>ERZ894199.320-NODE-320-length-23410-cov-15.837080_pt1 | contig 23410 bp, 18 predicted proteins | sample MGYA00380285_ERZ894199 | MGnify/ENA primary metagenome ERZ894199 (study PRJEB32331, sample SAMN06328447) | human gut metagenome | biome: human gut microbiome; feature: stool | host: Homo sapiens | collected 2012-01-17 ... | reverse complement strand
CGTACCTGGCGTTCGGGGGTAAAAATAGGCGACAAGCGTATCTTTGAGCACAGCTTTGATAAGGCGAAGTTGGACAAGGAGCATTACTTCTGTGATACCCTGGAGCCTACGTGGAGAAACCTTCTGGGTATCGAACTGAAGCCGGAAGAAGAGGATGGACGGTACAGTAGGGTATCGGGTAAGAAAGCCCGCAAGATACCTGGGCATACGGCGATACCGGAAGGCTCGTATCCTGTTGTTATCTCGAAATCGCCAAGGTTTAAGAAGTGGCTTCCGCTGGTGCAGGGTGTTCCTGATTTTGAGGGCATCCGCATTCATGCCGGTAATTATCCCGATGATACGCAGGGCTGCATTCTGGTAGGTGAAAATAAATTACAGGGTGCCGTCTTTAATTCCCGCATCTGGTTGCACAGGCTCATGAATGCCATTACCGCAGCAAGGGAACGGGAGGAGAGCGTTTGGATTACGGTCATTTAGTGTTGAATGTTGAATGTTGAATGTTGAATTTTTGAACGTTGAGTGTTGATTTTTGAATGTTGAGTGTTGAGTGTTGAATGTTGAATTTTTAGTGATTAATTTTTAAAAACAAATTATTATGGTAAAGTCAGTTAATACAAATAAAGTAGAAATGGATAAGAAGGCAGCAATTGCTGTCGTATTTGAAAACCCTGAATTCGGCAAGATTCGTACCTTGACCGATGAGAACGGAGAACCGCAGTTCTGTGCAAAGGATGTCTGTGATATACTGGGGTACAAGATTGCAAGATGTGCAGTGCGTCAGTTAGTTAACACACTTGACGTTGTGAAACACAACGCATGGGTAGTGACTGGTAAAAAGAAGGATGGAAGCGAGGCGATGCGTCGTACTCTGATGCTCTATGTTAACGAGAGCGGTTTCTATGCTTTAGTTCTCGGCTCCAAGCTTTCTACTGCCGTGAAGTTCAAGAACTGGGTTACGGCTGATGTGCTGCCACAGATTCGCAAGACGGGTGGTTATATTCCGGTTCAGCCGGGCGAAAGCGATGAGGAGACAATCCGACATGCGGAAGAAATCCTCCGTGCTACGCTCAAGGAGAAGGAGAACCTGCTGAAGAAGCAGCGACTGCAGATTGAACAGCAGAAGAAGCTTATCGGCGAACAGGATACGGAAATTCGCCGTTTGAATGATGTAGTGGATGAGCAGGTGGTTCGCAACGCCAAGAATGGTGAGAACATCATCCAGTTGGAGAATCAGGTGGGTAATCTTCTGCCGAAAGCGCTCTATAGCGATAACGTTCTCGATTCCGTTTCTTGCTTCACCACGACGCAGATTGCGAAGGAACTCGGTATCACAGCCCAGGAGCTGAACCGCTCGCTCTGTGCTCTGCATATCCAGTATTACCAGAGCGGTCAGTATCTTCTTTATGCCGATTACGCCCACATGGGCTTGGCAAAGAGCCGTACCCGCTACAGCGCCTTCCTAGACCCGAAGAGCGATGGCAGACAGGAGAAGATGGGCAGAGCCTACACCCATACCTATCTCGTATGGACCGAACGAGGACGAAAGTTCATCCATGACCTTGCTCACAGATACTGGGAACTGGGTGAAAAGGTAAAAGGGTAAAAAAAGTAAAAAGGTAAAAAGAGCCTTAACTCCCGTTCGTCCCCATCCCCAGCGATTCCATCGCTGATCCCCCGTAATATTATAGCCCCCGGTGCTATACGCATCGGTGGCTTTTACCATTTTCTCACGGGAAGCAACAAGGGTCTATATGCCACGATGAAAAGGTGGTTTATAGACCCTTGGTTATATGGTGATATTTGTAATCTACATCTCCGCTTTCAGCAGCTTCACCTCCTCTACCGAGGAATGTTGCTACACGCTATTAAAAAGCTTTATTAATGGATTTTATTCGGTATCAGCGAAAAGAATTACACTATTTTATTCGCTGCCAGCGAATAAAAAACACCATTTTTATTTTGTAATATCGAATAAAAGTTGTATTTTTGCAGCAAAAAGTAAGTATATGGAAAAGGAATTGTTTCGAGCGATAATAGCTGAGAACCAGGAATATATAGGTCGTGTTACTTTGGTACAGCGCCCTTTAGACCTGGAGGAGTATGGTAATTATGTGTTTGTTGGAGTAAGGCAAGCAGGAAAATCCTATTTGCTATACCAGAGAATACAGCAATTGCTGGCAAATGGAGTTGAGATAGAAAATATAGTATATGTCAACTTTGACGATGAACGCTTGCAGGGAATGTCGGTAACAGACTTAGACCTTATATTGCAAGCTTATCATAGCATGTATGACAGTCAGCCCATCTTCTTCTTTGATGAGATACAGAATGTTGAAGGGTGGGCAAACTTTGCACGCCGCCTAGCCAACCAAAAATATCGCATCTATATCACTGGCAGCAATGCCAAAATGCTGAGTCGTGACATAGAGACAGTATTGGGAGGAAGATATCTGGATATCAGCGTATTTCCATATAGCTTTTCAGAATATCTGAAAGCTGTAGGAGTGTTGCTTTCAAAGAATTGGCAATATGGACGAAAAGCAAATGAACTGCAGCGCCATTTCCGAACCTATTTCGATTGGGGTGGGTTCCCTGAACTTGTGCATTTTCAAGAAAAGAGAGTATGGCTAAATAGCTTGTATAATCGTATTTTCTTTAATGACCTGGTGGTTCGGCACAAAATAAAGAACGAGGATGCCTTACGTCTTTGTGTAAGAAGATTGGCAGAAAGCGTGAAACAGCCATGCTCCTTGAACCGTTTGAGTAATCTGATAAAAGCAACCGGTACTTCATGTAGTCCATCAACAGTAATGGAGTATGTTCGCTATCTGCAGGAATCATGCTTATTGATTTCTATCGATAATTATGTTTCCAAGTTCGTAGAGAAAGAAACAATTAAAAAACATTATTTTGTAGATAATGGGCTGCTGCATCTCTTCATCAACAATCCGAATACCTCTTTGCTGGAGAACCTTTGCGCAATTACATTGTATAAGAAATACGGCAAGGGCTTATACTATTATAATAGAAACATAGAGGTTGATTTCTATGTGCCTGATGAGGGACTGGCTGTGCAGGCGAGCTATCAGATGAGCGATGAAGAAACCATAGAGCGTGAAGTGAAAGCATTAGTAGCCTTGCATGGTTTGTATCCTCTGAAACGAGCCATGATAATCACCTACGAGGATGAAGGGGAGATTGTGCGTGATGGACTCAAGATAGAGATAAGGCCAGCATGGAAATGGGTGTTGGAATGTTGAGTGTTAAATAATAAGCGGCATTCCTTGGATATGAATGCCGCTTATCATATAATTCGATATTTTTCTGAGTCATCTATGAAAGATTTGTCTTCTCGGTTTTCACAATCTTTCGGCCTTCTCTTATTTCAGATATTCTCCGAAATCTGTCAATCTCATGTCGCCCTTCTTCAGGAAGGTATCGTGCATGGCGAGGGCAGCACGCATGCTCTGTGGCTCGTGGCCCTTCTCGGCAAACTTCAGATACTCACGGAGCATAGGGCGGTAATCCGGATGGGCACAGTTTTCGATAATCTCTTTGGCACGGCGCAATGGGCCTTTGCCACGGAGATCGGCTACTCCCTGCTCGGTAACAATCACATCCACATCGTGCTCGGTGCTATCCACGTGACTGCACATCGGAACGATGGCTGAGATGCAGCCGTTCTTGGTGGTACTCTGCGTGGTGAAGATAGAAATGTAACCATTGCGCTCGTAATCGCAGGAACCGCCGATACCATTCATCAGCTTGCTGCCGCAGATATGGCTGGAGTTCTCATTGCCGTAGATATCGCACTCAATGGCGGTATTCATGGCGATGACACCCAGACGGCGGATGACCTCAGGAGAGTTTGAAATCTCACTCTGGCGGATGGTGAGATGCTTCTTGAAGTAATCAATATCATCATACACCTCTTTCAATGTATCGTTTGTTACGGTGAGCGAAGAGCAGGAAGCATCCTTGATTCTTCCTTCGCGCATGTATTTCACTACGGCGTCCTGAACCACCTCGGTATAAACGCTGAATACCGGCACGTTAGGGTTCTGTCCCAATGCCTCAAGAACGGCATTGGAAGTTACGCCCACTCCGCTCTGCAAAGGCAGGAACTGAGGAGGAATATGTCCCTTCTTCAGGTCGCTGACCAGGAAATCGGCCACATTATGTCCCATCTGTTCCGTCACAGGGTCGAGAGGCTTGAAAGCACGCGCCTCCTCCGGAATGTTGCATTCTATCACACCCACAATCTTATGTGCATCAATCTCCACATACTCCTTACCGATTCTATCACCTACGTTCATGATAGGGATAGGTGTGCGGAATGGGCATTCTGCTATCTCATATACATCGTGAAGATAACGGGAGGCAGGACTGTGGAAGGTATTCTTCTCGATGAGCACCTTCTTGGCAAGGCGGACGATGGTAGGAACGATGCCGCCGGCAGAGGTTAGGAATGCCTTGCAGGTAGTTTCGCCTTCTTCCAAATCAGAAACTTCGATGATGGCAAGGTCTATTTCGCCATAGAAACCACGGCGCAGGCGCTCAGCCATGTGACCGAGGTGCATATCCTCATAATCAATCTCGCCCAGGTTGGTATGAGTTCTAAAGTCCTTGTTGGTAGAAAATGGCGCACGGAACTTGATGGCATGGGCTGCTGCCATGTCACCTTCGATACTCTGCGAGGTAGAAGCACCCGTGAGGATGCCCACCTGGAAAGGTCTGCCCGCCTCGTGCTCAGCCACGGCTCTCTTGGAGAGTTCGCGGAAGGTTGCCTTAGGCACGCCGTTTGGTGTGAAACCACTCAATCCGATTGTATCTTGATCGTTAATCATCGCTGCCGCTTCGGCAGCACTCAATCTTGTATATGCCATTTTCTTCTAACTTAATACTCATTAGCGGAACTTATAGCCGCTTTCTTGATAATTGATAACTGTTTGCGGCTGCAAAGTTACACATTATTTTCGATATACGCTAATAATTTGATAATTTTATGCAATTAATTGGCAAAAAACTTACAAATAGTGAATAGATATACAAAAACTACTTACTTTATGCAAAAAGATAGCCGAATCAAAAAGCCTGATTGTACTTCTCAAATCCCTTCCGCCACCCTCTACCACTTCGGCATCTTGGAATCGAACGTCCACATGGCATGGATGCGAGCGGTGTGCGGTCGCCTGAAGAGCGACTATCGCTACAGCAAGGACGTGGTGTATAACAACTTCCCTTGGCCTACGCCCACAGCCGAGCAAAAGGAAAAGATAGAGCAGAGTGCCCAGGCGATACTCGATGCTCGCGCCCTATACCCCGACTCCTCGCTCGCCGACCTCTACGACCCTACGCTCATGCCGAAGGAGCTTTTACAAGCCCATCGCCAGAACGACCGAGCCGTGATGGCAGCCTACGGCTTCTCCACCAAGATGACGGAGAGCGAGTGCGTAGCTGAGCTGTTCAAAAGGTATGCGGAAATGGTTGAATAAAGAATTTGCAATATAAGCCAACAAGGGCATTTGCCGACATAATCTGCAAATGCCCTTGTTGCGATTAAGGCCCCAAGAGTATAGAAGAACAAGTTCATCATTCCCCACAATAATGTTCCCAATCTATCTCGTTCAGGTATTTCTCCACTTGAGCCTTGATTTCGGGAATATTCTCCTTTGCTGTTGCCCAAAGAATACGAGGCAACACCTGCGAATAACCATGCACCAAAACATGGCGCATACCTTCCACCTGTTTCCAAGGAATCTCTGGGTGACTTGCCTTGAATTCCTTGGTCAGCATATAAGCAGCCTCGCCTACTATCTCTACATTTTTCATCGTTGCAAAATAGACTAAAATATTTGAGGAAAACTCCTCAAAATCTATCCCATCAATGATTTTGAGTACGTTGGAAGAATACTCCACAATATCTTCCAATCTTCCTTTATCCCTAACTAGCTCTCTCATATACCAAGATTTTATCTCGTTCCACACTCTCCTGAGCATACGGACGCAAAGAGCCATCAACTACCAAGTCAACTTCACGACCTAGCAGTTGCTTCAAATCCTCATACATTCCTCCATGGGTAAGCAAAGTAAACGAACCATGCTCAAAATCGGGGACAAAGAGAATATCTATATCGCTCTGAGCCTTTTCTTCACCACGAGCAAAAGACCCAAAGATCCATGCCTTCAACACAGGCTTCCTAGACATATAGTCATGAATTATACGTATAATTTGAAATCTATCCATATTTACCTCCTCTTTTTAAATAGTAATCACGCTGCAAATATACACCTTTTATTTTTTATCTCCAAACATTCTTGCCTAAAAGTGTAAGCCTACCTAAAAAATATCATCTTAAATGGCTCTACTTTCGAATAAAAGTTGTACTCTTGCAATACCTTTTTGGCTCTAAGTATGTTAAAATTACCACTTAGAGCCACTTCCTTACCCATTCGTTTGGCTTTAAGTGGTATTTTTTGTCTATTTGCAGCCAAAACAAGCAGCATCATACAGAGAGAATTGACCATGGAAGATCTGTTCCATTGATATTTTCGAGGAATTTAATAACATTTTGCGAATGATTTGTCGGATATATCAGAAAAATGAGTTAACTTTGCACTCAAAATATAAATAATATAAAAGAAAGGTTCATACAAGATGGAACAGAAATTACTGATTTACAACACTCTCACTCGTACGAAAGAGAGATTCACTCCGCTCCACGCTCCTAACGTGGGCATGTATGTTTGTGGCCCTACCGTGTATGGCGATCCGCATCTCGGTCATGCACGACCAGCCATCACATTCGATATACTCTTCCGCTATCTCAAGCACCTGGGCTATAAGGTTCGCTACGTTAGAAACATTACCGACGTGGGCCACCTGGAGCACGATGCAGATGAAGGCGATGACAAGATTGAGAAGAAGGCTCGCCTGGAGCAGTTGGAGCCAATGGAAATTGCGCAGTACTACACCAACCGCTACCACGATGCCATGGAGGCGCTGAACGTACTCCCTCCTAGCATTGAGCCTCATGCTACTGGTCATATCATCGAGCAGGAGAAACTGGTACAGGAAATCCTGGACAATGGCTATGCCTACGAGAGCAACGGCTCTATCTACTTCGATATCGAGAAGTATAACAAGGATCATAAGTACGGTATCCTCTCCGGACGTAACCTGGAGAACGTAATCAACGAGAGCCGCGAGCTGGCTGGTATCGGCGAGAAGAAGAACCAGGCTGACTTCGCCCTCTGGAAGAAGGCTTCACCAGAGCATATCATGCGCTGGCCTAGTCCTTGGAGTGATGGTTTCCCTGGCTGGCACTGCGAGTGTACTGCGATGGGACGCAAATACTTGGGCAGCCACTTCGATATTCACGGTGGCGGCATGGATTTGATTTTCCCTCACCACGAGTGCGAGATTGCTCAGGCCGTGGCTTCTCAGGGCGACCAGATGGTTCATTACTGGATGCACAACAATATGATTACCATTAACGGTCAGAAGATGGGTAAGAGCTTGGGTAACTTCATTACCCTGGAGCAGTTCTTCACAGGCAATCACGACAGTCTGGAGCAGGCTTATTCGCCAATGACCATCCGTTTCTTCATCCTCTCTGCTCACTACCGCAGCACCGTAGATTTCTCTAACGATGCATTGAAGGCTAGCCAGAAGGGATTGGAGCGCCTGATGAATGGTTTGAACGACCTGGAGCGTGTGCCTGTGGCTAAGCAGAGCGATGATCAGGTGAAGAAGTTTGTAAGCGAATTGCGCCAGCGCTGCTACGATGCGATGAACGATGACTTCCAGACTCAGCTCGTTATCAGCTATCTCTTCGAGGCTTGCCACGTAATCAACACAGCCCTCGACCACAAGGCAAACATCTCTGCTGAAGACCTGAAGGAGCTTTCAGACACCATGCATCTCTTCACCTTCGACCTGCTCGGTTTGAAGAGTGAGAAGGGAGCCAACAATGATGCCCGCGAGGAGGCTTACGGCAAGGTAGTAGATATGGTTCTCAACCTGCGTGCCAAGGCTAAGGCTGATAAGGACTGGGCTACCAGCGACCAGATTCGCGATGCCCTGGCTGAAGCCGGTTTCGAGGTAAAGGACACCAAGGATGGTGTTACCTGGAAATTGAACAAGTAATATTTAAAAAGAGGGTGCATCATCAACTTATGACGCACCCTCTCTTTTTATTTTTGTACTGCTGCAGAATATTTCTTCCTTGCAGCAAGTGAATCTTTCTGTCTGCCAGATATAGAATCCCGCAACATCTTGTCTTTCTTACTCTTATATTCCTTATACTCTTTTTCGTAATAATGGGCAAAGTTGGCGAAAGGCTCTGTCGTTACCTCATCGCTCGATGCCGTATAGGTATTTCCGTATGGATCGGATGCCTTGATGATGATTCTGGCATTCGGATTCCTAGGAGTATAATAATATAGGTGGTTCATGATGAGATAACCATTCCCCTTGCTCACGAAACGATAGGATACACTCTTGCTATATTTATGATGATAGCCGGCGGCAAAGGCATCCTGTCCCTTTCCGCTGAGGCGCCCCATCAGATATTCTTTGCCATCCTCTACGGCTACAACACGCCAGTGACTGGTAGCATTGAAGACATTGGCTACCAGGATATTCCTGTTGTTTGCTAACTGCCAATCCCTAGAGTATTTCTCACCGTTGAAATCGGTCTGCGCACGGAACAAGGTCATCTGCTTGCTCTTATCCCAGAAAGTTCCCTTGTAATAGCAGTTGCTGATGCTGGTACCCACAAAACTGTATACATAATATCCATTTGGAGTTCCGCAGATGTTGATATTCGACTGCCATATATTACCACAGGCGGCAGCATGACAATGCTCCATCACATCCTCTCCCTTATAGTTGATTTCGTGGTTGCAGGCAAAATGAGTATGTCCGCAGAAGAGTTCGTAACCGCCCTTAAACTGTTTCAGCAAAGAAAGCAGGAGCGAGAGACGGGAAGAAGAATAATGTCCCTGCTCATTGGCATTGGTCAGCGGCTTCGCCTTGCTGAAAGGCGCATTGCCGAAGGTGAACGGGATATGATAGCAGAGTACCACCTTCATATCCTTTGGCGTGAGGGCGAGATCCTGCTTCAGCCACTTCACCTGGCGTTCACGTAATTCTCCAGGAGAATAATAAGACATGCCGCGATGGAAGAAGCAGTTGTTGATGCAGACATAATGCACATTGCCACGGTTGAAGGAAAAATCGGTAGGACCGAAATTCTCCTCCCATTTCCTGCGGTAGAGCGCCTTGCCATCCTGGTCGTGATTGCCGATGACGGAGAAGAGACGCATCTCTGAAGAGCCCAATGCCTGGCGTATCTGACGCTCCAGTTTGGCGTTGTAACCGCCATAATACTGTACATCATCGCCCATGCTGAGCCCGTAGACCGGTGTTCCGGCAGGCAGCGAACTGATGGTTTGCCTGATGTCCGCCATCGTCTGGGTAGTGAATCTTTCTACATCGCTCTTCTTGATGGGATTATCATCCGGAGAAGTATAGTAAGGGCTGTAGGCATTGGTAACCTGCGGGTCGCCGATGACAATCATCTTATAGTGAATCTCCTTGCCGCCCGGCAGTCGGGTGAGGGTGAAGTTATAGGTTTTCTTCCCCTTGGATACCTTTTGGTAGAAGAAAGCCGTGCGATCGGTCTTAGAATGGGTAGGAACCTCGCAATCGGCTGGAACAGAATAGTATATGAATTTTGCCAGGCTGTCTCGCTTCATCTTATATCTGCCCTGTGCATCGGTTTTTACACAGTTGAATCCATCGCTCACGATGACGCCAGCCACTCCCTTTCCTTCCTTATCTCTTAAAGTTCCGGAGATATTGAAATCCATCTTCTTCACAGGTTTCTTCTTCAGCGTATCAGCAGGCTGTGGCTTGAGCCGGAGAACCGGTGGAGTTTTCACCAGGTTCTGTATCTGTTTCTTGGGGTAGAGCAGGTGCAAGGTGATGCCTATTGCTACGAGCGCGCAGCAAGCAACCGACAGAACCCCTATGTATAATTGTTTCTTTTTCATGAGTACAAAAGTACGGCTTTATTATGGTAATGCAGCATATATTCATTTAAAAAACTCTAAATATTACCTTAGGGTAACTTACCTTAGGGTAATATTTCGTAACTTTGTACCAAATACTTGGAATATGGCAAACGATAATAAAGGTCTTACACCGATGATGAGACAGTTTTTCGAGATGAAATCGAAACATCCCGAAGCGCTGCTGCTCTTCCGTTGCGGTGACTTCTACGAAACTTACTGCGAAGATGCGGTGGAGGCATCCCGTATACTCGGCATTACGCTGACACGACGCAACAATGGCGGTTCTACGGGCACGACCGAGATGGCAGGATTCCCTCATCATGCTCTGGATACCTATCTGCCTAAACTCATTAGGGCGGGTAAGCGCGTAGCGGTATGCGACCAGCTGGAAGACCCGAAGAAGAAACGACTCGAAATAAAAGGTAAGAAGGGACTGAGCCAGATGGACAAGATGGTGAAGCGCGGTATTACCGAACTCGTTACACCGGGTGTGGCGATGGGAGATAATGTGCTGAACTACAAGGAGAACAACTTCCTGGCAGCCGTACACTTCGGCAAGACCGCCTGCGGTGTGAGTTTTCTGGATATCTCGACCGGAGAGTTTCTTACCGGCGAGGGAACCTACGACTATGTAGAAAAACTGATGGGCAACTTCATGCCGAAAGAGGTGCTCTACGATCGTGCCCGCAAGAACGACTTCGAGAAATATTTCGGCAGCAAATACTGTACCTTCGAACTGGATGACTGGGTTTTCACCGAACAGACAGCCTTGCAGAAACTTCTGGGGCATTTCAAGACCAAGTCTCTGAAAGGTTTCGGTGTAGAGCATCTCAAGAACGGCGTGATAGCCAGTGGTGCCATCATGCAGTATCTCGAGATTACCCAGCATACACAGATTAATCATATTACCGCCCTTTCACGTATCGAAGAAGATAAGTTCGTGCGTATGGATAGGTTTACCATCCGCAGTCTGGAGCTGGTTGCCCCTATGCAGGAAGACGGTTCTTCTCTCCTGAATGTCATCGACCGTACGGTAACGGCGATGGGCGGACGTATGCTCAGACGCTGGCTGGTCTTCCCATTGAAAGATGTGAAACCTATCAACGAGCGTCTCGACATCGTGGAATATTTCTTCAAGGAACCGGAATTCCGTCAGCTTCTCGATGACCAGCTGCATCGCATCAGCGACCTGGAGCGTATCATTTCCAAAGTAGCCGTGGGTAGAGTTTCGCCTCGCGAAGTGGTTCAGCTGAAGAATGCACTCGAAGCCATCAAGCCTATCAAGGTGGCATGCCAGCATGCTACGAACGAGGCTCTGAAGCGGGTAGGCGAGCAGCTGAACGTATGCGAGACCCTGAAAGACCGCATAGCCAGGGAAATACAGCCCGATCCGCCACAGCTAGTCAACAAGGGTGACGTGATAGCCGACGGATTCAATGCCGAACTTGACGACCTTCGTGCCATCAGCCGCCACGGCAAGGATTATCTGCTCAAAATACAGGAAAGGGAGATAGAAAAGACAGGAATTTCGAGTCTGAAGGTAGGTTACAATAATGTTTTCGGATACTATCTGGAGGTGAGAAATACCTTTAAGGATAAGGTGCCTGAGGAGTGGATACGCAAGCAGACGCTGGCTCAGGCAGAGCGTTATATCACCCAGGAACTGAAGGAATATGAGGAAAAAATTCTCGGTGCTGATGAGAAGATTCTGGTATTGGAAGCACAGCTCTTCAACGAACTGATAGCTGCCATGCAGGAGTATATTCCGCAGATACAGATCAATGCCAACCTCATCGCCCGTATGGACTGTCTTTTGTCATTTGCAAAGACATCTGACGAGAACCGCTACGTGCGCCCTATCGTCGATGATTCTGAGGTGCTCGACATCAAGCAGGGCAGGCATCCGGTGATTGAAACCCAACTGCCGCTGGGCGAACGCTATGTACCTAACGATGTGCTGCTCGATACCGAGAAACAGCAGATCATGATGATTACCGGTCCTAACATGGCTGGTAAATCGGCTCTGCTGCGCCAGACCGCCCTTATCGTGCTGCTGGCACAGGTAGGCTGTTTTGTGCCCGCAGAGAGCGCCCGAGTGGGACTGGTGGATAAAATCTTTACACGTGTAGGTGCAAGCGACAATATATCGCTCGGCGAATCGACCTTTATGGTAGAGATGACCGAGGCAGCTAATATATTAAATAATGTATCGCCGCGTTCATTGGTTCTCTTTGATGAGTTGGGAAGAGGAACTTCCACCTATGATGGTATTTCCATTGCCTGGGCTATCGTGGAATATCTGCATGAACATAAGAAGGCACAGGCACGTACGCTCTTTGCTACCCACTATCATGAGCTCAACGAGATGGAGAAGAACTTCCCTCGCATCAAGAACTTCAATGTGAGTGTGAGAGAGGTGGACGGAAAGGTAATCTTCCTGCGTAAACTGGAACCGGGAGGCAGTGAGCACTCTTTCGGTATCCATGTGGCAGAGATTGCCGGTATGCCTCGCAGCATCGTGAACCGTGCCAATGTGATTCTCAAACAGTTGGAGGATGACAATGCCGGGGTTGGCGGTGCCGGTAAACCGAACGTACAGCACATCGATGAACCTAAGGATGGTGTGCAGCTCAGTTTCTTCCAGCTCGATGATCCTGTACTGACGCAGATACGTGATGAAATACTCGGGCTGGATGTGAACAATCTCACTCCGGTAGAGGCATTGAACAAGCTCAATGACATCAAGAAGATTCTACTGGGAAGATAAAAATATAAATCCCTCCCCGTGGCAGCAGATGCTGTTGCACGAGGAGGGATTTTTATAATCTGAAAATAAGTCGTCTAATATTATTTTGCCTCTACGTTCTTTTCTTTCGCTCTCTTTGTGCTGGAAGCGATGCTCCATACACCGGCGATGATGAGCGGAATGCTCAATATCTGTCCCATATCCATAGGCAGACCTGCCTCGAATGCTACCTGAATCTCCTTGGTATATTCGATGAAGAAACGGAAGGTGAAGATGAGAGTAAGGCAAAGACCGAAATAGAAACCGGTGCCTACGCTCTTAGGTCCTCTCTTCTTGTAGATGAAGAGGATGAGGAGGAAAAAGCAGAAGTATGCCAATGCCTCGTAGAGCTGACCCGGATGGCGTGGATACTGGTCTTCGCGAACGAAGATAAATGCCCAAGGCACATCGGTTACCTTGCCGATAATCTCTGAATTCATCAGATTGCCCAAACGGATAAAGGTGGCTGTAATGCCTGAGCAGATACCCATATTATCGAGCACTACCCAGCCGCTCACCTTCATGTTGCGGCAATAGAGCCAGATGCCGACGAACATGCCGAATACGCCTCCGTGGCTCGCCAGTCCCTCATAACCCGTAAACTTCCAACTGCCGTCTGGCATGTGGTGGACAGGTATCAGCATCTCGATGAAGTGATCCCACTGGGTGAGGAAATATTCCGGCTGATAGAAGATGCAATGTCCCAAACGGCCACCTATCAGTACACCGAAGAAGATGTAGAGAAACAGTGGGGAGAACTTCTCATCTGAAAGCCCCTGCTGCTTGTAAAGCTTGCTCATGAGCAGATAGCCCAGCAGCAGACCAATCATCCAGCAGGTGGAGTAGTAGCGGATGGTCATAGGACCCAGATGAGCCAGGATTGGGTCTGGGTCCCATACGATATAGTTAAGCAGATTTGCTATCATAACCGTAGAAGAATAGGATTATACATTGAAGCGGAAGTGCATGATGTCACCATCCTGTACGACGTACTCCTTGCCCTCGATGCCGAGCTTACCAGCTTCGCGTACAGCTGCCTCAGAGCCATACTTGATATAGTCATCATACTTGATAACCTCTGCACGGATGAATCCCTTCTCGAAGTCGGTATGGATGACGCCGGCACACTGAGGAGCCTTCCAGCCCTTGTGATAGGTCCATGCCTTGACCTCCATCTCACCAGCGGTGATGAATGTTTCGAGGTTCAGCAGGGCGTATGCCTTCTTGATGAGTCGGTTTACGCCGCTCTCTTCCAGTCCGAGTTCTTCGAGGAACATCAGTTTGTCCTCGTAGGTTTCGAGCGATGCGATGTCTTCCTCTGTCTTGGCAGCGATGACCATGCACTCAGCACCTTCTTCCTTGGCGATTTCCTCTACCTTCTTGCTATACTCGTTGCCGGTCTTGGCAGAAGCCTCGTCAACATTGGCTACGTAGAGCACAGGCTTGGTAGTGAGGAGGAAGAGGTCGTGAGCCACCTTCTGCTCTTCCTTGGTTTCGAAAGTAACGCCACGAGCGTTCTTTCCCTGCTCCAGAACAGCCTTGTAAGCCTCCAGAATGGTAACCATCGTCTTAGCATCCTTGTTGCCTGCTGCAGCAGTCTTCTTCTGCTTGGTGAGCTGAGATTCGATAGTTTCCAGGTCCTTGAGCTGCAACTCTGTATCGATGACGCTCTTATCCTCCAAAGGATCAACCTTAGCGCCACCCTCGCGAACGATGTTGTCATCGTCGAAGCAGCGGATTACGTGGATGATAGCATCGCACTCACGGATATTTCCCAAGAATTTATTACCAAGACCTTCGCCCTTGCTGGCACCCTTTACGAGACCTGCGATATCCACGATTTCGCAAGTAGCTGGGACGATGCGTCCTGGGTGAACAATCTCTGCCAACTTGTTGAGTCGCTCATCTGGTACGGTGATGACGCCCAAGTTTGGTTCGATAGTACAGAAAGGGAAGTTAGCTGCCTGTGCCTTTGCACTAGACAGACAGTTGAACAGTGTAGACTTACCCACGTTTGGGAGGCCTACAATACCACATTTTAATGCCATTTTATCTTTAAACGTTTAAATTTCCGGTGCAAAGTTACACATTATAAATGAAAGATACGAAGAAATCGTGGAAAATTAACTAAAAATCATAGATGTGCGGAAGAATCAACGATGGTAAACCGACAGAAACGCTTGAGGAAGCGCAACGATATAGGTGAAGACGTTGGAATATACGGGAGAGGTGTCTGAAAAATATTACATAAGTCTTTGGGATATATAGGATAAGTTGTTGGAAGAGATAGGATAAATTGCTGGAAGAGATACCTTCTGCAACCGCACAACAGCTGTTGTGCGATTGCACATCACCTGTTGTGCGCATGCATAACAGCTGATGTGCGGGCGTAGTTCAGTTGTTGTGCGATGAATTTCTTAGAACTATGGTGACCATTTTGCTGACGTCAGCAAAATGATATGAAACCTCTTGTTCTGCGATGGTACAAAGACCATTCCATATTATTCAATCATTTTGCTGACATCAGCAAAATGATTGAATAATATAGAGTTTATTTTGCGAATAGTTTCCCTATGAGATTCAAGAGATTAGAGACAGTCTCTTTGCTCTCTACTGGTATCTTGATGGAGGTCGCTCCTGTCTGCTCGTCTTGCTCAACGATGGAATCAACTAGCTGGGCTGTGGCTTCTGGCGACTTTAAGGTTTCGGCTAAGCCTGAGAGGAAAGATATTCCTTGGGCTACCAAATCCTTTGGCTGATTTGAGCGATTAGTGACGGATTCTCTGTTCGAAGATGAATTCGTTTGCTGCTGGATGGAAACCTCTTCTTTATTCTCGTTAGATTTATGTTTGTTGCGAGCCTTCTCTGTTTCTTCGTCCTCTTCCACCATACCGCTCACTGTTTCCATCATCTTGCTGAACTTATCATCTGTGATGAATACAGAATCTTCGCCGTCATCAAGAACGCCTTCAAACATGGAGGTCTTGAAACGCAACTTACCGAGCATTTCCTGCTCGATGGAATCAGGTGTTACGAGATTGATAACCTGGATGTTGTTCTGCTGACCAAGGCGATAGATGCGCCCGATACGCTGTTCGAGAACGGCAGGATTCCAAGGCAAGTCGATGTTGATGATGGTAGCGGCTGACTGCAGGTTCAAGCCTGTGCTTCCGGCATCAGTAGAGAGGAAAACCCGGCTCGATGGTTCGTTCATGAAATTATCTACCAGGTTTTTGCGCTTTTCGGATGGCACGCCACCATGCAGATATTCAAAGCCTATTTCTTTTTTCTCCAGTTCCTTGGCGATGAGGCGGGTCATGCGTTCCCATTGACTGAATACCACAACCTTTTCACTTTCCTCGCTGATAATGTCGCTGATGATGTTCACGCATTCATCCACCTTGGTGTCGTATCTCGTCTTTTGGTCGAGGATATAACTGCTGTCACATACCATGCGCATCTGTGAGAGGAAGAGCAGGAGACGCTTGCGGTCTTTATCGGATAGGAAATGCATCCTGCGCCATTTCAGAACCAGGAGACGTACCTGGTTCTGCCACTCCTGATGCATCTCCATCTGCTCGTTGGTCATCGGAATGAAAAGGTTCTTGTCAGAACGCTCAGGCATCTGGAGTTTCACATCCTTCTTGCGACGACGGATGAGAATATCGCCCAGCTTCTTGCCTATGTCGTTTAAGTCCTTATAACCCAGAACTTTTCCTGTTTCATCAGTAATGATATGCTTGTCTTTGAAAAGGTAGTAAGGGGCAAGGCGGAAATTATCAACAAACTCCACGATAGAGTAGAGTTCATCGAGCTTGTTCTCCAATGGGGTACCGGATAGAATTACGGAGTAATCTGATTCTATCTTTCTTGCCGCACGGGAAATCTGCGTGTTCCAGTTCTTCAGGCGCTGCACCTCGTCCATGATGAGCATATCGGTTTGCAAACAGCCGAGTATCTTGATGTCATTGGCGGCACTATTATAGGAAATAATCTTGTAAGGTTCCGGGCGATTGTACGCTTCCTTTCTCTTGAGATGACTTCCCTCTATGACGAAGACTTCGGCATCAGTAAACTTCTTGATTTCACTTCGCCATTGATATTTGAGCGAGGTAGGGCAAAGGATGAGTACAGAGCCAATAAGACCTTCCTTGCGTAGCAGTTCGGCAGTACCTATAGCTTGGATTGTCTTTCCGAGACCCATCTCGTCGGCAATGATAGCCTTTCCTGCCTTTGCTGCAAAGCGGATGCCCTCTTTCTGGTAAGGATAGAGGTTTACCTTCAGAAGATTGTTGAGTTTCTCGTCATCGTATGTCTTCACAATCTTCATTCTTTTCGCTTTTTCGCGAATATCGATGATAAAGTCAATGGCATCTTTATAGCATCTGAATGTATCGCTGATTTGGCGAGCTTGTTTCAAGAAAGAGCCAATGCGGGCATAGGCTGATTTCTTCAAGACATGGTTCTTGTCAAAGTAATCTTTAGCTAACTGTTCGTATGCCTCCTTGTTGTCTGAGCCGATACGAATCTTTACGCATCGCTCATCCCGATAGGAGAGATAGACAGAAGTATAAGGTGGCAATTCCCGATGTACATGTACGCCCCTCTTTCCGCCAAACCATTTCTTGACGGCTTCGATATGTTTGCAAGTGCCGAGTCTCGAAGTCTTGAAATCCATGCAGGAACAATAATTCCATTCGCTGTTGGCTCCACGATACACCACCTTGTACTCGTTGTTCTTTTCAGGGTTGCGAACGATATACTCTCCAGGGCAAAGGGCGTCATCAACACAACAGATATCGAAATGCTCGATATCGGTCACCTGCTTGCGCAGTTTGATTTGCCATTCCTCCAAAGTCATGTTTTCTGGTTTCACGATATGTGAAACCTTGACTTCCTTCTTTTTCTTGGTGGTCTTCTTGGTGCTGTTGCCGTCTTGACTAGCTGTCTGCTTATTGTTCTTTGCCATTGTTGTATTACTTTAAATATATTGGATACAAAGTTACACATTATAAATGAAAGATACAAAGAAATCGTGGAAAATTAACTAAAAAAGGCATTCACGATGCTGGTGAATGCCTTTCGGATGATTACTATGATAAGTATTTTGTTATTTCAAGACAGTTTTCTTGCCGTTGATGATGTACACTCCCTGTTTTGGGGTAGAAATGCGCTGTCCCTGAAGATTGAAGATTACTTTCTTGGTCTTGATGCTGGCTGGAAGCTGGCTGATGCCGTCGGTTACGCTTGGTACAGCTGTAGCTGAAACCTCCTTGGTTGTCAGATTGAAGGTGAAGGTAACATCGTAGGTTCCGGCTTTTGTGATAACAATGGAGGCATTACCTTCAGGATCATTATCGTCACCATAGTTTTCTGCCCATCCATGGTTTGCACAGATTTTATATTGATAAATGCCCTGAGCGAGGGTCAGATTGGTCTTGGTCAGAATGTATGTGACGTTATCATCCTGTTTGATCATGTCGTTTTCTGTCGCTGTTTGATCCCATTTTTTTCCGAGAATTTCTAGTGAACCGGCTACAGTCCATGTCTTTTCGCCGATAACTGCATCACCAGTCTTTGTGGTTTTTACATTGATTTCAAAATTGTTTGCGTTAAACTGGATTGTCACGCTATAAGTACCAGTCTCTTCTACAGCAAAGACATAGTTTGCTTTTGGGTACGATTCGTCCCATGAATGATTCTTCAGGACTTTTAATTCGTTTTTCACATTCTGCTCAAGAATGCAACCGGTTTTTGTGAGTTCCCAGATGCCGTTCCCTTTATCGGTCAGGTCATTGCTGGTATCCGTTTCATTCCAATTAGAACCGAAAATTGTGCTAGAACCTGCTGCTGTCCAGACATCTTGTGCCTGCAGAGTTAGTGTTACGAAACAAAGCATGATAAAAGTAAAAATAGTTCTTCTCATAATTGTTGTGATTTAAATGTTTATAATTAAATGATGATTAAATGATATCGTATTATTGTTAAAAATGCGTGTATGATAGTTATTTGGTGCAAATATACGAATAATTTCAATAAGTTCCAAAATTTTTTGGAGAAAACTTTGATTTATAGATGAAAAATCAGGAGAATGTGTCTACAATATAGATATATCCTCCTGAATGATAGTATTCCTTTTCCATAATCTTTTAGATTACCCCCTTCCACAATCCGTGAAGGTTGCAGTATTCTCGAGCCGTAACATCTTTGACTTCACGCTGAGCACCTTTAGCAAGAGGTATCATTTTCCCAACGCCGGGAAAATGATATTCTACCATTTCGCCAGCGTTGATACAAGCGTCTTTAGCTCGCTCGATGACTCCTTCAAATCTTTCCCATTTGGAATAACCTAACACTTGTGCAAGTTCTCTTGCACTCCAACATTCTACGCCTTCGTTTTCGTTGGCAATAGCTTCGAATTGCTCGAACAATTCTTTGATTTCTTCTTCCTTCATAATTGCTTATTTTTATGATATTTCGGCAAAGTTACGCTTTTTATTTGGTTGTAGCAAGGAAAAGGTTATTTATTTCCTTCTTTGCTCATCAATAAATACTTGTATCTCTCCTAAATCTCCAATTTCTTTTGGTAGAACAAACATATTTTAAAAGTTAGTCTGCTACAAGAATATTCTGTGTAACTCATATCGTTTAATTTTGAAAAGACTTCTTGGCTTCTTTCAAACTGTTATATAGCTCATCGTCAAACTCTCGGATGTCTTCGTCAGTCAATACTCCGTCATAGTATAGGTAACATACGGTGATGTAATATCTACCTCCTGACATCCCATCGTATCGGCGAGCGATATGCTTGTCGAATTGGTATACCTTATCATATAGTTTGAGGTATGCATCGTGTGCATCCTCTGCTGATGCGTTCTTGTTCATGAAATCTTTGGTAGATTGCATGAACTTGGCACACTCTCGCTGCAAGCCCAAATTAATGAGCTTGCGAGCTGTTTTCTTCTGAGACTTCGTTAATTCTATCATGTTCTAAACGTTTCTTTTCTTTTTTAGCCTTATTTCTTATTGATATACATTTCTTGCAGATGTGCTGTCTGTGTCCTTTACCACTGAACGACTCGTTGGATTTATACTCTCCACACATCTTGCAATAATGTCCTTGATGCTTATGTTTCTTTTTACCCATGACTTATTTTGCAAACAACTTTCCTTTGAGATTCAAGAGATTAGAGACAGTCTCTTTGCTCTCCACAGGTATCTTGATGGAGGTTTCGCCTGTCTGCTCGTTTTTCCCAACGCTGGGAAAATGGTAAGAGATTAGAGATTTTTTTCGAATTGTTTCAATACATCGCATCGGGTGGTGTATTGATCCACAATTTCCGGATGCTGATGCCAGAACTTGCTCCATTCCATCATAGCCTGATATTGAGCGGATTGTGGCTGTAGAAGCTTCTGCTCTTTCCAGTTGGCATCATAGGTAATCTTAAACCATGGGTCAATACCAATGGATGAGAGAGCATAGAGCGAATGATAGCGAAGCGTGAGATTGCTGCTTTGCTTGCTTATCTTGAGATAGTCTTGAGCGATAGCTGCGAAATCGGCTTCGCCTGTGCGGGCACTATCGGCTACACTCTTGCCATAATGGGTAAGATACCAGCAGTCGCCATAGCAGGATGCCTGGTAATAGCGGGTGGCAAGTTCATAGGCAAGTTTCTCTCTGGCTTCGCCTTCACGAGCCACATTGTATTGGCTGATGAGCTGGTTCATCTCCTGGCAGAATTTCCACTTAGGGTTCTCCTTCAGGTGGGCATAACTGCCCTGGATGCTCCACATATCCGAATCATTCACCTTCTGGTGGTTGAACCAGTAAGGCACAGCATAGCTGCGCTTCTCGGCATAGAAACTGATGGCTTGGTTGTTGATGAAATCCAAAGAAACATCCTTCTGCCAGCGGGCAGCTTCGCCAAAGTTTCCCTCGGCAAGATACTTGGTGCCTATCATATCCTTGAAGAAATCGGCATTGCGATAGAGTGACTGGCAGACGTATTGCTGGAAGGCATCCTGATGAGGAGATGTGATGAAGCGATAGTAATCAGCTAGCTGCTGCGCAGAGAGCGAGTCGAGACGAAGGGCGTATTCCGATGAATAAAGATAGCGGCTGATGTATTCTTCATCTTGTTGCTCCTTGTAGAAGGTTCGCATGTAGGCATCCATCATGCCATACATCGCAGTGGCCATGCTTTCGTAATTCCTGCCAGCTTCCTGCCGGTCTTTCTTTTTTGCCTTGTCTGCCATTGTCTTGAACCGATTGTACAAGGCGCGGTAAGCCACACGCTCCTTCACCTCTACATAGTGAATGTCGGGATTGGTGGAATCATCTTTTCTTGGGTTTTCTCCCTTTGCCATCTCGTTGAGCCATTTGAATTCGCTGACCAGATATTGCGGATAATCGTTATCTACCTGTGTATTTCGGGTAGATACCAGGAGGCGGATGGCTCTTGCATTATCCTTCATTCGCTGTGTTCCATCCAGGGCGACAGCTTCACTAATCTCCTTCCATGCTTCCTGCTGATATCCATAGAGATAATGGAGCATGGCGGTGGCAGAACGCCACAGGCAAGGATTCTGCGTCTTGCCTTCAGCGATGACCTTATTGGCAAAGGTGATGAAGTTGAGGGCTTCTTTCTGGTAGATGACCTTGGCGCCAATTTCCTCAATCCATTCCTTGTCTACTTGGTTTTTGGAGCGACTGTCTATTGTCTGCTGACAGTTGTTCACGAAATCCTGCACCAGATAGGTGAGCATTGCCGAGTTCGGATTCTTGAGATAAGTGCTCTGAATGCCAGCAAGATTGCGATAGTTTCGGGCGAGCACCTTGATGCTTGCCATATCTCCCTGCTCGGCATAGATATCGAGTGCCTGCTGATGTTTCCCTGTTTTCCACAAAGCCCGGGCATAAATGTTGCGCATCGCCTCCCGCCATGGTGATTTCGGAAGTCGGGAGGCGATGGCATTCCAATAGGTGATGTTCTGCTGGTGGAATCCCTTCATCATATTAGTACGCATGCGGAGCAGGGCATACTGACTCTTGAGTTGGGTGCCTTTATAAATTTTGGCGACATTGTTGAGCCGGGTCAGCGATTGCTGAATCTGTAGCCGTTCTTGCTTGGAGGCGTAGTTCCAGGCATTGGGATTCAACTTCTCGCAGGCATCCAGGTAGGCATTCAGGCTTCCCAAGTAAGAATGCATTCCTGCATCTTTCTTGTGTTTGGCTACTTTCAGAATATCCTCCTTGTTCCATCTGTAGAAGGATAAGTTGACGGAGGATGTATTGCCGGCATACTTCTGCCAGTAGCTGGCGATGTCGTAGAGATACGCCGGCGAAGTCTGGTCGCGGTTGAACACGCTGAACATATAGTAGTTATGATCAGAGTATTCGGCAACGCAGGCGTTGGCGTGGGTGCTAAATACTGCTGCCATCACTCCTATGATTAAAAATCTTTTCATAATCTTCTGAGTTAAATCGTTTGATATTATCGGTGTTGAGGTCGAAGAGGATGACCTCGCTATTGATGTCTTCATTCTGGTGATTGATGCTTCTGACGGCTTCCATGATGTCGCTCATTTCGGGCTTTCTTACTACGATGCTGTCGCTTGGCAACACAGGAAAATCATCATCTGCATGCATGATGCCTATGAACTTTCCTTCTCTGAAGAGGATGCGCCAACTGAAGAGTGGATAAGCGGCAGAAAGCGGCAACGGATAACTGGCCAGATGCTGGATATAGGGAGCTACATCCTTCATATCGAGTATCGGCTTTTGGCAACTAAGCTGTTTTACGTCGCCCGTATTATACATCATCAGGATGCCTCTATCCACAGGGGGTGGGGTCATCGAGAGCTGGTGTAACCGGATGGTGGCTGACAGCTGTATCTTCTTGGCTTTGGCTTTCTCCTTTAAAAAATGGAGGAATTCAAAATAAGCTTCTTGCGTTGATGCTGTCCAGTCGCAGTCAATCTGAATCTCTTTCACGTTCTCGATGTCATTGGCTTCGTTCATCTGAAGGATGCGGTTCAGAATCTTATCTGCGAGTTGCCGGGGTGTTTCATCTGAAGATTTCCTGTCCGACTTGTCGCTGCTGATAGGATTCGTCTTGGTTTTTGCTTTAAAACAGTCGTTCACGATATAGACAACGGGGATAATCTCCATTCCTTTCGGCATCAGAGATTCTTTCTCCTTTTCTTCGGCTGTCATATTCTCTTCGGTTGTATCAAATTGCAGGGTAGCATTGGGCATGATTTCTCCATCAGCATCCCTTACCACATCAAAGAATCTAACGTAGAGTCGCTTGATATGGTGTTTTTGGATGAAGTTCATCTTGCTGCTGTCCATCTGCCATGTTGTACTCCAATAGTAGGCGGAGCGCAGGGCTTCTGCTGCTTTATCTTGTGAACAGGAAATCTGACAGATGCAGGTGAATAATGCTGGCAGCAAGGATATTGATGTAAGATTATTCCATATTCTTCTCATCATCTATAGCGTTTTGTCTGCAAAGATAGATATTTCCTGGCGAATGTGGTAAG
>ERZ894199.314-NODE-314-length-23580-cov-13.051605_pt1 | contig 23580 bp, 13 predicted proteins | sample MGYA00380285_ERZ894199 | MGnify/ENA primary metagenome ERZ894199 (study PRJEB32331, sample SAMN06328447) | human gut metagenome | biome: human gut microbiome; feature: stool | host: Homo sapiens | collected 2012-01-17 ... | reverse complement strand
GGCACGGTCACTCTCAGCCCCGTCACCTACACCGCGCCCGGCACGCACGGCTACGAGCTGCGCGAGGTCGCCGGCACGGCGGGCGGCGTGACGTACGACAAGACGACGTACCGCGTGCGCACGACGGTTGTCGACGCCGGTAACGGCACGCTCGCCGTCAAGCACGAGCTGGCGGATGCCGAGGGCAATCCCACGGGAGGCGACTCGGTGACGTTCACCAACGGCTACGAGGCCGCGCCCGTCACCCTCAAGCTGGGCGCCGCCAAGGTGCTCAAGGGCGCCGAGCTCAAGGCGGGCCAGTTTAGCTTTGAGCTCAAGAGCCGGGACGGCAAGGTCATGTCGACCGCCAAGAACGCCGCGGACGGCAGCGTCACGTTCGATGCGCTGACGTTCAAGCAGGCCGGCACCTACACCTTCACGGTGAGCGAGGTCGACGACGGCCAGGCGCACGTGACCTACGACAAGGCGGTGCGCAAGATCGTCGTCACGGTGAGCGACGAGGCGGCCGACGGCACCAAGACGGGCTATCTGTCGGCGAGGGTCTCCTACGAGGGCGACGCCAACGTGCCGCCGGTCTTCACCAACAGCTCCCCCGAGAACCCCGGCACGCCGGGCGGCGGCTCAGACGGCGGTTCCGATAGCGGCTCCGGCGGCGACGGCTCCAAGAGCGGCATGCCCGACACCGGCGACCGCAGCCTGCCGGCGGCGGCATTCGGTGCCATGGCCGGCATCGGCGCGCTGGCCGTCGCGGGCGGCGCGGTCCTGTACCGCAGGCGCCGCTAGCGATATGCACGAGTGGGGCGAATCCATCCGATGGGTTCGCCCCACTTGCCCTGCTGGGCGGGAGCAGGTAAGATATACCGAGCGCCTAGCGCGTTCGATGGGTTCGGATGACGACATGTTCCGAATCTGGTCAGGTCCGGAAGGAAGCAGCCATAAGGAGCCTCTGTCGGGCATCCGAATCCATCGAGCGCACGGGCGCTTTTTGGTGCCGCGATTTGGCCCGGCCGGCGGCGAGATATTTGGTGTCTCGCTGGTCCTCGGCTGCGCCTGCGGGATCGCTCGACTACCAAATATCTCGCCGCCGGCCGGGCCACTTCGTCCAAAAATCACCCGTAAAGGCGCATTTATCTGAAGAATTGAATCCCGTGTTTTGTGCTGCTTGTTGGCGTTGCCTGGGCATTGATAGTTGCGCGCTTCAAGAGACGGCGGCATTACCATCTGTTTTTACAAGTAAGAAAAGAGGCCCGTTTCCCTGGGTTTGGTTGGGGAAACGGGCCTCTTTTGTCTATGGGCTTGAAGATTGGTGGGAACGATATGCTCTGGCGGCTATTTTGAGTTCTTGAGGCGGCGTGTGGCTGTGGCGGTTATCCCGAGTCCTGCGACGGCGATTCCTGCTAGTGCGATTGCGCTCGGCGTTGTGTCGCCTGTGTTTGCGAGCTTGCCGGCGGTCGTATTCGCTTGCTTGCCGTTGCTTGTGTTCGCCTGCTTGGAGGAGCTCGGTGCGGTGTCTTTGCCGGTCGCGGGCGAGCTGGCGGGCTGTGTCGTCTCGGCCGGTTGCGTCGAGCCGGAGGGAGGCGTCGTCTCGGTGGGTTGCGTTATCTCGGGCGAGGTGGCCTTGTCTGCCGCGGCCTTTGCCTCTTCGTATGCCTTGCAGGCGTCGTCATAGGCCGCTTGTGCCTTTTCCAAATCGCCGAGGAGCGCATCTCGCTTGGCTTTGGCCTCGTCGATCTTGGCTTTCATTCCCTCCGCCTCGGTTTCGTAACGCTTAAACCGTTCTTCCTGACGTTCGAGCTCGCTTCGCCGGTGCCTAAGCTCAATTTCCCAGGGTTCTACTTCTGCTTGCGCCATGCTGATCTCCCGACGCAACTGACTAAGAGCTTCGTAGGAAGCCCCGTCGCTGCGTGCCTTTTCATATTTTGTCTTAACCTCGCTTACGCGATTGTTGGCCTCGTCGTATTTGGCTTGGGCTGCATCGACGTTCGCTTGCATGGCGGGAAGGGGCTCCCTCCGTTTGGCGGCTTCCGTCACCATCATGTCGTAGAGCTCTTGAGAAGCGGCAATGTCAGCATCGATTTCCGCAAGTTTCTCGGGACTGGCGGCGGCTTTTGCGGCTTCGAGGTTTTTGAGCGCTTCCTGCATGGCTGCATACGCTTTTTCTTTTTCGGCTGCCGCATCTTCCGTCTGCAAGGCGACCGCATCGACGGGGGAGCTGGTTTCTGCCGCGATCGCCGTTGCGGGGACAATTCCCGCGGCAAGTGCCACGGAAAGGGCGATGCCCATGGTTGCTCGTCTTGCTCTTCTTGCGAGAATGTCGTTCATCTCGGCACCTCATTTCAAGGGTTGGCGACTCACTTGGTAGCACTAATGTAAGTATATCAGGCGATTAACCCGCTCTTGAATCTCGCCAGAAATGACGAGTTGTTTACGCTTCTTTTGGGCTCACCGTACTATCATGATTCGAATTGAGTGTGAATGATGATAGGGAGCGCCTTTTTATGATTGAGTTGCTCAGGCGTTTTGGTGGTAAGTTTCGCCGGTATATGGTGATCGGCCCTGCGTGCAAGTTGATCGAAGTGATCTTTGACCTGCTGACGCCGCTCGTGATTGCCCAGATGATCGACAAGGGCATCGGTGCGCACGATGTCAACGCCGTCGTCAACTACGGTATGCTGCTTGGCGCCATGGCCGTGATCGGCATCTCGTTTACGCTCGTTTGCCAAAAGATGGCGGCGCTGACCTCACAGGGCATGGGCACCGATATTCGCGGCGCGCTCTACGAGCATATCAACAAGCTGAGCTATGCCGAGCTCGATCGCTTTGGCACGCCGTCGCTCATCACGCGCATCACCAACGATGTCAACCAGGTTCAGCTCGCCGTGGCGCTGGGCGTGCGCATGCTTATCCGCTGGCCTTTCCTGGCGGTGGGCTCCATGGTTGCGGCCCTCGCCATCGACCTTAAGCTCGGCATTATCTTTTTAATCTGCACGCCCGCCATCGGCCTGGTGTTTTGGTTTGTCATGGCGCGCTGCATTCCCTACTACAAGCAGCTGCAGGCAAAGCTCGATCGCATCGCGCTTATCTGCCGCGAGGGGCTTTCGGGCGCTCGTGTGGTTCGCGCCTTCGTGCGCGAAGACCACGAGCGCGAGCGTTTTGCTCAGGCTGCCGATGACCAGGCCAATACTGCCATCGCGGTGGGCAAGCTCTCGTCGATTCTCAACCCCGTTACGTTTCTTGTGATGAACCTGGGCGTGTGCGCCATCCTGTGGGTGGGCGGCATTCAGGTCAACGTGGGCGAGCTCACGCAGGGCCAGGTCATGGCCTTTGTGAACTACATGACGCAGACCCTGACATCCATCGTGTATGTCGCCAACCTGGTCGTGGTCTTTACCAAGGCGAGCGCCAGTGCGTCGCGTATCAATGAGGTGCTCAACTGCGTGCCGAGCATTACCGACGAGGGCAACGAGCCGGTTGCGCTGCCCGAGCCGGACGCGATGGGCAACACCGCCTCGGTACCCGCGCTGAGCTTGAGCCATGCGAGCTTCTCGTTTGGCGCTGGCGCGGCCAATGCTGTCAACGATGTGACGCTGGAACTCCCGCTGGGCAAGACGCTCGGCATTATCGGCGGTACGGGTAGCGGCAAGTCCACGCTCGTCTCGCTCATCCCGCGCCTGTACGATGCAAGCACCGGCAGCGTGAGCGTGATGGGCGCCGACGTGCGCACCTGGCCGCTCGACCAGCTGCGCCGTGTGGTCGCGACCGTTCCGCAGCGCGCATCGCTGGTGAGCGGCTCCATCCGCAGCAACCTGACCTGGCGCGATGAAGCTGCGACCGACGAGGAGCTCTGGGCGGCACTCGACATGGCGCAGGCCAGCGAGTTCGTGCGCAACAAGCCGCAGGGCTTAGACGCCCCGGTCGAGGCGGGCGGCAAGAACTTTAGCGGTGGCCAGCGTCAGCGCCTGACTATCGCGCGTGCCTTGGTTGGTTCGCCTCAGATTCTGATCATGGACGACTCCGCCTCGGCACTCGATTTTAAGACCGACGCGGCGCTTCGCCATGCCATCCGCGAGCGCAGCGTGCGCGGCGCCGCCGAGGACGGGTTGCCGCTGACGACCGTCATCGTGAGCCAGCGCGTCTCGACCGTGCGCGATGCCGACATGATCTGTGTGCTCGATCACGGTTCGGTTGCGGGCCTGGGTACGCACGACGAGCTGTACGCAAGCTGCCAGCTCTACCGCGAGATTTGCCAGTCGCAGCTCCGCCGTGAGGAGCTCGAGGGCCAGCAGGGGAGTGCGACGCCCGCTTCGGACTCCGCCCCTGCATCCACCCGCGCAAAGGAGGGCTGCTAAATGAATCCGTATACTTCTTCCGGTTCGGTCGCCACGATGACGGCCAATGTGTCCGGTAGCGATAACCTCAACGATCTGGGTGACGGCCCGCGCCAGCCCGGCGACCCCGAGCGCTACCCCGTGGGCGCGGTGACTCGCCGCCTGATGGGCTACGTCCGTCCGCACCGCATCTCGTTTGCGGCGTCGTTTGTGAGTGCCGCCATCTCGGTGATTCTGCAACTCTATACGCCCATCCTCGTCGGCGAGGGCATCGATCTCATCGTTGCCGCCGGACAGGTGGACTTCGATGCGCTGCTGCCGCTTGTCACCAAGCTCGCGATTGTCGTGATGGGCGCTGCGGCGTTCCAGTGGCTGCAGGGCTACTGTGTTAACCGCCTGTCCTACGAGACGGTGCGCGACATGCGCGTGGAGGCGAGCGACAAGCTCAGCCGCATGCCGCTCAGCTTTATCGACAGCCATGCCCACGGCGACCTTATGAGCCGTGTGGTCAACGATGTCGACCAGGTGGGCGACGGCCTGCTGCAGGGCTTCACGCAACTCTTTACTGGAGCCATCACTATCGTGGGCACGCTCGCGTTTATGCTCTCCATCAACCTGACCATGACGCTCGTGGTGGTGCTTGTCACACCTCTTTCCATCTTTGCGGCGGGCGCCATCGCCAAGCTCTCCAACAAGAGCTTTACAGCGCAGCAGCGCATTCAGGGCCAGCTGGGCGGCCATATCGAGGAGTATGTGGGTGAGCAAAAGCTCGTGGACGCCTTCGCCTATGGACCGAACGCGCAGCAGCGTTTCGACGCCCTCAACGCCGAGCTCTACACCGCGGGTGAGCGCGCGCAGTTTATGGGTTCGCTCTCTAACCCCGGCACGCGCTTTATCAACAACATCATCTATGCCGTGGTGGCCGTGATCGGCTGCGTTGGCGTGATTACGGGCGTGCCCGCGGCGCTCACGGTGGGCGGTGTGCAGATCTTCCTGTCTTACGCCAACCAGTACACCAAGCCGTTCAACGAGGTCACCAACGTCATCACGCAGATCCAGACGGCCTATGCCTCGGCGCGCCGCATGTTTGCGCTGCTCGATGCACGCGAGCAGGAGCCCGATGCCGCGGATGCCGTTGAACTCACAGCCCCGCAGGGTGAGGTCGCCTTTGAGCATGTGGACTTTAGCTACGTGCCCGACCGCAAGCTGCTGCAGGACATCTGCATCGACGCCAAGCCCGGTATGCGGTTTGCCCTCGTTGGCCCCACGGGCTGCGGTAAGACGACGCTCATCAACCTGCTGCTGCGCTTTTACGACATCGATGCCGGGCGCATCGTGGTCGACGGGCATTCCTCGCGCGACTACACGCGTGAGAGCCTGCGCCGCGCCTTTGGCATGGTGCTGCAGGACACCTGGCTGTTCGAGGGCACGGTGGCCCAGAACATTGCCTACGGTTGCCCCGATGCCACGCGCGAGCAGATTGTCGAGGCCGCCAAGCGCGCGCACGCGCACAAGTTTATCGTGCAGCTGCCAGGCGGCTACGATACGGTGATCGGCGAGGACGGCGGCACGTTTAGCCAGGGTCAAAAACAGCTGCTGTGCATCGCGCGCGTCATGCTCACCGATCCGGCGATTCTGCTGCTGGACGAGGCAACGTCGAGCATCGATACACGTACCGAGCTGCAGGTGCAGGCGGCATTCGACGAGCTCATGGCCGGTCGCACGAGCTTTGTCGTGGCGCACCGCCTATCGACGATCCGTAACGCCGATTGCATCCTAGTCATGCGCGACGGGCAGATTATCGAGCGCGGCACGCACGATGAGCTGTTGGCGGCAGGTGGCTTCTACGCCGAGCTCTACCGCAGCCAATTCGCCCAGTGAGCAAGACGCGGGACATGTAACGCAGCGCTAGGGCGCGAGCGTGTCAACGGGGGCAACGATGATGCCCTCGGGCGTTGTGTGGACCGGCATGCCGAACCCGATGACGATGAGTTTGGCCGCGGGAGGCCTCTCGCCGCGTTCGACCAGCTTGCGCTCGAGTCGAAGCAGGTTTGCAGACGCCTCGGGGATCTGCGGGCTTCCGAGTTTTACTTCCACGGCAATCCAAGTTCCATCGCGCCTGTGTATAACGGCATCGACCTCGAGATCGTCGGCGTCGTGGTAGTGGGACACCGATGAGTCATTTGCGGCGGCATAGACCTTAAGGTCGTGCAGGACGAGGGATTCGAAGAGCAGCCCCAGTGTCTTCGGGTCGGATGCCAATGACTCCGGATTTGCTCCGAGCAGCGCAACGGCAAGCGAAGGGTCGGCGAGGTGCCTTTTCGCACTTTGCCGCAGCTTTACCGGCGACCTGAGCGCCGGATGCCAAGCCGGGATATCGTCGATGATATTGATTCGTCTCAGAGCATCCATGTATCTGGAGACCGAATTCTTCGAAACGCCGGTACCGATATCTTTATCGATGGACTTCGATCCAGCAAGTGTCGACTCATTTCGCGCAAGCGATGTCAAAAGAGACCTGACCTTGACCGGATCACGTTTGACGCCGTCGGTTCTAGAAACATCCGATTCGCATACGCCATCAACATAAGCAGCGGCAATCCGCATAGCATTTTCAGTTGTTTTCCCCATCGCTTGAGGCCAACCACCGCGACACAGCAAATCGGCGATGCCGGCGACACCAGCGATCGATCCGACCGCCTGCTTGGCGGGGTGGCCGGAAAGCAGCGCTCTAATCGAAGCCGCGCCCGAAGAAACGCCGAGCTCAAACAGCGTCATGGTATCCATTCGCAATCTAGCTATTCGCCCAACGCCGCTATGCATTGGCTGCTTCGAATCTTGCGGCGTTGCTGAGCCCGTAAGAATAAACTGTCCGGATTCTCCCTGTCTTGCGTCACACTCGAAACGTATGGCATCCCATAGTTTTGGTTCTTCCTGCCATTCGTCGATGAGTCTAGGCGACGGTCCTGCTATTGCCTGCGCTGGGTCGATCCGAGCCAACTGGAGAGCGGAAAAATTTCCAGCCGGATCGGAAAGAGACAAGGATGATTTGGTAAAACGTCTGGCCGTAGTGGTCTTTCCGCACCACTTCGGGCCTTGAATGAGAACCGCACCGAAGATATCGAGATTATGCCTGATTGCCTTGTCGATGCATCTGTCTACATACCTATCCATACCGTCACCTTCTCAACTTGCCTTGATTATGTATTTTACCAGCTGCGTGGTGACGATTGACGGTAATCTGTGGTGACGATTGATTACGAACTATGGTGACGATTGGCGGGTATCTGTGGTGACGGTTGTCATCGATTCGGGGCATAGGGCAGCTTAGCTGTCTCAAAGCTTATAGATTTCGGGGCTTGCGCTGCGGGCGTTTTTGTCCATTGATGTCGTCTGCGTCGCCAATCGACAGACGGTGGTTTACATCTGTCACGTTAGTACTAAGATATTCATCTAATAAATTGCATTAGTGGCTTTAGTTTTGGGGGAAACGAGGCAACGTGACTATGACGTGCTCTTTGGTGGTTAACAGCAAGAGCGGTAATACCAGGATGGTTTCGGGCGCGATCAAGCGCGCTCTGCAGGCTGCGGGTGTTGAGTTTGTCCATGCCGCAGCGTTGAGCGACGATGCGGATGCAGATCAGGTTGCGCTCGAGGCGCAGGGCGCCTGCACGGCCGACACGGTGCTCGTCGGTTTTTGGTGCGACAAGGGCGCGTGCACGCCTTCGGTCGCGGCGTTGCTCTCCGCCTTGCACGGCAAGCGCGTGTTCCTGTTTGGCACCTGCGGCTTTGGGGCCGACCAGAGCTATTATCAGCAGATTATCGACCGCGTAACTTCCAATTTGGCCAATGATGCCGAGCTTGCGGGCTGGGCGATGTGCCAGGGCAAGATGGGCCCTGCCGTAAAGCAGCGCTACGAGGCGATGCTCGAGCAAGATCCCGAAAACGCCCGATTTAAGATGCTGCTCGACAACTGGGTTGCCGCAAAGGATCACCCCACCAAGGAAGATCTGGACAACATGGCGATGGCGGCCAAGAAGGCCGTTCTGGGGGAGTAGGTCCATCTTCTAAATGCAATGCCCTCCCGGGTGGCGGCCCTTTATCGATGGAAGGCCTCATAAGCTGAAGTTCAATCCCCGGGATGCGTCCAGAGTGGGACGTGCTTTCCCGATGGGTGGGGTTTCGGAAAGTGGGGACTGGATTTTGAGCCTAGAGTGGGACATGCTTTCCCAAAGGCCGCTCAACGGGAAACCGCATCCCACTATTAGCCCGAGAAACGGGATGCACTTTCCCAAAGAGAGCCAACGGGAAACTACGTCCCACAATCAGCTTCCAAAGTGGGACACACTTTCCCGTTGAGGGTTGTTCCGGAAAGTGCATCCCGGAATTGATACTCAGAATGGGACGTCGTTTCCCGTTGAGGGTCTCGGCGGAAAATGCATCCCGGAAATGGGCTTTGAGCTTGGACGATGCTCTCCCAGTACCTCCGCTTTTAAAAATGAGACACGCCGTTGGCGGAAATGAGACACGTGGAACTGGGCATCGGACGTACTATTCGTGGAATGAGCCGCTCCATTCGAGTAAAGCGAGGTCCCCCATGCACGTTCCACACCCCCACATTTGCCGGTTGTCGAAAATCCCGCTTGCCGGGACGGCGGCGCTTGCTGCGTTGATTGCAACGAGTGTCGTCTGTTTCACGGCGGCTCCCAACGTCGCCCAGGCGGCCGACACGCCTGAGATCACCGATATGACCGAGCAGGACTATAGCGACCTGGGCCTGGGCACGAGCGAGGACATTCCGGCCGATACCGTTGGCCCCTACTCCACCACCACTCCCACGACGTTTGCCACGCGCAGCGAGGTCTATATGGCAGTTAACGGTAGCCATGGCAATCGCTACACTCTGCGCGACAAGCTCGAGAACGTCGAGCGCGGCGATCTTGGCGGCAGCAGCAAACTCACCGATGGCTATGGAAGTGTGTGGGGCGCCGCAAAGTTCTGGCAAAATGTCAACAGCTTCGATACGGGTAGCGACCTCTACAAGCACAGCGATTACGGCGGCGGCGACTGGTCGTACCTAAGCAACAATGGGTCATCAACAGTGCTTGCCAACGAGAACAGTGACTTCTCGGGCATTCACGCCACGAGCGTCGAGTTCTGCAGCGACGCCAAAACGGGCAAAAAGAGCCGCGTCGCCGAGCTTCGCGCCTATGGCGACAGCTCCTCTACCACGATCGACGGCAAGTCGTACTCCGGAAAGATCGAGCTGGTCCTCTTTTCGTTTGCCAACGGGCGCACGCGCAAGCTCGATACACGCCTGCCGGTGACGGTCAACACCAATATGATGTACGAAGGCCGTTTTAAGTATCTGGATGCCGGTTATCTGCAAGAGCACGATGCCGTCTTTGATGTCGAGGCGGGCGATGTCGATGGCGACGGTGTGGACGAGCTTTTTGTCTACGCGGGTTGCTATGTCGACGAGAACGGCGTGCGCAAGGCCGTAGTCGACATGTACGACCTGGAGGGCGGCAACTGGAAGCAGAGCGTCGTTAAGATCGATGCCGGTAACGCCGCTGACTACACCACGCACAACAAGGGCGGGAACGATTCCTGGACGCAGCTTCAGTCAGCTCCTGTCGTTTCGCTGGCGGCCGGCGACCTCGATCGCGATTTTTGCGATGACCTCGCCATCGTGGTCTCGGCACCCTACGGCAAAAAGAATATTGATAAGTCGACGCATTGCGAGCTGTTCTCGTGGGATGCATCCAAGGGTGCGCTCGTCCATGTCGATGCTCTGGGTGACGCGGGCGCAATCTCCCTCTCCGCGAACGGCAAGACCATGGTTGCCGCGAATGCGACATTCGGCACGTTTGCCGCCTACGATGAAGAAGGAAAGAAGACGGGTGAAACCGTCACGGGCCTTATTCTTGCGGGCTATGACTGGCAAAGCAGCACTTTTGATTACGGCGCCTCTGACGGCAGCAAGGGGCTGTACGGCGCGCTGTACCGCTACGCGTATTTTGACTCGGAGTCTGGCGAGTTCAAACTTTCCGATTGCAAGGAATACAGAGACGGGCTCCTCGCCTCCTATGGACTGATGCATGTGCCCAACAGCGCATGGAAGGATAGTGCTCAGGATAAGCGCTATCCGTGCACCTTGGCACCTATTGCTCTTGCCACTGCCAACCTTGACGGTCTGTCCGAGCAGCCGGCGGTCGACGAGGTGCTCGTGGGCGGCGATGTGTTCCGCGACTTTGCCTGCAACACGGCGCAGAGCGGGGCCCAGGGCTTGGGTTCCATGGTCGGAACCATGAGCATGAGCGGCCAGCAATACAACAGTAGCAACAAGCATGACCACAAGGGTATCGAGCAGGTGTGGATCAGCGATGTCAAGGCGGGCAGCGTCTCGGGTTCGGACCGCTATAACGAGAGCTTTATCGCCGTGGTGGGCAAGCACCGCGATGAGGACCTGCGCAAGAACGATGACTACTATTGGATGACCGCCTCGCATTTTTCGCTCGACGAGAACGGAAAGGTGCGCCGCGGCGAGGAGCAGGTGATTAGCGAGAGCAACCGTCGCGGCACTACCTACGGCACATTTATCTCGCTCGCGCTGCCCGATGTCGACAACGACAGCGTCAAGATTACGTACAAGGACCGCTACAAGGTCTATACCAACCCGCGCGTGCTCGCCGTGCTGCAGGATGCTCCCTATGTTGAGGATCTGGAGCAGGCATACGGCTATCTGGTGTTGGGCGGTACGGAATATGGCGAGGGCACGAGCACAGGGCAGATTCACGGCGGCACTATTGGCGCCGAGTTGGGCGTTGCCGTCGAGGTACAGACCGGTCCGCCCCTGGTCGCGATGAATGCTTCAGTCGATTTTGCCGCCGAGGGATGCTATGACTATCGGAGCGAGCGCACAGTGAGCGCCAGCGTAAGTTATGAGTCGCATGCCGGCGAAGGCGACAAGGCCGTGCTCTACACGATTCCGATGGTCTATTACGAGTACGAGATCGAAAATGAGGAAACTGGCGGCAAGGGCGTGATGGCGGCGCCCGTGTCGCTCGGCGCGCAGACCTCGGTCGTTAATGTCGAGGCCTATGACCGCGTTGCCAAGCAGCACAACATGACGCCGCTCAGCTACTTTTTGACCAACCGGTCGGGAGAGCCCGACAGCTATTACACGGCGCTCAACGGTACGACTCCCGTGCAAGATTCCTTTGGTCTGGGCAAGCCCGGCGTGACGCGCGCTTACACGTACGATGGGTATAGCGGTGCTGTCGCGCAGTCGGGGGCGAGCACTACGCAGACCATCGAAGTCGAGGAGGGCGAGGAGCAGGAGTTTGAGTACGGCTTTACGCTGAACGGCAGCGTTGTCATGGGCGCGAAGCTTGCAAAGCACGAGTTATTTGGCGGCCTGTGCTTTGGTGCCAACGCCGGCTTTACTACGGGTAACTCCTCGAGTGAATCGACCGAATACGGCGGCACCGTCGACAACCTACCCGAGGCCGCGAAGGATAAGTACGGCTTTGCGTGGCGCCTGGGCGTCAACGCGGTGGATGTCAACAAGTTCGAGGACGGCTCGGGCGACAAACTCGGCACCAAGGACACCGATCAGTTTTGGATCGTGGGCTATGACGTCAAGGATGTCGAGATGCCCGAGGCACCGGCCGTGACGGGCTTTACGGCAAACGCCGTTGATTCGACCAGTGTCGCGTTTAGCTGGGACGACGTGCTCGCAAACAGGGGTGGCTTTAGCTACGGCGTGGGTATGCTGCAGAGTAACGCGGCCGACGCCATCGTCAACAGCTGGAAGATCGCCGACAATACGCAGACCTCGCTTACCTGGGACGGGTTGCAGCCCAATACGGAGTATCGATTTGCCATTGCCGCCGTTAAGAATGGATCCACGACCGAAACGGGTATTCGCTCGGCAATTATTACGGTCAAGACCATGCCCGAGGGCATGACGATGAGCGTGAGCGGACCTGCGGCGGATGATGAAGAGGGGGAGAGTATCGAATACGATTCCTCGATCGAGCGCGCAGCGGGAAGCCGCCTGACGCTTTCGGCGATCGGCAACGTGACGCAGCTCGGTGCCGACGGTAGCGAAACGGAGCTGGCGCCGACATACATCTGGTACCGCAAGGGCCGTGGTGAGACCGAGTTCAAGCGTGTGGGTGCCGATGGCAACCTCGAAGCCGGAACGGCCTCGACGCTTGGGATTGACCTGACCGCAGATGATGACGGCGCGCAGTACTACTGCCATGTGGGTTACAACGACGTCGGCCTCGATACCGGTGTGACACTGGTGAACATCGCGGCCGAGGAGACGAAGCCCACAACGGTGAACGCCGCTCCGATCCGCACACGCCGCCTGTTCTCGCAGGCAAGCGCGGGCGCCAAGAAGTTCTTGGACCATACGCTGGTAAACACTGCCGGCCCCACCGACTCCGAAGGCCCAAAGGACCCCGAGACTCCGGCAACGCCTGAGACCCCGTCTGGCCAGGACAAGCCAAAGTCAGACAACGGCACCGACGCCAAGACAAAGACCAAGACTACGACCACGGCCAAGAGCCTCGCAAACACCGGCGACCAAACATTCGCCCTAGTTGCCACCGCAGCGGCAGCGGGTGTAACGCTCGTAGTAATAGCCCTCATCATGCTGATCAAGCGCCGCAAGAACCACTAGGAGTCAGTCGAACATATCGACAATCCAAAAACCCGGGTAGCCAAAAAACAGGCCACCCGGGTTTTCTGTTGAGGGGAGACTCCGCAAGCGGAAACTGCATCCCACAATTAGCGCCCGGAACGGGACACATTTTCCGTCAAGCCCTCATCCGGAAAGTCCATCCCAGTTTGAGCGCCCAGACCGGGATGCACTTTCCCAACGAGCCTCAACCGGAAAATACATCCCGGAATCCAGCTGAATAGTGGGACACACTTTCCCAATCGGGTCCCAAGCGGAAACTGCATCCCATTCCAGACAAGAATTCCGGGACACACTTTCCGCAAACAAAGAAGGCCACATAACGTGGCCTTCAACTTATATATGTTCGGCGATACACCCAAGACAAGCCGCGCTCCAACAACAGGGCGTCTGTCCGGGCGGAGGCATATAAGGTTCATCGCGAGTTCCGCACGCAAAGGGGGCCACTTAATGTGGCCCCCGTCTTGCGCAGGACTGTCCGAGCAGGGAACCTTATATGCCTCCGCCTGGACAGACGTTTCAGTTGTGGCTCAGCAGCTAGCAGCTACTTAATCTTGGTCGTGCCCGGTGCCAGGTTGGGGTCGGTCTCGTTGGCCTCGGTCTGGAAGTGCTCGGTGTAGACGTTCTTGCCGTCGCGGAACATCTCGTAGTACTGCATCTTGGCGTAATCCTCGCGTGCCTTGGTGGCGGCTGCGGCATCGGCGTCGTCACCGGTGACGTTGGAGGAGAGCGCCCAGCGCAGGCTGGCGTCCTCGTAGCCCACCGAGTTGATGGCGGGCAGCGACTTACGCAGCGTCATGTGCGCTTTCTGGTAGTCGGTCAGCGGTGCGCCGATTAGCTGCATCAGCTGGGTGGACAGGTAGTTGGTGGACAGGTCGTCGACCTCGCTCGTCTGGTCGCAGCCGGCAACGTCGTAGTTAGCCCAGATGATGTAGTCGGTCTGCCACAGGCGCTCCTGATGCGTGGCATCGTCCTCGCCGGTAAACCACTTGTCGTTGAACTTGGACGGGAAGAACGGCTGGTGGTCGCCCCAGAACACCACGACCACCTTACGGTCGAGCTTGCTCAGGGCGTTGAGGAAGTAGCGAAGCGCCTGGTCGGACTGCTCGATGCACGAGACATACTCGTCGACATCGGAGAGCGTGCCGTCCTCGACGGTCTTGGCGTCCAGGTCGGTCGTGTCGATGTTCAGGTGCATCTGCTTGTCGACCGGCAGCAGGCCCGTGTCGTAGCCCGAGTGGTTCTGCATGGTCACGTCGAAGATAAACTGCGGATCGGCGTTCTGGTCGAGCAACTCAAGAATCTTGTCGTAGGTAGCCTGGTCGGTCACCATGCCGCGCAGGGTGTCGGCTCCCTGGAAGTCGTTGATGGACAGGAACTGGTCAAAGCCAAAGTCCTTGTAGACGTTCTCGCGGTTCCAGTTGGTGGCGTGGTTGGGGTGCATGGCCGTGGTGGAATATCCGAGCGACTTGAACTGCTCTGCCAGGTTCCCGGTCGTTTCCATGTTGTAGATGGTGTAGGGGTACACGCCCGAGCCCAGGTTGGCCATGGAGTTGCCGGTCATAAACTCAAACTCGGTATTGGCGGTGCCGCCGCCGTAGGCGCTCACGTAGAGTTTGCCGCGGCTGAGGCAGTTGGACAGGCTCTTAAAGTACTGCGGGCCTTCGTAGCCGGCGTGCATGTTCTGGTAGATCGACAGATCCGAGAACGTCTCGTTCATGATGGCGATGACCGTGGGCTTCTCGCTGTCGAACTGCTCCTTTGCGGCGGCGCGCTCGTCGCTCTTGGCGGCGTCGGACTTGTCGTAGGCCTTGGCGTACTTTTTGAGCGTGGCTTTGGCATCGTCGACGGAGTAGTCGGCGGGTTTGGGCGGCTTGATGGACTGCGCTGCGCTAATGAAAGCGGGCAGGTAGCCCTCGCGCCAGTAGCTCTCGAGCGGGCGCCAGGTGTAGACGGTGATGCCGAGGGTGTTGTAGTAGTCGATGAGCGTGACATGTGCGGTCACACCGCCCAGGCACAGCACGGCGACGAGCAGGTTGGTGAGCAGGATGCGCTTGGCGTTGGCGGCGCCCTTCTGGCGATGCGGCGCGACCAGGCCGGCGTACTCGCACAGCAGCATGGCGATGGCGGTAAAGCCCATGGACAGCACGCAGAACAGCGAGATGGAGAAGGTGTAGCCGTTGCCGGCGACCGCGGCGGCGGTGGAGATGGCCGAAAGGTCGCCCGGCTGGATGGGCATGGATTTAAACGTGATGACGAAGAACTCGGCAATGCCCAGGACAAAGAGGGCAAAGGCCAGGACCGCGGGAGCTGCGCCATGGCGCTGGAACAGGAAGAACAGGCCGACCATGAGCGTGGTGATGATGGCCCACTCGAGCAGGATGCACAGGGGGTAGACCCAGGTAAAGTCGTGGTTGGACGAGACCTCCATGCCCAGCAGCGCAAAGACGCCGGCGAGCAGCAGGCACAGGACGGCGGCGACGAGTGGTTTGCCCACAAAGGCGCCGCGCAGGCGGGCGAGCTTGCCGGTGGGGGCGGGGGCGTCGGCCGAGGCGAACGTAAAGACGCGCGGGGCGATGCGGTCGCGGGCGATGCTTGCCCAAGCGCAGCCGGTGAGGATGGCGTTGGTCAGGATGAGCATCACAAAGGCGAGCGGCTCGTTTTGGGCGACGAGGCCAATGGCGCCCCAAATAGTCAAAAAGACCTGGAACAGGCCGAAGACGACGCTCCACCCAAGAGCGCTTTTGGCAACGGTGCCCGACTGAGCGCGAATGGCCTTGGCCTCGCGCAAGACAAGGTAGACGGTCGCCGCAAGACCGACGAGCGAGATGGCGGCAGCGAACATGCTGAGACTCCTCACAAACTAAAACCTACGAAAGCGGAGGTTTACCCGATTGTTACCAAAATATGCGCTGCAATTGGTGGCTGCGCACAACAACCAGCCATATTAACGCGCACGTGTGGCGGTGTGGCGCAATGTAGTGGCGACCTGCGCGATAATGGACGGGAATTACACGGAAACGTAAAGGCTTCTTAAAGAATTAGCGAGGATAGAGCTATGGGCGAGCAGGTTTGTATGACGGGCGCCGAGTACTGCGGCGGAGCTGTGGGCGTGGACGCGGGCGGCTATCCGGTCGAGACTACGGGCAGCGCGGCGCTGGACATCTTGGAACACCGCTCGTCCACGCGTGCTTTCGCGCGCGATGACAGCGACCGTCCCGTAGCGGTGACCGACGAGCAGCGGGCGGCGATCTTGCATGCGGCGAGCCGCGCACCGTCGGCGGGCGCCATGATGATGTATTCCATCGTGAGCATTCGCGAGCAGGCTACGCTGGACCGTCTGGCTGATCTGTGCGACCACCAGCCCATGATCGCCAAGGCGCCCTGGGCACTTATATTTGTGGTCGATTATGCCAAGTGGATCGATCTGTTTGAGCACGTGGGCTGCTTTGAGCCCGAGTTTGTAGAGCGTACGGGCAAGGCGCCCCGCCGCGCGCCGGGTCTGGGCGACTTTGCCATCGCGGCGCAGGATGCCGTGATCGCCGCGCAAAACGCCGTGGTTGCCGCCGAGGCCCTGGGGCTGGGGAGCTGCTATATCGGTGATATCGTCGAGAACGCTGAGGAAGTTGCCGCGCTGCTCGATCTGCCGCCCTATACCATGCCGCTGTCGATGCTCATCATCGGCACGCCCCGTAAGGAGCGCCCGGCAATCGCGCACCCCGTGGTGAACCTGGTGCACGAGGAGCGCTACTGCCGTGCGGATGCCGCGACTATGGATGCGCAGGTGGCCGAGATGGATGCGATGTTTCGCCCGCACGCCCGCGAGGTGGGGGAGCGCGTCGTGGATATCTACACCCGCAAGCACACGAGCCCCTTTATGGCCGAGATGAGCCGCTCCATGGAGTGGTGGTTCAAAAACTGGCTCGGCAAGTAACGAATGCGGCGATGTGACAAAGGGACAGTCCCTTTGTCACATTCCATATCGCCGAGGTGGCCTAAAGGCCGTATAAATGTTTATTTAGCTGGGAAAACAGTGCATTAAAACATGGGCCGATTACCTATAATCCCTTCGAACATTAAAGTTGGGAGGAAACCGGCTTATGGAACAAAAGGCCAAGGAGGCAGCCTCGCACGCTGCGATTCCTGTGAGCATCTCGGCGATGCTCGTCACGCTAGGCGTGGTGTACGGCGATATCGGCACCAGCCCCATGTATGTAACCAAGGCGCTCGTTGCCGGCAACGGCGGCATCGGAAGCGTCACGGAGGAGTTCGTGCTCGGCGCGCTCTCCCTTGTCGTGTGGACGGTCACGTTACTGACCACCATCAAGTATGTGCTCATCTCGCTGCGCGCCGATAACCATGGTGAGGGCGGCATCTTTGCCCTGTACAGCCTGGTCAAGCGCTGCGGCAAGTGGCTTATCATCCCCGCCATGCTGGGTGGCGCCGCGCTGCTCGCCGACGGCATCCTGACGCCGGCCGTTACCGTTACCACGGCCATCGAGGGCCTGCGCACCATCCCGGCGGTCCATGCCGTGCTGGGCGATGACCAGGGTCGCGTCGTCGCCATTACGCTCGCCATCATCATCGTGCTCTTCTTGGTGCAGCGCATCGGTACGGCCAAGATCGGTCACGCCTTTGGCCCCATCATGACGCTGTGGTTTCTGTTCCTGGGCGGCACGGGTCTGTTCTTTGTCCTCCAGCACCCCGCCGTGCTGCTGTGCCTCAACCCGGTGCGCGGCATCGCCTTTTTGCTGAGCCCCAACAACCATGCGGGCATCATGATTCTGGGCAGCTGCTTCCTCGCCACCACCGGTGCCGAGGCGCTCTACTCCGACATGGGCCACGTCGGCCGCGGCAACATCTACGCTACCTGGCCGTTCGTTAAGTGCTGCCTGCTGCTGTCCTATATGGGCCAGGGCGCTTGGCTTATGAACAACGCTGCCAACCCCGAGCTCATGGGCATTGCCGATCTCAACCCGTTCTACCAGATGCTCGCCCCGGGCCTGCGCCCGTTTGCCGTCGGCCTTTCCACCGTCGCGGCCATCATTGCCTCGCAGGCGCTCATCACCGGCGCATTCTCGCTGGTGTCCGAGGCCAGCCGTCTGGACCTCATGCCGCACATGCAGGTCTTCTACCCTGCCGAGACCAAGGGCCAGCTCTATATTCCCATGGTCAACAACGTCATGCTTGTCGGCTGCGTCATCGTGGTGCTGCTGTTCCAGAACTCGGCGCATATGGAAGCCGCCTACGGCCTTGCCATTACGCTGACTATGATGTGCACCACGCTGCTGCTCTTCTTCTACCTGCACGAGGAGCGCAAGCTCAAGGTCGCGCCGTGGATCTTCGCGGCCTTCTTCCTTTTGCTCGAAGGCTTCTTCTTCGTGAGCTCGCTCACCAAGTTCTTCCACGGCGGCTACTTCACCATCCTCATGGCTGCACTCATCATGGGCATCATGGTGTGCTGGTACAACGGCACGGCGGTCGAGCAGCGCCAGTTTACGCTGCTGCCGCTGCGCAGCTATCTGCCGCAGCTCAAGCGCCTGCGCGATGACGATCGCTACGAGCGCCTGAGCGACAACATCGTGTACCTGACCAAGGACACCCATACCGACTACATCGACCGCGACATCGTCTACTCGATTCTGGACAAGCATCCCAAGCGCGCTCGCGCCTGGTGGTTTGTGAATGTCGAGACCATGGACGAACCGCACACTTTTGCCTATTCGGTCGAGACGTTCGGCACCGACTACGTGTTCCGCGTGCATCTGTACCTGGGCTACAAGATCAACCAGCGCGTTAATGCCTATCTGCGTCAGGTCGTTCAGGACCTGGCTGCCACCGGCGAGCTGCCGCCGCAGACGCATGACTACTCGGTCTACAAGGATCCGGGTAACATCGGTACGTTCAAGTTCGTCCTGATCCGTAAGCTTCTGGCGCCCGAAAGCGATGTGGAGCCGAGCGAGCGTACGGCCATCACGCTCAAGTACATCATTCGTCGCGCCGCCGGCACGCCTGCACGCTGGTACGGCCTGGAGAACTCCAACGTGAGCTTTGAGTACGTGCCGCTGTTCACCAAGTTCAAGGCCGTGAACAAGATGCAGCGCCTGGCTCCCAACGAGCGGCCGTAGTCGACGCTTGAGGTTTGGCTGCGAACGGGCAGGCTTGCAATGACAGTGATTGAGTCCTGGGAGGAAACCATGGATGCGAAGGTGCTTGACGGTTGCGATTTTGCGACCGAGCTGGTGCGTGAGGCGCGCGTCGATGCCGCCGAAGATCGGTTCTTTACGAATCGTGCCAACATGGACATGGCCGACCGCGTGATCTCGATCGTGGCACTGGTATTTGGAGCGGTGTGCGTGTGCGCACTGCTCGCGCACGTGCTGTTTGTCTAACGACCGCAGGTTGCAAAGGCTATACACTTGGAACCACCACAAGGGAAGCCACCACAAAGGTGCCTGTCCCTTTGTGGTGGTTTTTGTTTTTGAGAGAGGGGCGGGGCGCTGATGGACGTCCGTACGGACGGCGATATTGCCGATAGCTTTTGGTGGCGGCGCACAACGCTGATGCGCCGCACTCCTCTGTATGACGCCTGCGTATCGGTGGGGCTGCTGGTCGCGGCGACGATTGTGGGCGCGCTGCTCGACCATCCGGGTCTCGCGCCGAGCATCATGATCGTCTATGTGTTCGCCGTTCAGCTGTGCGCATTCTTTACCTGGAGTCGCCTGTATTGCTTGCTGAGCTCGGCTGCCGCCGTGGCGCTCTACAACTTCTTGTTTATCGACCCGCGCTACTCGCTGTCGCTTATCGACCGCGTCTATCCTGGCATGTTCTTCATCATGTTTGTGGTCTCGCTTGTGTCGAGCTCGATTGCGTTGGCCCTGCGCCGCGCCTTGGCACAGGCTGCCGCCAGCGACCGCCGCACGCATATGGTGCTCGAGACCAACCGCATGCTGCAGCGGTGCGCCGATCAGCAGCAGATTGTCCATGCTATGTCAACGCAGCTGGCGCGTCTTTCGGGCTGTCCGGTCGTGTGGTACAGCGCTGACGCCGAGGGCGATGACCTGCTGCCGCGTGCGACGTACACGGCCGTGGGCGATGCCGCGCCGGTGCACGAGCTGGCGCCGCAGATGCCGCCGCGGCTCTCGGCGTCCGCCTATGTGGGAACGCCGCTCGACGCCACGTTTGGCGGCTCGGCGTTTTATGGCATCTACCTGACGGTTCGCACGGGCGACGGCTTCGTGCGCTCGGGCGACCCTGCCTCGGTGGTGGGCGTGCTGGCTATCGTTGCCGAGCCCGACGTGCTGACGCATGAGGAGCGGACGCTTGCCGATGCCATCGTGAGCGAAGGCGAGCTGGCACTCGCCCGCGCCCGCGCCATGGAGGCCCGCGAGGAGGCGGCGGTGCTCGCCAAAAACGAACAGTTGCGCGCCAACCTGCTGCGCTCAATCTCGCACGATCTGCGCACGCCGCTTACCAGTATTTCGGGTAATGCCGACGTGCTGCTCGACCAGGGCTCGACCGGCACCGCCGTGCTCGACGCCCAAACGCGCCGCGGCCTGCTCCTGTCCATTCGCTCGGATGCGCTGTGGCTCAACGCTACCGTCGAGAACCTACTTGCCATCACCAAGCTCGAGGGCGACGGTATGCATCTGTCGACTACGCTCGAGCTCATGGACGATATCGTCGAGGAGGCGCTGCGCCACGTAAGTCCGGCCGTGCGCGAGCACGACCTTAAGGTGGTGGCGTGCGATGAGCCGGCGCTCGTCAACGTCGATGCGCGCCTGATGGTGCAGCTGGTGGTCAATCTGGTGAACAACGCCATCACCTATACGCCCGCAGGCTCGCATATCATGATTTCGATTAGCGTCGACGATGGACGCGTGGCGTGCTCGGTGGCCGATGATGGTCCGGGCATCGCACCCGAGGATCGCGAGCGCATCTTTGAGTCGTTCTACACCGCCAACCACGGTCTGGCTGACAGTCACCGCAGCGTGGGCCTGGGTCTTTCGCTCTGCCGCTCCATTGCGCTGGCGCATGGCGGTAGCATAGAGGTTGCCGCGGCGGACCCGCACGGCTCGGTCTTTACGATTGAGCTTCCTGCCGCCGACGTTTCGTTTGATAAGGAGTAGCGCTGTGCCGAACTCTGCCGTAAAACCGCTCATCTTGGTCGTTGAGGACGACCCCGCCGTCCGCAACCTTATCGTTGCCGCGCTCGAGGCGCACGGCTTGCGCCATATGGCCGTGGAGACCGCCCATGCCGCCATCGCCGCCGCCTCATCGCAGGCACCGAGTATTGTGCTGCTCGATCTGGGCCTGCCCGATATGGACGGCGTCAAGGTGGTGGAATCGGTACGCGCATGGTCGGGTATGCCGATTATTGTGGTCTCGGCGCGCAGCGAGGATGCGGACAAGATTCGCGCGCTCGATGCCGGCGCCGACGACTACCTGACCAAGCCGTTTTCGGTCGAGGAGCTGCTCGCGCGCATTCGCACGACGCTCAGGCGCCTTTCGTATGCACAAACGGGCGGCGTTGTCTCCGAGGGCTCGTTCGATACCGGTGAGCTGCATATCGATTTTGATGCCGGCATCGCCACGATGGATGGCGAGGAGCTGCACCTAACGCCGATCGAGTACAAGCTCCTGTGCCTGCTAGCGCACAACGCCGACAAGGTGCTGACGCACCAGTTTATCCTGCATGAGATTTGGGGCACGGCAACTAAGAGCGATCTGGCGAGCCTGCGCGTCTTTATGGGCACGTTGCGCAAGAAGATCGAGTCCGACCCCGCGCATCCGCGCTATATCCAAACGCATGTGGGTATCGGTTACCGATTGGTCACCCAAGGCTAGATCGCCAGCCACCATCCCAATATGAGTTGCGGTGAAATACGGTCTAAATTTGCCTAATTCCAGGCAAAGCAGTCCATATTCCACCGCAACTTTGTTTATTTGCCCTTGGGCTTGCTGGCGTAGAACTTCTTCTTTTTGGGCTTGCCGGCAGGGGAAGGTTTGCCGGCAAAGTTGGACTTGCCGTTGCCGGTCTGCGCGTGCGCGGGCACTGCCGCACGGGGTTTGCGGGCCTCGGGGTTGCGCAGCTCCTCGGTTCGCTCGGCAATCTCCTCGGCGCTAAAGCCGACCTCGGCCATGGCGTCCTCGATGGGCAGTCGGCGCACGATGTAGCAGTGGTGCACCTTCTGGTTGCGCGCGAAATCCTCGGGGATGGTCTGTGAGGTGATGTCCTCCAGCACGACGCCCGCGCGCGCGAGCTTGCGCGTCTCGGGGCGGAAGCCGCGCAGGTTGCAGCTAAAGATGGCATGTCCGCCCTGTGTGAGCAGGCGCGACACGCCGGCCAAAAGCTCAACATGGTCACGCTGGACATCCCAGGTGCGACGGCCCATCTTGGACGAGTTGGAGAACGTGGGCGGGTCGACAAAGATCAGGTCCCAGCGGTTGCGCGTCTGGCGCTGGTCGCGAATCCAGGCGAGCACATCGTCACGCACAAAATGATGCTGCGGGCCCACAAAGCCGTTCTGGCGCATGTTGCGCTCGGCCCAGTCCAGGTAGGTGTTGGAAAGGTCGACCGTCACCGTCTCCTCAACGCCGCCGTCGGCCGCATAGCAGGTGGCGGTGCCGGTATAGGCAAACAGGTTGAGAAAACGGCGCGCCTGCTTGGCGTGCTCGCGCACCAGGTTGCGGGTGACGCGGTGATCCAGAAAGATTCCCACGTCCAGGTAGTCGTCAAAGTTGACGGCAAAGGTGAGACCGCCCTCCTCGATGAGCGGCAGGCGACGGCGAGCGATGTTGGCGCGCTCGCCCGATGCGCCTTTGCCGGCTCCCTGCTTGCCGTACTGCGAGCCGCCGCGCGAGCGCATGCGGGCCTTGGCGTGCACATGCTCGGCCGGAACATCTAGGATGCGCGGAGCGATGGCCAAGATGTCGAGCATGCGGGCCTGGGCCAGTGCGGGGTCGATGGTCTTGGGCGCGGCGTATTCGGCGATGACGAGCCAGCGGCCCGGCGTCTGCGGGCAGCCCTCGTACAGATCGATGGCGGCGGAGTAATCGGGCAGGTCGGCATCGTAGACGCGGTAGCAGCTCACGCTCTCGCGCTTTGCCCACTTGCGACGCAGACGTGCGTTCTTGCGCAGGCGGTTGGCGAACTGCTCGGACTCGGGGATGAGCACGGGCAGCGGCTTGCCGTCGCCCAGGTCGAGTGTGGCGGCAGGCTCGGGCATGGGGGTGTCGGCGGCGTTGTCGTTGACTTCGTTGGCATCCGCAACTTCGGCCTCGGCATCCGCACTGGTCGCAGCCTCAAACGCTGCGGCGGCGTGGTCGAGCGAAGGCCAGACTTCGACGGTCGCCTCCTCGTTATTGGGCATGACGGCAATCGAACGCTCGGGCTCGGCGCGGAGCGCACGGGCCAGCAATCCGTCACGGGTGAGCGCGGCGACCGGTGCCGCGGCAAGCTCGGGCGCGCGGCGCAGCTCACCGACCAGCGTCATGGCGTCATGCATGAGCGAAAGCGGGGTCTCGGTGGTGTCTGCG
>ERZ894199.308-NODE-308-length-23904-cov-184.654283_pt1 | contig 23904 bp, 16 predicted proteins | sample MGYA00380285_ERZ894199 | MGnify/ENA primary metagenome ERZ894199 (study PRJEB32331, sample SAMN06328447) | human gut metagenome | biome: human gut microbiome; feature: stool | host: Homo sapiens | collected 2012-01-17 ... | reverse complement strand
TAAGTGATAAAATGCATTATTATAGCAAAGTCACCAAATTGCTGGTTAAGCCTATGAAAAATTAGAAAGTTTCTACCATTGTGTATCATATCTAAGAAATCAATGTTGTCATTATCAAAGATTGTACAGAAAAAATCATCCTATCAAGCCAAAGCTTTACACACCTTCAAATATAAATTTAGGATCTTTTGTATCTGGAAGCACATATTCATTAGTTCTTCCTCTTCTGTATATAAATCCAAATCAAAGCCTTGGCAAAAGAGCAATTGAAAAGTTAAAAAATATTGAACGCAACTCAAAAGTTGATTTTGTTAAAAATTACGGTTTTGAAGCCAATTGGAAAAACAATTTATATTTAGCGAATGGGCATTGCGTTAAGTAATTATATAATCAAAATTGTTTCTTCATTAATTTGTAAAACTGCAAGCCTTGACAATTTGGCTTTGTAAATTCACATTCAATTATGTTCTTAACCCAATTTTTTAAAACCTCAAAGTTTTAAAATAAGGCCCTGTAAAACATGGCTAGGAGCAACTACGTTTTTTCTTGTATTCCTTTTACTCTGAGCTACATAAACGTAGACTCACTGCTAGAACATGCCAATATGCCACCAACAGATCGTGTAATGGATGATTCTTGTATTGAAACACTGTTTGGATTAAAGTAATTCCTTAAAGACACTCATTTACATGAACGAGTGTCTTTCACTTTTTCATAGTAATGTATTCCATTACACTATTATCCAATAGATTTGCATAACCACTCATATATCGATATAATACTTATACGGAAAGACTACTGGATATAGTGGTCACTCTAAATTAAGGTCAAAAAAACTAGTGATTCGTTGTGGGAACGGGAACTAGTGTCTATTACATTTTTCTATAATCAATAATGTAATTCTAAGTATTTCTACTATGGCAAATAAGCACATAGCAACATCAATATGTAGATATATATACATAAGCTTTCCTCCCATAAAAAAATAGAAGGATCTACTTACCTGGAATTCAAGATTCAAGGCTTCAAAACTCCTTAACAAGAGGCAACCACCAACTACATCCAGTAGCCAATTTCCATCATAAAAGTCCAATACGAAAATATTGTGAATTCCAATGCACTTGTTGCGATTGTTCCTATTTCATCTAAAATGACTTATTTTCATTGATTTAGATAGAGTTAGCCTTGACATTTAAATATATCAATTATTTAATATACCTACAGAAAGACTACTGGATACAGTGGTTCCTCTGAATTTATTTAGTGTAAAGACACTAGTTTAATCCGTTGGGTTTGGGTGAACTAGTGTCTTTTACATTTTTCTATGATAATCAATGTGATTCTTAGTATTTCTACTAGTGCCAATAATACCATGGCAACATCAATATATAGATATATATACATAGACATCTTCTCCTCTTACAAAAAAATAGAAGGATCTGCCGAGAACTCAAGCAAATGTCATTTTTAATTCAGAGGGTTCACCGTTACTACATCCAGTAGCCAATTTCCATTATAAAACTTCAATGTGAAAACATTATTAATTCCAATAAATTTGCTGCGATTGTTCCTATTTCATCTAAAACGTCTTATTTACATTGAATTAGATACTCTAAAATTCATATAGAAAGAGAACGTCGAGTAGGCGTTCTCTTGAAGAAATTCTAAAATAATAATTGCAATCCTATCACAATGACCCACATATAAGCACAAGTCTTAGGAATCATCAATAAACCAATCTTTGGTTTTGCCTTAGACCACAATGTAACTGGGATGTAGCAACCAAAAGAAATAATGATGGCTGCAACCATACGGTTCATATGCAAATCGTACATATTTCCTGAAATGGCATAAAGAAGAATCACACCAATTCCAGTTACGGCAAACACAGCATTACGAATCACAGAAAGCTTCCTATTTCCTTCTTCTGAAGTCCAGTTGTTTTGTGGTAAGAAACATACGACGATACGAATAATAGCTGAAATCCAAATCATAGTCTCAACCCAAAGTGGAGCTTGTAATGTTGGGAATGTTAATTTCCAGATAAGCAATAAAATAATATAGAATACGGTCATAGTGATTGAAGATACCTGCAATCCAATTCCAAGCTGTCTTTTAATTCTATCATTTGTACCATACACAGCTCTTTTAATACGAGGAACCAAGTGGAATGCGTCTCCACCACACAACGTTAATGTTAATACGCCATATAATACGAACAATGGATTTCCTTTCGAATATACAAAGAATAAGATTCCAGCAATTAAGTCAAAAATCAAGTAACAAGCATCAAAAATTGCTTCCATTAAATCAGGAATTTTTTTCATTTGAAATCATCCTTTCTGCATTGTCATACACCTTTTGAAATACACTCATAAACACTTTGATCTCTTCTTCACTAAGACCTTCAAACATATCTTGCGCAAACTCCTTTTGCGCCCATATTCCATCTTCAATTACTTCATTGGCTAATTGTAGTAAATGAATAGTTACATGCTTTTTATTATCTTTGTCGACTCTTCGCTCAATAAAACCACGATCTTCTAATACTTTAAGTGAAGTCGAAACATGAGACTTTGTAGACTTACGAATACGAACAATGTCCGCAGCCGTATTGTACGCAGGATTGTTGTAAATAAACATTAATATGTCATACTCCAACTGTCTTAACTGATATTTTTCGCAAACTCCAGAAACCTTCATCTCATAATATCTCGTTATCGTTTTATGTTCATCCCAAAAGTGCATATGCGCCCTCCTCATCGTTCTATTTAGAACATTTTCGTTCTATAGCTACTCTATAGGTTTGTCAACAACTTTTTATTGACACTTTTTATGTAAAAATACTATGCTAACTATAAGGGAAGGAATCCAAATATGCATACACAAAAATCTAACTTTCAAACCATGAAATACTTCTTTTACATCTTAATGATTGCGATTTTAGGATGGTTTTGTTTCATGCAATTATTTGGTGCTAACGAACAAAACTATAACGACCCGTCCAAATCCATAATCTATTCCGGTTCCTTTTACTGGAATAAAGAGGATGGTACGAAACAAAAAATAAAGGTTCCCGGAATCTATGAAGTAAAACCAGGCCATACCATGGTCCTGACAACAACATTGCCTAAAGACTATAATGAAACGTCTTTTGCGATTCGATCTTCTTTGCAGGACATTCAGTTCTATGTAGGAAATTCATTGCGCACACAATATTCCACAAAAGATACAAGAATGGCTGGTAAAAATTCAGCGAGTCGCTACATCTTTTGTCCTACAACCTATAAAGATGCAGGAAAAACATTACGCATTGAACTGACAACCTACACTTCAAATTATTCTGGTATTGTCAATGAGGTGTATTGTGGTAATAAAGCCGAAATTTGGCAAAATATATACAATACTTATGGAATATCCACATTTATTGCCTTCTTTATCTTATTTACCGGCATCACATCCATCCTGTTTGGCATAGCCCTAAAACATGTCTACCACACAACATTCGACATGGAATACTTTGGATGGTGTATGGTCATGGGCTCTGTCTGGATGCTTGGAGAATCCAAAATCCGACAAATCCTAGTTCCTAACGCATCCGCGTTAGCTGCTTTATGTTTTGTGATGATCATGCTGAGTCCATTACCCATCTTGTTCTATGCGGACAACATTCAAAATGGCAAGCACCAAAAACTCTATCAAAATATTGGTTATGTCGTAATTTTAAACTTTATTGTTTCTTCCATTCTCTATCTTACAAAAGTCAAAGACTACATTGAAACATTGCCCGTTGCACAATTACTACTCGTCTTTGTGTTTATCCTAATATTCATTCATTTGATGCAATACATACGCAAAAATAAACAAATAAAATCCGACTACATTCTATTGATTGGACTCTTTCTAGTCCTAGTCTGTGTTGCTATTGAATCTGTATCTGTTTATTTTGTCGCAACTATTTCAGGTATCTTTATTGGCATAGGCATGATTATATTGCTCTTCACTAACATTATTCGTACCATCCAAAAGATTCATATCATAGAAGAAAATCGTCATCAAACGGAGTTGGAAATTGAAAAGAAAGAAAACAAAAAAATAACACTTCAAATGATGGAATCCCTTTCTACTACCATTGAAGCCAAAGATGAATATACACGTGGACACTCAAGGCGTGTAGCCCAATATGCAGCCTTGATTGCGAAAAATATGGGTTGGACAAATGAAGAGATTCAAAACCTTAAAAACTGTGCTTATTTACACGACATTGGAAAGATTGGTATTCCAGACCAAATCTTAAATAAGCCTGGCAAATTAACAAATGAAGAATTTAATTTAATCAAACAACACACTACAATTGGACAAGATATCTTAAAAGATATAACGATCATTCCGCATATCGATGAAGTCACAAGAAGTCACCATGAACATTATGATGGTACTGGCTATCCAGATGGACTTAAAGGAAATGAAATTCCAATACAAGCACGTATAATTGCGTTAGCCGACAGTTACGATGCCATGAATTCAAGAAGAATCTATCGTAACGCATTAAGTCATGGACGAATTTATCATGAAATCCAAATGAATGCGGGTACGCAATTTGATCCTGAAATCACAAAAGTCTTCTTGAAATTAATGGACAACGGATCTTTATTTCACTTAGAACACGAAATACTTCCATCCCAAGAAGACACAATCAATAAGTTTATTTCCGATGTTGTGACAACCATGCAAGATCAGGAAGAAACAAAGAACATCGATTATCTTACAGGCCTTCCTGTTCGTAATGTAGGGCAAAAACGCATTGCGAGCGCTATGCAAAAGACAAATGGATGCCTAATCTTCTTGGATATGGATAATCTTAAAAAAATCAATGATGTCTATGGACATAAAGCTGGAGATAGAGCCCTAAAAAGCCTGGGAAAACTATTGTTAGACATTTCAATACCTAAGATCGCATGTCGTATGGGAGGGGATGAATTCCTTCTGTTCTTACCACAAGCGAATACAGAACAAGCCGAAAATACAGTTTCAAATGTGATTGAACAATTCAAAGAAATCATTAAAGACGATAGTGAAACCCATTTTGCAGCCCTTTCTGCAGGCATGCTCATGTGCACTCGAAACGATACGTTTGCGGATGCCTATTCAAAAGCCGATAAAGCCTTGTATTATGTGAAACAAAATGGTAAGAACAACTATTCTTGGTACAACCAAATCCATTATGGAAACACAGCCAACACAAGCTTAGACTTGCAACAAATCGCAAACTCCCTACAAACAAGTGGAAACTATTCAGGCGCATTACACCTAGAATATCGTGATTTCACAAGACAATATGAATACATACACCAATTGATGACACGAAACCAATGGAACTGTTATTTAGTCATGGTTACTATGGAAACTGTACAAGATACACTTCCATATATTGAAGAAATCGAAGAAGCCCTTGACCATATGGGTGAAGCTATTCAAGACAACATTCGAAAGGTGGATGTATGTACACGTTATAGTGCTATGCAATATTTGATTATTCTATCTCATCCTGCTGAAAAACAAATTCCAAACATCATGTCACGCATTTTTATGGAATACTACAAGCTACAGGATAGTCAGCACTTCACACCTAGCTATGAATATATTTCTATGAAGAAATAATGGAGATTGACAATTTAGTCAATCTCCTTTTGATCTACTATTATCTGTTTTAAAATATCTCGATTCATACGCAGAACTCTTTCTTTTACCGCATTATATAAACATATTGTCTTGTCTGTAAGACAATATTTATGTCTTTTTGTCTTATTCATAAGACAATATCCATATATTTTTGTCTTATATACAAGACAAAATCCTTCCGATAAGTCGAAAAGCTACTATACTAATCTTCGTATGTGATTGTTTTTGAATTAACAATCTTTTTAAACTCCTCATACTCCATGAGGTATTATACTATTTTTTTCTAACCAAAAATAAAAAGCATCTGCATAAAACAGATGCCTAAAATTCAAATAAATCATCAATCGTTAGTAATACAGCTCCATCTTCTTTTGCTTGTCTTACGACTGAATCCGAATAGCCAGACTTACTAATAAACCACAAATATTTCTCTTCTAGATTTGGAAATGCTTGAGTAGCCATTACTAAATCTTCATACTCATCATACGGCATTGGCTGGGAAGTAAATTTGCACTCCACAAAAACACCTTTTTTACCAGTACGATCCAACGCAAGCAAATCTACATCGTCCTGTGCTTTTAAAGTTGGATTTATCCCCCACCATTTACCCAAATGATAAGGTATGAAAGGAAGCTTTCTACTTTTAGCCAAACGAATCAAATATTCTTTACAAATATCCTCAAATACATCCCCCATTAGATTGCTTATATCCTCCATGATTTCCTTAGATGCATCATTGGCTCCTAACATGGCATAGTAAGAATTGTTTGTGAATTCATAGCGAAACCAAAACTTAAAGAAATTATCCTTAATCACATAAATCGACTTCTTGCTCGTCTCTTCATCACCACAAGGAATCCTCTTTTCAATCAAACGAAGTGTTTGTAGCGTAATCAAATATTTAGATACCTTTGTACGCTCCTCATGAATATAATCCGCAATATCAACCACTTTATTTCTTCCATTCGCAATGGCAGATAAAATACTACTATACACATTGATTTCTCTTAATTCCGCCTTCAATAGGTTATCTGGTTCTTCATGAAGATAAGCTCCATTACGAATAATCTTATTCGCTATATTTTTCTCAACAGATAGTTTGGGATCAAAAGCCTCTAAATATCTTGGAATCCCACCCAATATTCCATACGCCAACAATTTATCTTCATTACTATATCCAGGAAAAAATGCACTACTCTCTAGATAATCAAATGGTTTTATTTCTAAAGTCGATGTTTGTCGATCATGAAGTGGACTTTTTCTACCCATAACATCACTTTCCATAACACTTACAGAAGAACCACACAAAATCAAAAAGATATTCTTCTTTTTCCAATTATGGTCAATCACATGCTGCAATATTGACTTCACGGAAGGATTCTCATCAATAATATAAGGAAATTCATCAATTATCACGGCAATTTTTTCAGTAGCCTTCTCTCCAATATAATTGAACGCATCCTCCCAACTTTTAAATGACGCTATAAAATTCTTATCAAAATGATACTGAATCACTTTAGAAAAGTCCTCTAAGTTTAGCGCATCATTTTTTTCTCGAGCAGGAAAAAAGATTGCGTTCGAATGTTCGGAAAATTTCTGCAGAATCGTTGTTTTACCAACTCTTCTTCGACCATACATTACTAAATATTCAAAACAATCACTATTATATAATTCATTCAAATGATTTAATTCTTCTTTTCTTCCTAACATCAAATCACATCCTCTACATTTGTATACTTACGAGTAGTATACTTTAAAGTATACAAATATTCAATAATCTTTCACTGTATTTTTCTTTATTCTCCCAGTTCATCCAACATATCATCTACACCATCACGGTAACTTTCGTCGTTATCATAACGATCCTCATCATAATCACCTGAATATGCATCATCACTTCCTTCATCATAAGAAGATGATGATGAATAAGATGAAGAACTCGAGTTTTGTCCCTCTTCCCTTGTCTTAAACTCATTCCATTCAGTACGACGTCTACTCTCAAGACGATACTGTTCCATTTGCACTTCCCATTCTGCTTCTTCTTTTTTCAAAGAAATATATCCATATCCAAATAATAGTCCAAGAATAATCAAGAAAATAATTCCACCCTTACCCTTAGATTCATTATTTGGTTGAATGACCTTTTTTTCCTGATAATTTTCACTAGGATCAGCTTCAGGCAAAACTCTTTCCTGATTTGAATAATCACTTTGTTTCTTTGTTGTTTGAACTTTTGGTGGGATATTCACCGAAAACCTTAAATGTATATCATATAATCTTCTAAGGATAAAACCGGCTAACCAATCAATAAAAGCATCCTCAAATTCAATACTAAAACAAGTTAATAAGCTAAGAAACTCAAACATCGATTCATCCATTAAGGATGAATCAAAACAAGGATCATTCTTTAACATTGTCTTAATTTCATCCTCTGACTTACCATCATATCTACGAATCAGCTCATCATCACTCATATCCAAGATTTCCTTAACGCCATCTCCCACAATCTTTTTACGCGTTTCTATATCTAATTTTGACTTTTTCGGTGTTTCTTTCTTCTTTTCAAAAACAGGTATCTGAGGCTGCTTTGTCTCCTTCTTCTTGGAAACAGGTACATCCACACCATACTGCTGCATTACCTGTATTAACTCTTTTGATAGTAGGCCCTTTTTATTAGCCTGAATGTAAATTTCTTCATAAATTGGACAAAGACTACAAGCCTCTACAAACTTATCTTCCTTTAATAAAGAATCGACAGATTGAACAAACTCATACGAACTATATCCCTTAATACACTCTTCGCAAATAGATGCATAAAAATGTCTTAAATAGACAGGAATAAATGTAGAAGTATAGAAATCATTTTCTTTGCATTGTTTAGTAATAGTCTCTACATGTTTCTTTACTATACTCGAATCTAAAATCATACGATAAAGAGTACTTGCCAAAGGATTGCACAATATGCCAAAGTTTACATTTAAAAAAGACTCTAACATCTTCTCTTTCACTAATTCAACTTCAACTTCCAATTGCGATGTACTTCCTTGCATCATGAGTACACGAATCTTTTCAAGACTTGAAATATCACGATTTAAATTTGCCGTATTCATATTTGAAAAAGGAAGTTCAATATCTTTATATTTACCACGAATCAATTTATCCTCTACTTCATTTACTAAACTTGAATACTTTTCTTTACACTCATTATAATAGTCATACCAATCTAGAAACTCTTTTGAAATTATAATATTTTCCATTCCCTATACCTCTGGTCTTATACTGTTATTATAGCCTTTTCGATCTTTGATTTCATTTTAATGCTGGTATAATGTTAGGTATGAACTATCAAAATATACAGAGTGGCCTATCTACCGCATTTTTAGACAAAAATATATCTTCCAACGTATTATATCGACCTCAATTTATTTCAAACGACTATAAGAATGGAAGAAAAGTACTAAGCACCATTGAAGATGAATTATTACACTGCGACTCCTTTTTAATCAGTGTAGCCTTCATTACCATGGGAGGAATTACCCCCTTACTTCAAACGCTTCGTACTCTAGAAGATAAAGGCATCCATGGAAAGATTCTAACAACGGACTATTTGGCATTTAGTGATCCTAAAGCGTTAGATAAACTCGCTACATTTTCGAATGTTGAACTTAAAATGTATCTAGTACCCGACTCAAAGAATGGTTTTCATACCAAGGGATATATCTTTCAATCCGATGAAATCTACAAGATCCTTATAGGTTCTAGTAATATGACAAATACAGCACTTACTACAAATCGAGAATGGAATACAAAAATTGTGTCCACAAAATCCGGAGAATTCGTTTCTGAAATGTTAGATGAATTTGAAGAATTATGGAATCATCCAAATACATATTCCTACAATGCATTTATTGGTGCATATAGAGTGCATTATGAAGAATACAAAAAGGTGAAACAAAAAGAAGACATTAAATTACCTTCTAAACAGTTGATCCCAAATTCTATGCAGAAAGCCTTTATTTCCAATCTTAGAAAGCTTCGCAATGAGAATGAATCAAAGAGTTTGTTGATTTCAGCCACGGGAACAGGAAAAACGTATGCCTCAGCCTTTGCCTTACAAGATCAGAATCCCAAGAAAGCCCTATTTTTAGTGCATAGAGAGCAGATTGCCAAACAAGCTCTTCAAAGCTACAAAAATGTATTTAAAAATACAAAAACATTTGGGCTTTTATCTGGAAACAGCAAGGATACAGATGTAGACTACTTGTTCGCAACCATGCAAACGATGTCTAAAAAAGAAGTGTATTCAAGTTTTGCCCCTGATACATTCGATACCATCATCATTGATGAGGCACATCGCATTGGAGCTAAAAGCTATCAAGAAATCATGGACTACTTTAAGCCAAAGTTTTGGCTAGGAATGAGCGCAAGCCCAGAAAGAACCGATGACTTTGATGTATATGCAGCCTTCGACCATAATATTGCCTATGAAATTCGTCTTCAACAAGCTCTAGAAGAAAACTTATTATGTCCATTCCACTATTTTGGCATTACTGACTTTTTAACAAACGGAAACGAAACCGATTTTACAGATTTCAACTACCTTACATCGAACCAAAGAGTCGACTACATTATCGAACAAACCAATTACTATGGATATAGTGGAGAAAGAGTCAAAGGACTCATGTTTTGCAGTTCCAAGAAAGAAGCGGCTGCCCTTAGTGAAAGATTAAATCTAAGAGGGTATCGAACCATCGCTTTAAGTGGAGAGGATTCTCAAGAAAAAAGAGAAGATGCGATTGATCGCTTAGTATCCGATACAAGAAGTGACTATCTACAATACATTTTAACTGTAGATATTTTTAATGAAGGTGTCGACATTCCTGAAATCAATCAAGTTGTACTATTAAGACCCACACAATCGCCCATTGTCTTTGTCCAACAATTAGGCCGAGGCCTAAGAAAATCAAAAGACAAAGAATATGTTGTCATTCTAGACTTCATTGGAAACTACAAAAACAACTTCATGATTCCAATCGCCCTATCTGGAGATCGTTCTTACAACAAAGACAATATAAGACGATATGTTCTTGAAGGTGAAAGAATTATTCCAGGATCGAGTACGATTCACTTTGATGAAATCAGTAAGAAACAAATTTTTGCGTCGATTGACACCGCCAATTTTGCGGATATCAAGCTCATTAAGGATAGCTATAAAAATCTAAAGAATAAACTTGGAAGAATCCCTACTCTTATGGATTTTGAAACCTATGGAGAAATTGACGTACAAAGAATTTTCGACAACAAATCACTAGGATCTTACTATGCCTTTTTAAAGAAGTATGAAAAGGAATATAAAATAAGATTAAATGAACTTGAAGAAAGCTTTATTAAGTTTATCTGTACAAAACTCGCCAATGGAAAAAGAAAGATTGAACTTGAAGTATTAAATGATTTAATAAAAAATCAAGAATATACAAATGATCTATCCCAGACAAATATCATAAATATCTTCACCAATGAATTTCCAACTGGATCTGGAAAGAATACATTTAAAGATTGTATTTTTATGGAAGACATGAAGATTTCAAAATCATTTAAGACATGTTTAGAAAACAACGAATTTAAATCCATGGTAGAAGAAATCATTGAATATGCATTGGATCAATATAATAAACATTATAAGAATACGTATAAAAATACAAACTTTGTACTCTACCAAAAATATACATATGAAGATGCATGTCGCCTATTAAATTGGCAACACAATGAAGTTCCATTAAATATTGGTGGATACAAATATGATCAAAAAACCAAAACATTCCCTGTCTTTATCAATTACGACAAGGCAAATGACATTCAAGATACAATCAAATATGAAGATCATTTTATCAATGAAAGTCAATTGATTGCGATATCCAAATCTGGAAGAACCACAAGCAGTGATGACGTACAAAACTTCTTGTATGCCAAAGAAAGAGGTATTGAAGTTCATTTGTTTGTGCGAAAGAACAAAGATGATAAAACAAGCAAAGAATTCTATTATCTAGGCCATATGCAAGCAGAGATAGATAAGACCAAACAGTTTGTGATGCCCAACACGCAAAAAACAGCCGTCGAAATCTTATGGCAATTGGATACACCCGTAAGAGAAGACATTTATCGATACATTGTAGAGGAGTGATTTTTTGAAAACAATACACGTAGTAGCTGCCATTATTAAAGATGAAAATAAAATATTCGCCACCCAAAGAGGTTATGGCGAATTTAAAGACGGATGGGAATTTCCTGGAGGAAAAGTAGAACCCAATGAAACTAGCAAACAAGCCATTGTTCGTGAAATCAAAGAAGAATTAGATACAACCATTCAAGTCGAAGAATACTTTGATACAGTCGAATATGACTATCCAAACTTCCACCTATCCATGGAATGTTTCATTTGTACAATTCTTGAAGGAAATTTAACTCTATTAGAACACGAATCTGCAAAATGGCTTACTAAAGACACATTAGACTTAGTAGATTGGCTACCTGCAGATTTAGGATTAATCGCTAAACTAAAAGAAATATTATAATCCCATACAACATTTTAAAATACCTAAAAACGAGCATTTCATCTTTACATAAAGAACAAATGCTCATCTTTATTTCATCCAACTGTCAAACAAATTGTTAACTCTTCCATTTAATTATCTAACGCTACATGATACAATCTATATGAGAGCAAACAATAGGATAGGTCCAAATAGACCTAAGGTAGTTCTCCTAGGGACGGCTGTATTAATCGTATTAATACCGTCACAGGGGCTCCAAGTTACGAAAACGCTTGAGTTCCATAGCCCCAAGGAGGTGATATTGTGTATGGATATTTAATATTTGTAACAATATTCTTGTCAATTTTGTTAGTGATTGTCCACAGATTAGTTCAGATTGCTAAAGCAATTTTAAATCTACTTCATATAATTGAAGATATGGACAAACAAATAAATAAAATGAAAAGACATAAGAAAAAACTACCTCAACATTCTTGCAGGAAACTGAAGTAGTTTTTTCATAACTATAATTTTTCCCAAGGAGAACTCCTTATTGGATGCTCTCTTTTCATTTATATTGTACCACATTGCATTCTTTTATCAATGAAAACAACAAAAATCGCATTAATTATTATAGAAAAAATGCAAAAAGCACTAATCACCACTGACAATGGAAATAGATTAGTGCTTTAGCATTAATTTAATTTCAGAGTAACCACTGCTTTTCCAGTAGTCGTTCTCTATATGTATTATACAGATAAACCAAATGTATTTCCACAATAAAATATTAGAATCCCATACAACATTTTATTAGTTCTAAAAACAATCATTTACACTTTATATAAAGCATATATTAACACTTTTATGTAATTCAACTGTCAAATAAATTCCAACTCTATCAAAATCCCATACAACATTTTATTCATGTTAAAAACATTTATTTTTGCTTTATTTAAAGTGAATATTGAGATTTTTGTGTGATACAACTGTCGAAAAAAAAGAATAATTCAAACGAACTATCCTTTCTTTGGTTGAATCCAATACATACTTTCTGCGACACGAACCTTCAAACCATTCATTATCATTTCTTTCTGCTGAAAGTTAGCCAAAACATTCAAGCGATTCCAGAAAGTTCTTTCGCAAGTGGATTTTCCATCAATAAAACATTCCATTTTGCGTCTCCCTCGACGTCTATCATAGAATATTATGAATCCGCTTACAAGTCTTGACTTTATTTATTTTTATGATTCGTTATTTTACTGAAATAACTGTGTATCCCGCATTTGTCACGGCATCACTCAACATCTGATCTGTGACATTCTCCGTGCAGTTTAATGTAGCTGTTTTTTCATCTAAACTAACCACTACATCACTTACACCTTCTACTTTACTTAAGGCATCCTTTACATGTGCCACACAATGCATGCACATCATACCATCTACTGTTACTACTTTTTTCATTTTCTTTTCCTCCTTATATTCAACGGGAATATAACCCGCATCTTCAACCGCTTGTCTTAAAGCCACCTTATTTACTTGTTGCACATAGTCAATATCGGCCTTACCTAAATTATAATCCACACGAACTTCTTTTACATTTGGAACCTTCTTTAAAGCATCCTCTACTAACCATGCACAATGTCCACAAGACATACCATCAATATGCATTGTGTACGTTTTGACTTCTTCACTTTGAACTTTAGGTTTAAAATAACGAAGTCGCAATGCGTTTGTGACAACACAAACACTACTCAAAGACATACATGCAGAACCAATCATTGGTGATAATCGAAGTCCAAATGCCGGATACAATAGGCCTGCCGCAACTGGAATTCCTAGAATGTTATAGAAGAAAGCCCAGAATAAATTCATCTTGATATTCTTGATGACATCATTTGATAAATCGATTGCCGTCACTACATCCAATAAAGAGCTTTTCATCAAAATCACATCCGCACTATCCAAGGCAATATCGGTTCCAGCACCAATCGCAACCCCAATATCAGCACGCATTAATGCAGGCGCATCATTGATTCCATCACCCACCATCATAACCTTCTTACCTTGTTCTTGAAGCCTACGAATTACACTCTCCTTATCTTGTGGCAACACATCACTAATCACTTCATCCACACTTAAAGATTTACCAATCGCATTCGCTGTTTTTTGATTGTCTCCAGTCAACATAACCACACGCATATTCTTCTTTTTAAATTGTTCTAATGCAACCTGACTCGTACTACGAATGGTATCCGCCACACTAATTAAACCGATCACATTTTGATCTTTCACAAAAATCAATGGAGTTTGACCTAAACTTGCATAAGCATCTAAGTCTGATAAAACATTTTGATTTATTTGAATATTTTTCTCTTCTAATAACCTTTTATTTCCTGCCAAATACACATGTCCATTTAGCTTAGCCTGAATACCACGACCCGAAATGTTTGTGAATTGTTCAGGTTGTTGAAGCTTTATATTTTTATCTTTCGCATACTCCACAATGGCCTGTCCCAAAGGATGTAAAGAACCACTCTCTAAGCTTGCCGCCATTGAAATAAAGTCATTCATACTAATATTTGTATATACCTTAACACCTTGAACACTTGGCTTTCCTGAAGTAATCGTACCCGTCTTATCCAATACAATCGTATCAATCGAATGTAGCTGTTCTAATATGGCAGCCGACTTAATTAAAATCCCATTTTCCGCTGCCTTACCCGTACCTACCATAATCGCAACTGGCGTAGCTAAACCTAAGGCACAAGGACAAGAAATTACAAGTACACTAATCGCATTGGATAACGCAAATTGAATCGTTTGACCACTGATCAACCATGCGACAAATGTAATCAATGCGATTAAAATCACAACTGGAACAAACACTCCACTCACTTTATCTGCCAAACGAGCAATAGGGGCCTTTGAATTACCTGCATCATCGACTAGCTGAATGATCTTAGCCAAAGTTGTATCTTCACCTACTTTTTCAGCCTCAAACTGAAAAGTACCATTCTCATTCATAGTAGCTGAAATAACTGAATCCCCTACATTCTTTTCTACCGGAAGACTCTCACCCGTAATCGCCGACTGATCCACATAACCTGTACCCGAAATGACTTTACCATCTACTGGAATTCTTTGTCCCGGACGAATTACAACTACATCATGAATTCGAATACTTTCACTCGACACAACAATTTCTTTACCATCCCTTAAGATTGTCGCATTTTTTGGTGCTAAGTCTACCAACTTATCTAAGGCATCACTCGTTTTTGCCTTGGATCTAGACTCCAAATACTTTCCAACACTAACCAAAGTCACAATTGTTGCGGCCGACTCAAAGTATAAAGAGTGCATTGCCATATGGGCCATTTCCATATTCTGCACACCAAAATAATAGGCCATCTGATAAATACCGACCAAGCCATACACAAAGCTTGCACCTGAACCCATCGCAACTAAAGAATCCATGTTTGCCGACTTTTTAATTAAAGCCTTAAAACCAGTAATAAAGAAATGTCTTTGAATAAACAATATAAATAGACATAGAATCAGCTGTGTTAAGGCTGAAACCATCATCCATTCCATACCCTCTAAAATAGGAAGGCCCACCATAGGACCCATCGCAATTAGAAGTAAAGGAACCAATAAAACTAAACTCAAAGTCAATCTTTGTTTAGCACTTCTTTGATCCGATTCCACTCGATTCTGACGATTCTGCCATTCTTTGCGAACCTCTGTCTTTTGACCATGCACACTAGCTCCATAGCCAATCTGTTTTACAGCTTCACAAATCGTTTGTTCATTCACCTTATCTTGATCAAATTCAACCTTCATTGAATTCGATAATAAAGAGACATCACAATGACTCACACCATCTAACTTACTCACAACACGAGTTACATTAGCCTGACAAGCCGCACATGTCATGCCTGTCACATCAAACTTTTCTTCCATTAAAACCACCTACTTTAACTTCTTTACTAAATCCATAACCTCACTCATGATTTCTGTATTTCCATTTTGCACATCCTCAACAACACACGTATTTAAGTGTTCCTGCAAAACAATGTATCCAAATGCCTGCAAAGCACTCTCTACAGCCGCTACCTGCACTAAGATGTCGCCACAATAACGATTCTCCTTCAACATATTCTCAATTCCATTCAATTGTCCTACCATACGATGAAGACGATTCGTCAATTGTTTGATTTCTTTCTCATCTCTAGGCTTATGCTTTTTATGACAACACTCACTCATTGATCTCACCTCGACATAATGATATACCCCATATAGGTATATTTCAAGTGATATGATTTGTGGCATAATAAAAGAAAGGAAAAAACTCTATGAAATATAATTATTACGTGTACCTGCCAAGAATTGGAACCATTCTTGTCATGTTTTTAACGTGCAGTGCACTCTTCTCAAAAGAAATCTTTTTTAATATCATATACCTTGTTTTTGTCGTGCTCTTTAGCCAAATTCTATTTATATATGAAAAAAGACTATTAAAAAACAATGAACCACAATACGAAAAAATCAGTTTTCGCGATTCATTGTTGATGTATCCCATTCTATTAAAAATTGAACTATTCCTATTTGCGATTGTCAGCCTATTTAGTATATTGATCCTTCTATGCATCAATAAAACCATTATGGCACTAATCACATTTGGAGTTATCACAATTATTATTTCACTCTATTTCAATATGCGAAGGCACTAGTAAATGTCATTAAAGAGTAAGACAGTTCTGATTTTATCGTCTTACTCTCCTTTTTATTTTTTGAATAATTATAAACATTTTTTATCTATACTTCTCTAAGTTGCTTTAAATATATCATTGCTCATTTTACTTGGTTTATCTCCAACTGGACTCATGCCGTGCCCGCACACATTAAAAGCGAACCCTACCATTATTATGATAGTGATTCGCTCGTTTGATCTGCTTTTTCTGTTTGCCGCAACATGCGATATCCAACCCCCACATGCGTCTGAATATATTTAGGATTTGAAGTGTCTGGCTCAATCTTTTTACGCAATGTAGCCATAAACACACGAAGACTTGGAGTCTCTGTACCCTGAACGCTTCCCCACACTTCTTGCATGATATAATTATGTGTTAAAACCTTATCGGTATTTTTAGCTAAAACACACAACAATTTATATTCAATCGGTGTTAAATGGATTTCATGCCCATTCTCATATACACAACCCTGCGCATAGTTGATTGTCAAATCTCCATTTTCATATACACTCTCATTTACACTTATGGTCTGACTATTATTTAATCTTCGAATTGTTACACGAAGTCTAGCTAACAATTCATCCACTGAAAATGGTTTTGTCAAATAATCATCGGCCCCTAAATCTAAAGCTTTCACTTTATCTTGATCTTCACTTCTTGCCGAAACCACAATAATTGGAATATTTGACCAAGAACGAACCTTCTTTATAACTTCCAAACCATCCATATCTGGCAGTCCTAAATCTAGAAGCATAATGTCAGGATTATAAGAAAGCACATTCATGATTCCTTGCTTCGCTGTTTTTGCCAGACGAAACTGATAATTTTCCATCTCTAGAGTTGTCGTAATCAAATTCCCAACCGCAATATCATCTTCAATTACTAAAATTTGAACTTTATTCATACAACTTTACCTCCACTGCATCCAATACAAACTTAAAACAAGCTCCATGAGGCGTTACATTCTCAACCCAAATCGTACCACCATGCGATTGAATAATAGATTTACACAAAGATAGACCTAGACCCATGCCACGTCTTGTATCTCCACCTCGATTGTTTTCCGTATAGAACATCTCAAACAATTGATCTGGATGTAAAACACCATTTCCATCATCTTGAACTTCAATTAAAATTTTATCCTCAACCCGCCTAGCATTCAAAGAAATATTTGAATTTTCAGGCGTATATTTGATCGCATTATTTATTAAATTCACTAAAACCTGAATAATCAAGCGTGCATCCATATTAGCCATCAATAAATCATCCTCTAAATGCATAGAAATATTATGTTTACGTTTATTACGACCCAAATGATGAATGGCCTCTCTAAAAATATCCTCAATCATTTCTGGTTGTAAATTCAACTGCATCGTACCATTTTCAATTCTCGTTATAAACAATAAGTTTTCCACCAAATCATACAACCACATCGCATCATTATAAATATCTTGATACAATTCCTTCTTCTTTTCTTGTGAAAACGCATTCTCGTTTTCCAACAATAAACCGGCATTGCCTGAAATACTAGTCAGTGGCGTTCTTAAATCATGCGAAATCATACGTAATAAATCGGCTCGCAACGCCTCTTGTTTGGCTTGCTGCTCAATTTTTAGATTTTCTAAACGAATCATTTCCTTCTCTAAAGCCATACCACACTCGTCCAATATCGCAAGCCACAAATTTTTTTCAAAAGAATCTATCTTATCTTTTAATACAATTCCAACCACGCCTAACACTTCGTGCGTTCCATTAATAGGTAAATATAAACACATCGAATCCGAATGATAACTCGTTGTCTTTCCAGCCTCATGCCTATTTTTATAAACACAAGCCACAATATCCGTTTCTACAGGACACTGTCCTAATAGAATAGGCTCATCATTATGTGGATACAATACTAAATCCGTATCCAATAATTTATGCAGTTGTTTTAACATCGAAGCATAGATCGCATTCATATCATTCGCCTTTTGAAGCATCTGGCTCATCTCCAATAAGACTTGCGTACGATACACTTGTTTGGCATTTTCGAAAGATTGTTTCTTTAATCTTGTCATTAATGAACTAGATGACATGGCCACCACAAACATAACAATATATGTCGTAATATAGCTTGGATCACTCAACAAAGAAAAGTAGGGGTATGTAAAGAAAAAGTTAAAGCATAACACTGAAAATAAAGACGCCAACAAACTATAGATATACCCACTTGTCCATATAGATACAAATACGATGCCCAAGATATAGATCATAATAGGCGTTGTAATCAAAAATTGAAAGTGCATAAATCCCTTGCCAATAAGCGTACAAAGAAAAAGAATCCCCATCATTTTTAATGTATCTTTCAATGAAAAACTCAAAAGATTAAAATTAAAATGAAACATGCGACGATAATCCTGCGGATAATTCACAGAATATATATCAATATCTTTCAACTTAAACAATGCTTGTTTCGCCAAATTTTTTTCTAAAACAACACAATCCACCTGAGAAACACCCACATATTCCACAAGCTGAGGCAATACATCCTGTCCATAAAGAATCGTTACTTTTGCCCCTTTACTCTCCGCATACTTAATATTTTCACGTAAACAACTCTTTGATGCCGCACTTGCCCCCTCATATTTTGGAGTTTGCACAAAAATAGCACTCAATACTGCATGATTGCTTTTCGCAATTTGAGCTCCCTTATCAATAACTCTAGAATTATATTTAGAAGCCGATAAACATATTAATACATTCGCCATAAAGCTAGTATAACACAAGCCCACAAAGAATCATTCATCTTAACATTGTCTTAACATAGTGTTAGAATACTTTATGGAATCTTAATACAGACTAGTGTAGAATGTTTTAAGATATTAGAATAGGTGGTTTTATGTTTAAAAAACGTATGAAACGCATTACCCCAGGACAAATGATCATCCTCAGTTTTGCGACTATGATATTTATCGGTGCCTGCCTGCTTATGCTTCCATTTTCCACAAACGATGGTAAGGGCGCACCATTTTTAGATGCATTATTCACTTCAACCAGTGCCTCCTGCGTAACCGGACTGATTATGCATGACACAGCACAATATTGGTCCCCATTTGGACAACTCATTATCTTGATTCTGATTCAAATTGGAGGTATGGGCGTCATTACGATGGCCATTCTACTCTTTGTTCTTGGAGGCAAGAAAATTGGTTTTAAACAAAGATATTTTATGCAACAATCTATTTCTGCCCCAAAACTAGGGGGTATTATCCGAAACACAAAATGGATTCTAAAAGCTGCATTATGCGTCGAAGCACTAGGTGCCATCTTATTAGGCATACGCTTCTTACCACGTTTTGGACTTGTCAAAGGCCTATGGTATTCCATATTCCATTCCATCTCTGCCTTTTGTAACGCAGGCTTTGATTTAATGGGCACAAACCAAGCTTACTCATCTTTAACAGGATATGCCGGTGATATTTTAGTATCCAACGTCATTGCAGCACTAATCGTACTTGGTGGCTTAGGCTTCTTTGTCTGGAAAGATGTTGTTGAATACAAACATCATTTACATAAATATTCACTACAATCCAAAGTTGTATTATTTACTACTGCAACGTTGTTGATCATCAGTACACTCTATTTCTTTATCAATGACTTTAGCCATTGGAATATGCGTCTAGCCGATCAAATCAACGTTTCCATTTTCCAAGCCGTATCCCCAAGAACAGCTGGATTTAATACGATTGATTTAAACAAAATGAATCAAAGCAGCATTTTCTTTATGACACTATTAATGTTGATAGGAGGAAGTCCACAAGGTACGGCCGGAGGATTTAAAACAACAACATTAGCCGTATTGATTCTTAGTATTCGTGCTGTATTCAATCATAAACAAAACCCACAATGTTTTGGAAGAAGAATTTCCATGGACACATTAAACAATGCTACAGCCTTATTTATGTTATTTATGGTATTATTCTTTACAGGAGCACTCCTTATTTCGGCCTTCGATCAACTACCCATTCTTGACGTCCTATTTGAAGCGGCCTCTGCCATTGGAACCGTTGGACTTACATTAGGAATCACACCCACACTATCAAGTGCATCACATTGTATTTTAATTTTCTTGATGTTCTTTGGAAGAGTTGGAGGCTTAACTTTACTTTTAGCCATTTCAAAACATCAAGTTGTCGCAAACGCAAATTTACCACAAGAAAATATCACAATTGGATAACAGGAGGAACATATGAAATCAGTATTAATTATTGGTATGGGACGTTTTGGACGTCACATGGCACAAAAACTATATGATTTAGGGCATGACGTTTTAGCCATTGATAAAAATGAAGAAAAAATCAACAAAGTCCTTTCTTATGTCACAAACGCACAAATCGGAGATTCTACCGACGAAAGCTTTATTGACTCACTAGGCGTATCGAACTTTGATCTTTGCGTTGTAGCCATTGGAGATGACTTTCAAAGTTCACTCGAAACAACAGCCCTATTAAAAGATTATGGATCAAAACTTGTTGTCGCAAGAGCCGTACGCGATGTACACGCTAAATTCTTATTGCGCAATGGAGCCGATGAAGTTGTATATCCTGAAAAACAAATTGGTAACTGGGCCGCCGTACGTTTTTCAAGCGAAAACATCTTTGACTACGTACAACTTACTCCAGAATATTCCATTTATGAAATTGCCGTACCAACCGCTTGGATTGGAAAAACCATGTTAGAACTCGATATTCGTAGAAAATACCATATCAACATTCTAGCTACCAAAATCAATGGAATTCTAGACCCACTTCCAAGTGCTGAACATACTTTCCAGGAATCCGAAAACATTCTTATTCTTGCGCAAAATTCAGACGTACAAAAATTCCTTCGTTTTTAATGAAATCTTAACATGACGCCTCATTCTTTTACACCGTTTAAACATTTAAAATTCTACAATAAAGGTGTAAGAAAGAGGCGATTATTTATGTTAGGAATTTTATCAATAGGATCCGTAATCTACATTTCTTTCTTAGTCCCACGACTCTTAAATCACATCTTAAATATCACTCACCATTAATGTATGCCACGAGCATACCAATTATCCCCATTTTTAAGTTATAAATATACTTAAGAAAGGGGATTTTATTATTATGAAAACATGGAAACTAGTCAGTGGAATCATTTCCATTGTATTAAGTGTATTTGTCGTATTCCAAAGTATGATAGCAGGCCTTGCAAACGCACTAGAAGAAAGTGGACAAGTAAGTGGCAGTGCAGGACTTGTTGTTAGTATATGCATGCTTTGTGGAGGAATTGTATCGATTGTATCTAGAAAGAATAATTCAAAAGGAACCAACATTGCACTTCTAATTCTATTTAGTTTAGCTACATTAACAGGCTTTGTACTTGCAGAAAATTATTCAGACCTATATATTTGGTCAGCATGGTGCTTGATCAATGCAGTACTTGCCTTCATCTCATTAAGAAAAGGTGCCATTAAAATCTGACACCTTTTAAAAACGCTTTACTTATCAAATAAATAGATGCTTTTACACATTTTTCCGCACTTTTTAGTATTGCTTTTGCACATTTTTCCGAGGTTTTTAGTAACTATTTTACACATTTTCCTGAAGCATCAAAAAAGACAGCAATTAAGCTGCCTATCTTACCATATCACGAGTGATGTCTTTTAAGCTTTTAGCCCCACACATCTCCATAGTATCTTGAAGTTCACTGCCAAGTTTATCCACTAAGACTTGAATACCTTCTTCTTTTGCTCCATAGATCGCATTCACAAATGGACGAGCTACAATGACAGCATCCGCACCTAATGCCAAAGCCTTAAAGATATCGACACCATTACGAAGTCCACCATCCACAAAGATTTTCATACTGCCATCTACAGCTTTTACAATCTCTTCGAGTACTTCAGCAGTTGCAGGCGTCTGATCTTGAACTCGACCACCATGATTCGAAACCACAATTGCACTAGCTCCCGCTTCTTTTGCCTTTAAAGCCCCCTTCACACTCATAACACCCTTCACAATAAATGGTACAGGTGTATTTGAAATAATTGCCTTTAATTGTTCTGTATTCATTCTTCCTGCAGGAGGCTGACACCCCTTTAAGAAAGGAAGTCCAGCTGCATCTACATCCATAGCTACCGCAAAGGCATTACTGTTTAAAGCTAAATTTAGCTTTTCCAAATAAGTCTCTAAGCTCCAAGGTTTAACGGTTGGAATACCATACCCATTATTCTCTTTAATAATTCGTGTCGCATTTTCCATTATACTAGGATCTTTTCCATCTCCTGTAAACGCACAAATGCCAGCTTCTATACAACCTTTTACTAAGATATCATTATATCCATTATCATCATATGCATCTGAATAGTGCATGGCTACAGCTCCTACAGGACCTGCAAAAATCGGATATTTAAATGTATGACCAAATAGTTCTAATTCTGTACTTACTGGCTCATTATCTGTAATTGTATCCATATTTACACGAATGTTTTTCCAAGCATCATAGTTACACATCGCAACATCCCCAATCCCTTTAGCACCAGGACCTGGAATCGTATTTCGACATGCCTTTCCATCACATACAGGACAAGACTTACATAATTTTGTCCCCATCACTTCACGACTTTTTTCCATCAATTCCATATAATTCATAATCATTCCTCCATTACATTCGCTATAACTAAACCTAATATTCCGGCTACCAGTTTCACAACCACAAACCAAGTCACACTTGCAGGATTGACTGAGGCAATAAAACCGAGTTGTCCGCCAAACACAAAAGCCCCACTCAATGAAAAGGCAGCATTTAAAATCTTGCCCTTCTTATTCATCTTACTAAATAAAGGAAGCATCGCAATACTTGTTCCAAAAGATAAGATAAGGCTTAACCAGCAATTTGGTGACTTTGCTATAATAATGCATTTTATCACTTAT
>ERZ894199.302-NODE-302-length-24282-cov-23.796219_pt1 | contig 24282 bp, 13 predicted proteins | sample MGYA00380285_ERZ894199 | MGnify/ENA primary metagenome ERZ894199 (study PRJEB32331, sample SAMN06328447) | human gut metagenome | biome: human gut microbiome; feature: stool | host: Homo sapiens | collected 2012-01-17 ... | reverse complement strand
CGTGAGCGGGTACAGGCGCGTGCCGGACCCGCCGGCGAGGATGATGCCTTTCATAACATAACTCCTTAAAAAATAAAGCAGCCAGACATTGCATGCTTGCGGCAACGTTAACTTAAAGGTCTACGTTGCCGCAAGTATGCATCCATCACATTAAAACTATAGTATCAGTCATATAGGCGAACGACTCTATCCGTCAGTTTTGACCAGTCCCTCTCCTCCGCAGTCTTCAATCCCCCGTCATACAGCGTCTTACGAAGACCGTGATCATTAACGATGCGATTAATGCAGCTCACCGCAGCATCAATATCTCCCCGGTCATAAAGCAAGCAATTCAATCCGTCGCGAAGGAACTCTGCATTACCTCCATTGGGAACAGCAACAACAAAGCCGCCGGTCGCCATCATCTCCAGCGGGGGATATGAAAAACTTTCGAGAATGCTTGTCTTCAATAAAATATGACACTGGTTATAGATGTCTGATATTTGATCATGCGGTACTCTACCGAGGAAATTATCAATACGGTACCAAGGCTTCTTTTTACCAGTGTAGTTCATGTACCAAATCTCAAATCTTTCAGAGTCAAGCCTTTCCACTACCCTGAAAGCTTCATCAACATTTTTATAATCAGAACCGCAATCCCCCTCAATTAGAATCCTAATTTTGGGCAAAGAAAAATCGCGCACAGAATGAGGGAACGCAGCAAGGTCAAGTCCGTTTGGCACAGACTTACAATCCTGACCGAACCTGTCCTGAAGCCATTCCTCACACCAAGGCGAAATTGTCAAATAGTCAATATCATTATTCAAATACGTGGCATTTGCTTGAAGGCGCAGTCTATCTCCTGGAAGATAAAAATCGGTCTCCAGATTCTGGACCAAGTACTTTTTCTTACCAATACGTGGATAGCGCCTAACAAAATCAAGAGTGTCCCAAAGGGTTGCAACTGCGGTATCAATTGCACCCGACAAAGGACATTTATCGAGCTTACCGCTAGGAACGACACGATTAAGAACAGGAATACGATGTCCGAAAACTTCAAGCCACTTTGTTGAATCATCAGTATTAAGCAACAATACATCAACGCCAGCGTCTTGAAGAATGCACAGATGCCTAAGGGCGACTAAGACACCACCGCTAGTATTCACGCTCGGCATGACCATTGCGAGATTGGGAGATTGTTCTTTTACAATAATATCTCGGATTGCTTTAGCAGCCGAAACAGTAGTGCAGTGCTCATGGCAGTATAAATATGCAGATTCGCCGACGCTCTTCCTAAGATCAGAATCTAATATCAGACGATTGAGGGCAGCACACCAGTCCTCAACACAATCGCAGAGAAATCCAGTAACGCCATCCTGAATCATCTTCTTAAAGGCGCCAACATTGCTAGCAACCGTAGGAACCTTAACAAGCGATGATTCAATCCATTTATTCTCGGATTTAGCTCGATTGAATAGAGTATTCTCCAAAGGAGCGATATTGATATCACAGGAAGCTATATAATTTGGAAGCCGACGCCAATCGCAAAATGGGAACGTGACAATACGTTCAGAAAATGGCATCAAGTCACCAGGAACATCGAGTTCCCCGCCCACCATCAGGGTGACGTTGTGATGAGTCTCCATTACCTTAGATAATGCTGGGAGCACTGAATTGAAATCTGCATTATGGGTAATGCTTCCGCTAAAATAGCCGATTCTGATTTCCTGAGTTTTCTGTTTTTCATCCCTTCGCTCAACCGCTCGCTTATAGGGAACCCTATCCTCGGGCAAGACGCTTGAGCTTTGCAAGCTGGGGAGCACATCTCGACGATAGATAGCAATATTCGAATAATCAATCATCGATTCAGATGCTACATTTCTATTTATATAGACCCTGGGAACATATTTTTTTAGTTCTTCCGCCATACCCTCAGTAGTAGTGATAGCGCAATCGCAAAGCTTCAGTGTTTCACCCATTCGCCTGACTCCATCGTCATAGCAAGACTTATCATGAGCAGTCATTGCATTAACGAACGGAATAGAATCGGTATAAGCAGTGTCGATAACCAAATCATCAATGTCATAAATAACACGCTTATTGAGTTTTTTTGCCTGCCTAATTAAAGATTCAACTTCATCACTTAGGGGACAACGGAAAATAATAAAAGTACGCGCATGCCTAAGAATATCCTTTTCCATCTCCCAGGCATTAACCTTTTGGACCGTTAAGCCGGCAGCCTCAAGTTCCTCAATCTGATGATCGACACGGTACCTAATAGGATGCGGAACGGAATAATCACATCCATTAATAAAAATAACATCAAAAAAAGAATTGTCTTGGCGAGAGCCAAAATCAAATCGAGGCCTATGCATTGAGAGTACATGGGAGACCTTCTTGGGGACGTTATAAAAGCCCTCTTCTTTAACGGTGTAACCAATGCCCTCAAGAAGGTTCAACATGAAACACTAACTCCTAAAACGCAGAAAGAATTGAAATAAAGTCAACAAATAGAATAGTACTCATTATCAATGAAGAACCAAGCAAGACATGTCCTTCAGAACTTGATTTTATCGGTCGCAAGATATTCAACAGAACCGGAAGGACCAGTGGGAATAAATATCGTCCTTGGACCCCCATGATAATATCTTCACGCTTATCAACAGTAAGAGTCCAGTTCCTCATCGTCATAACAATCAGGAAGAAATTGACGAATACAACAGCAATCATTACAAAGCGATCCGTACTGCAGAATAATTTTTTATTATTCTCATCGTTATAAAACAGAACAACGGACTGAAGAATGATGTAAAGCCAAAAACAAAATGGCCAAACATTAATCGAAAGAGCGCCAAGATTGTAACCTGCATAGGATTGAAACCAGAATGGCCCCATCTCCCAAATAGACTTAATAAAGACCTTTGCGCAATGCAGCGGCGCTCGCATCAAATCAAAAGAATCTGGCATGAAACTACCATGATAAAGAGACACGAACGCACAGCTCGCAACAAAAGCTATCGCAAAGAAGGAAAAGATGAACTTTATATAGCTGTCTGTTCCTTTAAGTTTTTTCCAGTGAATAAGATTCAAGAGTACCAGCGGGAAAAACATTATCTTTGAAAGAAGCAGTAAAACGGATAGCAGTATTAACGCCAGCAGAGATCGATATGAGTACAACGAGTCCGCATAAATCTTAACAACTACAGCAACGTACAAAATGGCAACAATGTTTGCGACAGAATCAGCCGAAACAGACGCTTCCTGCTGCAATAAAATGGGATTTAGTAAAAAAATCAAAACAGCATTTTTACCAACTGGCATCAGTTTGATTATCCAATAAGCCGCGAAGCAATATATTAATCCAGCGCACACGCGCGAAACTGAAAGGGCCACAAAGGCATTGAAACCCGTTTGCTGCGCAAATCCTAGAATTACTCCCGGAATTAAATAAAGATGAGGGTAATAGCTCCCCAAATACGTATGGCACACAAAGACGCTAGACCAATCGGTAGGCTGAGTCATTGCATTAAAATAATCTGCGTACGATGAAGGAAACTGACCCAATTGGAAGCAAGAGACAACATCAAAGCCATTGCCGTTACGAGACAATAAGGCGGTCGCCTGCCAAATATGAGAAGCCTCGTCTGGAACATTAGCGGGCAGCATGAAAAGGCCAAAAGCAGTTACAGCGGGCACACCAATCACCACAAAGCAAATTGCGGGATTGTGCTGCTCTTTAATTAATAATAGGACACCAACGAACAAGCAGGCGATTAAGGGCAGAGCCGAGAGCCATAGCCCAGGCAATCCGATAGCGCTGGCTTTAAAGGCGCAATAGTAGAAAAATCCCAAGCAAAGAGAGAGTGCAGCTATAAGTGGATAAACGATAAACGTCAGAGCTTTTCGATAACTATCAGATAGTTTCAGATGACCAGTAAAGGTATCTAGATTCATAACTCTACAACTCCGTCTCGATAAATGTTCAACTTACGCCGGCATTGTTGCAGCGTCATAAAGAATTGCTTCTCATGCTAAGCGAATACAGGCTACAGACTATTGGAGCAAACCACTTGGGCCAGAATTTTTGAAGCATAGTTTCATCCTCCGACCTCCTTGTATCATCTTTAATCAACGCCGTGGTCTCAGAGCCTTCATGAATTCGATGAAACATTAAAACCTCGGGAGAATAAACGAAAGATCCGTCGATTTTCGAGAATCTTTCCCATGCCTCCCAGTCCAAGTCACATTTCATGTCTGTCATAAATAACGGTGTCTGTAAGATGCTTAGATTAAATGTCACAGAAGGACAGCAGATGGCGGAACCGAACCTCAGGATATCCCTTTTATCCTTAACCGATGAAAGAGCGCCGTGGCGAGCAAACTTACGAAGTAAAATTCTCTTAATTTTCAGAATAAGGAGGTTTTCTTCATATACGCCATTTCTTATCTCACCATAATTAGAAAAGAAGATTAAAGGTCGATCCGCTTCTTTCATAGCCCGCAGCATAGTTTCCGTATAACTAGAGCTATAGATATCATCCTGATGAGCTATAGTCACAAGCTTTGTATTTGAATTCGCAATAGCACAATTCCAGTCATGAGATATGCTAGGCGACCCCTCGTTAACAATTACCGGAATCGAATAATTAGACGCTATACGATCAATATAGGAATTAGGAGTTGACGTCGATATAAGGATATTACTTCGGGTGCTTTGGTTCACTAAAGAATCTAAACAGTCAGACAAGTACGGAGACTCGCCGTATGCGCACAATACAAATGTATGATCTTTTGCCAAGCACATGGCATTACTCCCTATTTTTTGATTCAAGCTCTTTTTCAAGCAATGCAATTCGTTGAGTTAAGTTAGCAATTGCAGAAGATTGTTTACTTGACAGACATGCCATAGAAAGAACAATGCATATCAAAAATAAAAACCCTAAGACAAAAACAAAATTGGCTGGAGTCTGAAAACCAAATAAACTTGAAATGAAGTAAAGAGGTTGCGGAAAGAGGCCGCATACCAACAAAACCAATGCAAGAACAATCCAAAGAAGTGAATACTTGAGCTGAAGGCTATCCTTTAATACAAGACGCAGCACAAAACAAAGCAAAACTAAACAAGCAGTAATGACACCAAACTGTAAGGAAATATGCATAACAACCCGTCCTAATTCGAGAATGAAGAGATGATAATCGCCAAAGTAACCTTTATCATGTAATAAATGCTACTAAAACCAGAAATTGACGACTTTCCCCCCTGTCGTTCTTTCATTACGACAGGCACTTCTGTAACGCGAAGGCCCTTAACCATAGCCGCAACAGCAGAATCCGGCTCCGGATAGTCTACGGGATATTTTTTACAGAACAGATCTATGGCCTTAGATCCACATGCGCGAAAACCAGAAGTGGGGTCGCTAACACGAACGTGAGTTGTAAGATGAATTACCGCAGAGAGCCATCTAATTCCAAGACGCCTCAAGAAGGTTGACTTGAAGCCTTCAGATTCCTCAAGAAATCGCGATCCGATAACTAAATCAGACCCATTATTTATTTCATCAAGCAAGCGCGATATGTAATGGGCGTCATGCTGCCCATCACCATCAACTTGGATGTCTACATCATAGCCAAAGCGTTTGGCATATTTGTGTCCGGCTTGAACCGCGCCTCCAATGCCAAGATTCTGCGGTAAATCCAGGACATTAACCCCCGCATCGCGACAAACACGCAAAGTGTCATCAGTGGAGCCATCGTTAATAACTACATAATCGTATCCAGCTTCCTCCACAGAAGAAACCGTATCTAAAATGTTCGCCTCTTCATTAAAAGCTGGGATGATAACCAGCGCTCTTAATTCATGCATCATCTGAATCCTCAGTACAGAATATCAATCAAACAGCCCAAGTCGAACTGAAAAACCCTATCGAAACAAGGAGAGCGAATTTACAGTTCGGATGTGACAGATTGCTTCGCCTTCCGATTTAATAGGTTAATTATACAAAGGAAGGAAAATAATAATCCAAAACCGTATGCCACCAAGATAATGATATTGATGACATTTGCATCAGAAGCAAATACCGGATTCACAAAACAATAACGAGAAAGAAACACGGCCAACGCTAACGAAGCGGCACCAGAAATCGTGCCAATAATCGGTTTCCCAAATGCAATAAAGACATCAATAGTGAAAAAGTTCAAACCAGTGAATGCGGTAGCAACGAGTGCCAACGGAAGATAATCTGAGTGAAGGCCAACTTCTTTGCCATAAATAGCAGTAAGCACAGGTTCGCCTATGAAAGCACTAGCCATGGCACACATCGCCGTCAAAACGAATACGGAAACGAGCATCTTAATAAATACTAAGCGTAATCGGTGAGTTTCGTTTTCTCGCCACATTGCCGAAATAGGTCCAAGCAGGGGGGCATATAGATAAGATACGAGAGCCTGAATTACGGCAGTCGGAGTGGCAACGGCGGCATAAAAACCCAACGCCTCATTTCCATAGGAAAGGCCATAGAACTGTCTTGTTACGCTAACAACAGCCGTGCACGCAAGAGATGCAACAAAACCGGGAAAGCAGATACGCGACAATTTGATAAGGGAAGTAAAATCAAAATCAGGTATAACGGCACAAAACCGTTTTGTCATTCTAAAATCATATGTAAGCACAACAGCTATGGTAACAAAAGCCATTGAAGCAACGGCTATTACCAAGTTATCAAATAGCAACAAGCACAACGAAAAGGAGACTAGAACTCCTACGCCACGAACTATTTGAGAGATAGCCGCAATGTCCAATCTGTTGTTTACCTGATCCACACCGTGAAGAACATCGACAAATGAATCACCAGCTTTAAATAGGCAATAAACAGCAACAACTGCCCAATCGTTGAATGCAACAGAGACTAAACAATAGAAGAAGCAAATTACACAGGCAAGTATTGTTGCAACGATTCTATGAGCGATAAAATTCCCAGTCGTAAAATCAGAATAGCTCTCAGAAACCTGAACGGGGCGCGCTCTAAGCAAAACAATGGTCGCAAAAATATTACCAACAGACATAGCCACAGCAAGGCTACCAGACATGCTAATGTCGGAACCAAGTGTCACCACAAGAACAGTAATCAGCCAGTTGCAAATCAAATACGCCATCGAGCCGACGCTGTTCCAAACAAGACTCTGCTCAACAGAGAGTTCTTTCGTTTTTCTATTAGACACAATCACTCCAGCAGTGGATCATCAGGCCTTGTTGAATAAAAACAAAACGCGAAGAAGTAAATCAGAAATCAAAGTAGGTCGCAGACGCTTTGGGAAAAATGCTTTCCTAAGTCTTGAAATAATCCCATCATCATTGGTGAAAATATCAAGCTCATGTTTCTGCTCAAAACTAAGCTCATCATAAAACACCGCAGAAAAATGGCTTAACTTTTTACTCTCATCTTTCGATCTATCACCAAATAGCTCGTCCTTAAAATAGGTCTTTAAAAGATCAAAATAACGATTATCTCCAGACGTGACCGCAGAGGAATGACGAACATGTGAAGCCGTACAGACGGAATCAAACAATACCTTTCCAAATGCCGAAGCACACCGAATCAGCCAGCGATCATGCATTTCATTCCCTGGATCTACCTCAAGAATAAAGGCCCTGCAGGCAAGGCGATTAAATACTATCGTGAAGCCTAGTCCGGGAGTATAAAACAAGGTGTTATGAAAAGAGAGGTACTTGTCCTGCGGAGCCGACTCGCGTATCGTCTCGCCATCTTCGTTTACATATGAAAAGGAAGAAAAGTAGACAGTCGGCACCTTGTCTCCACTATTTTCAATTGCCCTGACTGCCCGTTCAATTTTATCGGTCTTCCAAATATCATCCTGATCGGCAAATGCATAGTAGTCATATTCGGGAACCCGTTTGATAATTTCATAAAAACTATTTGGGCACCCAAGATTACCGATTGAATCTTGAATTAAATGAATGCTGGAGTTTGACCGACAGTACCATTGTGCAATTTCAACAGTTTCATCCGTTGAACCATCATCACGAATATAGACGGAGCAATTAGGCCAAGTTTGCTCCAAGATACTATCAAGCTGTTTGGCCAAATACTTTCCGCCGTTATATGTGGGTAAAACAATGCAAACAGACTTGTCTTTGATTTTATCCATAATCCTATTTATTTCTTTGCGAGGCACGATATTTAAGAAATGCGGGAATCAACCCGCTGATCACTTTATAACGAAGCTGAGGAAAAGGCCTGGTTAGGAAATTAAAAGTCCGCCAAGCAAGAAAATAAGCGCCCCAACCATCTTCATCTTTCGCGTCCTTCCAGAACGTTTCTGATAAATAAAAGTGATACTCATTATTGAAGCGATGAGTATTCCCCCGCCGCCATGGCCTCTCTTCGCCGAGATAATGGACAACGATGGGCTTCGATCTTGCGGTATTAAAACTGTTTTCATCCGAAAAGCCCGGCATTAACGAGTTTAAGAATATAAACGGATAGTAGTCAAAGATATTGGAATAATTGAACGCAGGGGATAAACTGCAAATCTTATCTTTAAGTACTGCATTTAGAGCGTCTTGATCATTCGCAAACAAGCGTCCTGAGCGGCGCTCGCAATAATCCAATAATTGATCTTCGCAACAAGTTGATCTCCATTGCTTTAAATCAACGAGCAACACGCCAGCATTGTGGTACAGACAGCCATTTAAGTCTAAATCATTAAGTCGAGATGGGCCGACCGTTGGCTCGGGAACCATTCCAACCACGCAACCCTTAAGATCTTGATTCCAAAGAAGAGCAATATCCCCAAGAACAATCGTATCGCCATCGAGGTAAATAACTCTTTCGATCTCATTAGGTAGAAAATGTGCCATCAAAAGCCTAGCAAGAACTATTTCATTCCATCCCGATGTATCAAAATCAAACCCGAGAGCATCTTTGAAGTTCGAAATATCATAAAATACAAGGTTTTGGTTGTATTCGGTCACCATCTCCTGGAGCAAACGCTGGTTATCCTCTGTAATGCCATTAGAGAAGACATGAAAAGTAATGTCTTGAATACCGGAATGATTTGAAACAACCGAGCAAATATTGGCGGCCAACTGTGGGACAAAATTGTTATCAACCGTATAAAGCAAATTCATGATTACCAAACTTCACCTTAATTCACCCAATAGAAATTAATGATGACGACTTAATGAAAGAGGCCGAAACGAAATCCTTACACAAAGGATAAAGTCTAGCACGGTTTGTCTCTTTCAAATAACTTGCAACTAAGGAGGGTGAATTGAGGGGACTACAACCCCATCAATTCACCCCCACTTCATTAGCGTTGGTATATAGGCAAATTGGATCTATATTTAGCTTTTCTCAACCAGCCTAACCTCAAGCGCTTCTAGATGCAGAGCCTCACCAGTTGTACCGGCACACTCGCCCGATTTAACCCAGTCTAGCCAACCTTTGCTTTGAACGTGTGCCCTATAGACAACGTCATAATGCTTGGCAAGATCTCCCGTCAGTTTTATTTCAACAGCCTCAACAGCAAGAGACTTCCCCGTAGTACCGGCAACCTTTCCATTTTTGACCCACTTTTGCCAGCCGATATTTTGAACGTGAGCTCGATACTCGATGCCGCCGGAATACCCTAGGTCAGGCTTGCTAATCGTCAACGCCTCAACAGCAAGATTTCGGCCAGTTGTGCCAACGGTCATGCCTTCGTAAACAGGCGACTGCCAACCAAGGTTTGAAACATGTGCCTTGATTGAAAACGCTCTCTGAATAGAGGGCTGACTCGTATCCCCAGGAGCGGGCGAACCCTTTTCGACCAAAACGACCTGAAATGCCTCTAGCCTCAAAACGAAACCGGTCGTTCCGGCAACTTGATCATTGCAGGCCCAACCGAGCCATCCCTTATCCTGAACGTGAGCTCGATAATAAACGTCATAGTGATTGGCCATCTCACCAGTCAGGCGAATCTGAATAGCCTGGACAGACTTGCTCTGGCCCGTAGTACCAGAAACTTTCCCCTCCTTCACATAGCCCTGCCAGCCATAATCGGAAACATGTGTCCTGTACTCCAATGCACCATCATAGGGAGCATTCTGCAGATTGAGAGTAATAGCCTCGACGGCTTTTGACTGCCCAACGGTACCGGAAGCATTTCCACCCTTAGAGGCCGATTGCCAGCCGTCATTTGAAACATGCGAAGTTGCCAAGACGTCAAGAGGGCCTCGTGACACCTTAACAACATCATAGCCCGACTCGCCCTTCTTGAAATAAGTCAGAGCACCGCTATTGTGCGAATAGATAGCAAAGTCGTAATTTGCCGAAGCAAGTATGGAATCCGAAAACTCTACGAGATAGCAAGAGTCTCCCTGTTTGCAAAGGGATCTGATAGCAGCATCCGTGTCTTCGGTAATCGGAGAAGCAAACCAATCCATAATGGAATAATCGATGACGGCACCCGGCTTCAAGGCCTCGGCCTTTGTGGAATTCCAAAGTCCACCAGCAGAATCGGCACTGGCCGAGTTATACGTACTAGACCCATAACCAGACAGACCGATCTCCGGATTAAAGAAGAGGATCAGCTCTGCAGCGACGGAAGAATCGACATCGGTAATGCCAAGACGGTCAAGCTGTTCCTGCTTTTGGGGATACATACCCGTCGGTGTGTTTGGATGCCCCTTGTAATAATACAAATAGTCATCGCCATAGATAACTTCGGTCAAGTTGGCATAGTCGTCAAAATTCTGCTCGTAAGAAACGTACGTTCCAAGCAGCATCATTACCTTTTTGCCCTGCTGAGTCGCCGCATCAAAATAGCCATCGTTAAAGTTGTACAGCGCCTTAAACGCTTGGACTGTATCCTCTCCCCTATTCTGCAGGCTCGTAAGCATGCCCGAAACATTCACCTTCTTAACGCCGGGATCGGACGCGATCTTATTCGCAAAGGCATTATCGTCACCACTCGTAAACAGATTCGTTCGAGTCATCCACCACTGAGTGCCAGGCTCAATACTCAGCACGGCATACATAGAATCCCAGTGATCGTGATAATCGCTATACGACTTTGAGACCTCACCGGTTTCGTATTCCTTATTCTTGGCGGCGTTCCATAAAGTAATCAGCTCCGCTTGCTTAGAATCTGGATCCTTAACGTCAAAGGCTTCGTTGGTAAAGACATACGTGGCGGATCCATCGGACAACAGCCGAATGGAGTATTGGCCTGCGGGAATCTTGTTGGCGTAAATCATCCTATGGATCAACGAACAGGTGATGTCATTGATATACAGATTGAACTTTGCCTTGGGATTGATCTTGTAGAGAGCAGCGACATAATCCGCGAACGCCTGATAGCTCGAACTAGAAGCATTCTCCTCATGAGTCAGATACGGAAGACCGTACATCCCGGATGGAAGCGAGTTCCAGTTATAGGCACTTGGACGATCGAGCATTACAATTGACGGAACGGTCGTTCCAGCAGAAGAGGTACTGATATCCCAGAAAGATAGCGAATAGAGAACAACGGGGAAAGAAGCACTCAAAGGGGCAAGGTTGTACTCACTCGCAGAAATGCCAATTGACTGATGGTCCTCTTGAACGATGTTTCCGTTCTTCAAATACTGCAACGTAACGTCAAACGGACCATAATCGCTAAATTCAATTTCACTGGAGCTAGAGCCCAGATCTCCGAGTGCAATCGTGCTTGAGACGGAACGGGTGACCCTCCCTCCATACGACATGGAGCCTGTCACCTTTATCGAATCAGCGATCCCGAGTCGTTTTATATCCTCGATCTGCGGAATATTCAGGGTTACTTTAGTCGTCTCCCCAACCTGAGAAAGAGAGCAATTAAAGACATATGGGACATAGGCACCAGCAGTATCGCCGGGCGCCGCGTCACCCTTTTTTACAATGACGATCTGTATTGCTTCAACGGCATAAGACCAACCGGTGGTTCCCGCAGTCGACCCATTTGAAGTCCATCCAAGCCAGCCGAAATTAGAAGCATGAACGCGATAATACAGGTCATAAGAAGCCGCCCTGTTGCCCGTCAGCTTGAGCTCGACGGCTTCAATCTGAAGGCCCTTTCCCGTTGTGCCGGAGACGGCTCCATTAGAAACCCAATCCTGCCAGCCTTCATTTTGAACATGAGAGCGGTATTCGATACCAAGGTCTTCTGAATTAGGGAGGGAAACCCTGAGTGCTTCAAGCCTACGGGACTGGCCTGTTGTGCCAGAGGTCGAGCCATTCGATGTAAACGTCGGCTCCCAACCAATGCCTGAAATGTGAGATTTATAGCTGACGTCCGGGGCCGCCTCTTTGGGCTCCACGGTAGCATCAATCGAAGGCGCCGTTTCATCGGCTACAGCAGCAGTTTGATCCGAGGGGTCGGATTGGGTCTCTGGAACGGATTCATATTCGTTGGAACCAACATTTTGATCTGCCCAACAAGCCAAAGGGCTCAAAAGCAGCATCGTCATGAAGCAGGAAATCAGAACAATAAATGCTCTAAATTGCCTTTTCAAAAGAATCGCCTCCTAGATAGACGGTCGTCAATAACCATACTATCGGGAGTTAGCTTCATTAATGTCACCAATTAGGTGAACGAAGAAAAAGGAGCCTAATCCAACGGCAAGGGCCCTTTCCTGTTGCCAAGACTACGGCAACAGGAAAGGGCCCTCTAACAAGCTCTCACCGCTTACGGGAATAGTTAGTAGATTACCACCTTGGTAGCAAGGGGCACGTTATCCCAAATCCATTTAGCGCGATCAATGGGCAAACGCACGCAGCCTTGTGAAACATGCATTCCCATTCGGCTGTCCATGGGATTAAAAGTTCCCTGGTAGTACGGTATTGAATGGAACAGATAGTCACCGTAAAACTGCGTGTAGTAGTAGCAGGTATACCCATGTCCAAACGAGTAGCCCTTGCCGGTGACGGTATACTCACCCGTAGGCGTTGGAGTACTAGGGGCGCCGGTAGAGCAAGTCCAGTATTGAGCGTAACTCCACGACCCGCGCTGTCCACGAAAAACTCCAAGGCGGCATGCTTGCCTGTCAACCATAATGAGCCAGCTTGTGCTGCTCGAATATCTATTAGCTCGATTAAGCATAGTCATCATATCTGCCGGCAACAAGGGCTGGTCAGTAAACGGACGCGCAGTAGAACCGGGAGCACCAGCGCCCTTGGGAACAATCTTCACTTGAACAGACTCGACTCTGCAGCCTATCCTAGACGTACCCGCAGGCTGCCCATTTGAGGTCCAGTCGAGCCACCCAAAGTCTTGGCAATATGCTCGATACCAAACATCAAAGTAGTTCGATAAATCACCGGTCAACTTAATCTTAAGAGCCTCGATACGCTTTGCGCAGCCTACTGTGCCAGCGACATTCCCATTGGAAGTCCAACCTTGCCAGCCCACATCCTGTACATGGGCGGAGTACTCAATACCGCCTGATACGCTACTGGAGACATTCAACTTCAGCGCCTCAATAGCAAGCGATCTGCCGGTTGTGCCCGCAACACCACCGTTGCCAACGGGATTCATCCAACCAAGCGTGGCGACATGCGCCTGGAGCGTTAGAGCTGGAGCAGAGATAAATGCGGGCGCAGACGATGAGCCAGGATTCCCGCCCTTCGCTACAAGCTTAATTTGGACAGCTTCTATCTGGATATTTAACCCGGTAGTTCCAGCGGAATCGCCGTTTTTGGCCCAACCCAACCAACCATAACCAGCCGAATGAACTCGATAGTAGATGTCATACTGATTCGCGAGGGGACCATTAATGCGCAGCTCAAGAGCCTGAATGGCCAATCCTTGCCCAACGGTCCCAACATAACCGGCAGACCGCCATTCCTGCCAACCAATATTGGCAACATGAGCTCGTGCCTCAACCAGAGAATCATCATCCACACCGGCCAGCACCACATTCAGAGCTTGAAGCGAAAGCGATTTTCCCGTTGTGCCGGCATCCTGACCATCTAAAACAGATGGAAACCACCCACGGCTAGCGGAATGGGCCTGATAAACAACATGAGCGCAATCGGCGGAAGTATCGGAAACAAATGCTCCGTCCGTTACTCCGGGAGCGCCACTGCCTTTACTGATAATCCTTACTTCGACAGCCTTAAGGAATGAACCCGGTATCGTTGCCCCCGCATCCGCGCCATTACACGCCCAGCCAAGCCATCCTTTTTTGGAGTCAAAACACCGGTACCAAACGTCATAGGCATTAGACAAATCACCAGTAAGATTCAATCTCACGGCCTTCAAAGTACGGCCATCATTTTTAGAATTGAGCGCGGCACCGTCAGAAACAACTCCGCTCCATCCACTAAATTCATAGCAGCCTGAATAACCGATTGAACCTGAAGTCTCTTGATTATCAAACGAAATAGAAAGCGATGTTAAAGGCTCAGAGCCGCTCTCGGAACCCATTAAAATCGTTTTACCCTGCACAGTGCCCAAGCTATTGCCATTAAGGCCATACGAACTGCCACTCAGAACATCCGTAGCTCCAATAAAATGATTCGCTGTATCTCCAGGAGCAGAGCAGCCCTTTTCGACCAACATAACCTGAATACCCTGAATGGCGGCACCCTTCCCCACCGAGCCCGCAGGAGACCTGTTGGACGTCCAGCCCAACCATCCGCCCAATTTGGAAGCATACACACGGTACCAAATGTCGTAAGTTGCAGATATCTCGTCATTGAGCTTAAACTGAACGGACTCAACCGACCGAGACTGCCCGGTCGTGCCAACAGTACCTGAAGACCAGCTTTGCCAACCAATGCCAGAGACGTGCGCGCGAGAGGAAATAGAGCCTCCGTGGCCATACCAATTAACACTAAGCGACAGTGCCTCGATTGCATTTCTTGAGTCAATGACCCCCGATGTCTTTCCGTCCGCGACAACACCCATCCATCCAACATTGGAGATATGAGATCGATAGGAAACAGTAGGCGGTTCCTGGGAATGGTCCCTAAAGGCATCGCCTCGCGCTGGCGCATCTTGAGCATTTTTTGGAAGCACCTTTATCTGAATAGCTTCGATCTGATAAGCATAGCCCTGTGTTCCAGCAGGCTCACCATTTGAGGCCCAGCCAAGCCAACCAACATTTGCAGAATGAACGCGATACCAAATGTCATACGAGTCAGAAAGACCGCCCGACAAAGATAGCTTGATCGCTTCGATGGCTCGCGACTGTCCAACTGTTCCAGATGTCTGCCCGTTACCCACCGGCTGAGGCTCCCAGCCGATCCCGGAAATGTGTGATTGGACCGAAATGCTGTCATTCCCCAAAGGGGTGCCATCTTGTGAAAGCAGATTGATCTTGAGGGCTTCAACGCGCTTAGCACGACCTGTTGTGCCAGCCGTCATTCCATTTGAAACGGGAGCCTGCCAGCCAATATCCTGTACATGAGTCTGGTATGAAACAGAACCAAAGACAGCGGATACATCATTTTCGGGTTTCGGCGAATCAGTCGCATTGGAAGCAGACTCGCTAGAAACGGATGAGGGAGAATCATTGTCTGACACAGTCGGCTGCTCGACTTCAACCCCCTGCTGTTCATCATTTAGGACGAAACTCTCGTCTTCCGAGCTGCTGGCGGCGCTATTGGAATAATCAGTAGACTCCGGCTGCACCGGTAAAGAATCAGCCCAGACAGAAAGGGGCGTCAGAAGACAATGAAGAATCAGTAATGGCGTCATTGCCGTTGCTAGCAGTCGTTGCGTCTTTTTCATTCGACTTCCCCATCAATCGACCATCTTTAGCATCATTATTTATCGTTTCGGCAATTGCTTAAATACCGAAAACGTGAATGGCACTTAAATAGAAACGAACGGACCGTTGCAAAACGACCTGTTCGTTTTTAACCAGAGTAACTGCTAGAACCTGTGCGAAGGCATGACTTTCGATCAGCTATGCAAGCGGCACGTTGTCATACCAACCCCACTTTGGCTTATATGAGGTGGAATAATAATCCAACCAGTACGCCATATCGAGCGTCCTGATCTGACCGACATTATCCATAACCTGGTTATTGCCAATATAGAGACAAACGTGACCGTAAATGCTGCCCATGCGGGTATGCGTATGCGAAGGAACGGCAATGACCATTCCAACTTTCAGCTGAGAATAATCGGTGAATTTACAATAATCCCAGTAGTAATCGCAGGCATCTGTATGGACGTTCCTAAATCCGGCACGCTCGTAGATATCTGCAATCCACTCGGAGCACAATCCCGGGCCAGGAGACGGTACCTGTCGGGCAAGATCAACAATCTTCTTCTGCATAGGATTTGAAAACGCAGAAGGCTGCCCAAGCAAACATGGCGAAACAGTGCTCCCGGGGGCATTGGCGCCCTTCCTTGTAAGTCGAACTTGAACAGCTTGGACATGCGTCCCATAGCCAGTGCTACCGGCAACGGCACCATTTTTAGTCCAACCAAGCCAGCCGACATTATCGACATGGACCCTATACCAAACATCAAAATAGGTTGCTAAGTCACCAGAAAGAGAAATTTTAATAGCCTCAACCGAATTAGATTCAGCGGTAGACGAAAGCTGCTCCCCGTTTGTCTTGCCAGAAGTCCAGCCTACATTCGAAAGATGCAGTTGATAAGCAATCCCGCCGGCAACAGATGAAGTAGTTTTAGCCGAAAACCCGGTGATGGGAATTCCCTGACCGGTCGTACCGGACACCTCTCCGGCAGGGACATAATTCTGCCAAGCACCTTTCACCTGAGCGGAATACGTCACCGTAGGTATTTCAAGATGGGGATAGCCCGATGTATCAGGATGGGAGGTACCCTTCTTAATGAGCTTAATCTGAACAGCCTCGAGAGAGCATGACATACCGGTGGTGCCGGCCTCCTCGCCGTCCTTGGCCCAGGCCATCCAGCCGATGTTGGAGGCGTGCACGCGGTAGTAGACGTCGTAGTCCTTGGCGAGGGAGCCCGTGAGCCTCAGGCGCACGGCCTCGACGGCGCGGCCCTGGCCGGTGGTGCCGCCCTCGGAGGCCGAGGGGGTGTCCCAGCCCTGCCAGCCGACGCCACTTACATTGGCGTTAATTTGCACAGAGCCATCTTCAACGGGATTCAAGATGCTGACCTTAAGATCCTCCACTGATTTAGACTGCCCCGTTGTGCCAGCCGTAGATCCGTCGCGCTTGCTGCTCATCCAGCCAATATTCGAGACATGCGCCTCATACTGAATATGCATCTTGCTGTCATCTACGTTGAGAAGAGAACCGTTGAAGCAGTAGTTCATGTCACAGCGTCCGTTGACGCCCGGGACATTGCCACTGCTTGAATACTGCCAGAAACTGTAGCTGCCAGCATAATCGCAACGCCAATTATATTGAGCGACCCAATGGTCATAACCGCTCAACGACGGAGAATTCAGGTAGTTGTTAAGCCAGTTAAGGTTCGCATAGATACCCGACTTAAAGCCAACGGCCTCCATACGGTTGCAAAAAGCCTGCGCAATCTGGGTAAGCTTATCCTTGCTGAAATCCGGATCTTGCAAGATATAGCTATCCTCAAGATCATAATAAACGGGAAGCGACGGATGATGGCCGCCGAGCCAAGCAAGTGTCCTGTCGGCCTCTTTATTGGCATCCTCTACAGAACGGGCGTAGGAGTAGTAATACACGCCATAAGGAATGCCGAGGCGTTCACATTCAGCAGCGTTCCTTTCAAAAGAATCGTCAGGTTTTCCGTAAACCGGACCGACCTTGAGAATGGCAAAATCAATCCCCACGGCCTTAACCTTATTCCAATCAACAGTTCCTTGATGATTGCTGACATCGATGCCGCGCGCAACAGCGCCATTGGGCAAAGGATCGTCAGTTAAAGACTGCGCATCGATGTCGCCATTGTCAGAATCGATAAGCACGCCGTTTTCGAAACGCCAAGAGTTCGGTTCCAAAGAGTCGGCTTCGCAGGAATTCATTTCAGTGGAATCATCGGTTGGGGCTTCACCGTTTGACTCGTCAACACGAGACTCTTCGATGCCAATTCCAGGCTGTTCGCCTGAATCAGAGTCTACACCCCCATCAGGACGAGCAGCATTTGCATCGTCACCATACCATTCGGTTACACCCTGAGAACCCGAGGCATCGTCCTGCGCTCCCTGAGAGCTTGCACCTTGAGATTCGTACTCGTTCGATGTTTGCGAGACCGACTGCGAAGCAGCGGCGGCCTGGACCGACAGCGCATACGCGCTGTAAGGCTGAATGATTTGCGACCAGCCCATCAATAGCGTACAAACCAAAGCAGCAGACGCTTTAAGACGTTTCATGCATATCCCCCGAGACAGTAACCACAGATAAAGAAACGAATACTAGCTATATTACCGCACTTCCATACAGGCATTTAAAGCTTAGGAAAGCACCAGTTAGCACACAGTCAAAAGAGGCGCTCCTGCAACGGAGCGCCTCAACAGACTCTATGCGAAAGGCCTAGCGGCACCGATTACACGACCTGGAGCATTGACCGAGCACTCGGTCACACCGATCCCAGGCCACGAATCAATGATTCGACCGTTTCCGATATAGATTCCAATATGGCCCTGGTAGTAGACCACATCTCCCCTCTGCATAGCAGAAGTGCTAACCGGCATAAACGTGTTGTTGCGATACCAATTCATGGAGTTGTAGGTTTGCTCGGGCAACCAACGATGGTTATACGGGTTATACCAACCCATATCCATGCCAGTCGCATACAGACATTGCAGCACTAAGCCCGAACAATCAACCGCATCCCCCGGCCAAGAAGACCAAGGCTCGATATAACGCGTCCCGATATATTCACGAGCACGCTGGACGAATGCGTTGATGCAATCCTGTCGCGAAGCGTTGTAAGGAATTCGAGAAGGCGTGACATACGTAAAGTAACCGGTGCAATACGAAGGAAGCTGCACGCTATTGCAACTAACCTTTGGATAAGATCCCGGGGTCTGATACCCCATATAACGATAGGTCTCAAAATACGAATCAGACGTAGAGCCTGGTGCGGAAGCGCCCTTGGGAACAATCTTTACCTGTAATGCCTGAACAGGAATGCCAAGCTTCGTGGTGCCCGCCGGTGATCCATTTTTGGTCCAGCCAAGCCATCCGTAATTTGACACGTGGACGCGATACCAGACATCAAAGTAATTCGAAACGTCACCAGTCAAATTAATCTTCATAGCTTGGATTTGTTGTCCCTGTCCAATGGTTCCCGCTGTGGCTCCATCTGAGACAGCAGATTGCCAGCCGATATTGGATACGTGGGCGGAATACGAAATGCCACCGTTCATGGAACTATCGGAAAGGGACAGTTGCATTGCCTCCATGGCACGGTTCTGCCCAACCGTTCCGGCAACACCGCCATTGCCAACAGACGCTTGCCAGCCAAGACCGGAGCAATTTGCCTTAGCGGATAGCCCAGGAAGCTGGATCAACGCAGCATGATCTTGAACGGGAGCGTCGGACGAACCCTTGGCAACCAACTTAATTTGAATTGCCTCGGCCTGCTTAGACAGCCCAACGGTGCCAGCTGCGGCGTCATTTTTAGCCCAACCAAGCCAACCATAATCCGCCGCATGAATACGGTAGTAAATATTGTATTTTGACGAGTCGTTGCCAGTGAGCCTTAATTTAACCGCCTGAATTGCGAGGCCCTTGCCAACAGTGCCAGCATAGGAAGCACCCGAAACGTATGGCTGCCAACCGATATTCGCAACGTGTGCTGACACTTCAACGGAGGCATCGATGCCCTGCGTCGAAATATACAACGCCTGCAGAGAACGAGACATGCCCGTCTGGCCGGCAGTTTCGCCATTGCCAACGGGAGCCAACCAGCCCGCAGAAGCAACGTGCGCCTGGGATACAAGACCGATTCCCGACGTTTCGGTAAATGCATTACCGGTAGAACCAGGGGCAGGTTGACCCTTACGAACAAGTGCAACATCTATGCCGCACAAACCGGAAGAACCACCAGAAACGCCACATGCCTGACCATTTGACGTCCAGCCTGTCCAGCCATTACCGGAATCGTATACTCGATACCAAATGTCATAATTGGCAGCAAACTGGCCGCTCAGCGACATTTTTATCGCTTTAATGGGTGCGCCGGATACCGCCTTGGCGGCGCCGCCATCCGATTCGGAAGCACCCCAGCCTGAATATGCATCCATAACGGCATAGGAAATTGACCCGTCATCAGTTTGGCCTGCAACGCTTAAGGCAATGGAGTTCAGCAGTTTGGCGCCCTTGCCTCCAATCGTAGCCTTTTAACCAGAAGATAAGCCAAGACTCTCCCCAGAAACGGCGGATCCGGAAACCGCAACAGCATCTAGATCGCCGATAAAGACCTTGCTCGAAGAGCCAGGCGCTGCTCCGCCTTTCTCCACAAGGATTACCTTTACCGCTTCGATAGCCTTGCCTTTACCGGCAGAACCAGCGGCAGCTCCATTACAAGCCCAATCGAGCCAGCCTATACCCGAGACATGAGCACAGTACCAAATGTCATATTTTTCAGCTGCCTCACCGGTTAGACGAATCTGAACGGCTTCGAGACGCTGAGACTTACCAGTCGTTCCACAGTGCCCCTCAGACCACTGTTGCCAGCCGACATTAGAAACATGGCCACGAAGCTCAATGGAGCCCGAGTGACCATACCAGCCAAGCTGAGCCTCAAGCGCCTCCATGGGGAGGCCCCTACCAGTTGTCCCGGCAACAGATCCGCCGCCTACGGGCGACATCCAACCAATATTCGACGTATGTGAGCGAACAGTGATTGAGGCAGGTTCATCGCTACGGCTCTTAAAAGGACAGGCGGTGTCGCCCGGGGCGGGGTCGCCCTTGGGCAGGACCGCGACCTGGACGGCCTGGACGGCGCGGCCGTAGCCCGCCGAGCCGGCGTCGGCGCCGTCGCACGCCCAGCCCAGCCAGCCGAACTCGGCGGAGTGGACGCGGTACCAGACGGTGTAGCGGGCCGACAGCTCCCCGGACAGCCTGACCCTCAGGGCCTCGACGGCGCGGGACTGGCCGGTCGTGCCGGCGGTGCCGCCGTTGCCGACGGCGGCCTGCCAGCCGACGTTGGAGACGTGAGCCTCGACGGATATGGCATTTGCAATCTGTTCTTGAGAGGTGGCTCCATCCACTTCAAGTGAGATTTTTAGTGCCTCAAGATTCAAGCCCCTACCCGTGGTTCCGGCAACCTTACCCGAACTAACCGGATCCATCCAGCCAATATTCTGCACATGGGCAGAAACACTAACGTTTTTGACGGTGAGCTGATCGTTGGAGGCAGAATCAGCGGCAGCGGCTTCGTTAGTCTCCCCCGATAAGACCTGCTGCGCGTCTTGAGGCTCGCTATCTACGGAGCCAGCATCCGATTCTTGCCCCCCAGAGATAGGCTCAGCTTGATTGGAAGTAGAGCCTTCAAGATGAAAGCTGTTTGAATCATCAGATCCGTCAATTGAATAATCGGCATATGCAGCAGTCACGGCCCATGATTGACTCATGAACAGCGCGATAACCACAAGTATAGAAACGGACACATCTAAGAGACGCTTCACGATTCCACCTTCCTTCGACTTCGACGGCGCCTATTTAATGACGACCGCCTGAGCTCCTCTTTGCGAGTATAGCGAAGCAATGCGCTGAGCTGAGTTAGAGACATAGCCAGCGAGTGAATCAGCAATGTAAACGGTACCTAGGGAGCGATTAAAGCCTCTTAAGACAACGGTGTGAGAGTTGGTATAGGTTCTATAAACCCTTCCGCCGTAAGCCTGAGTCGCATAGCAACTTCCCAGGTTTTGCATACCTATCGTTGACCAAATAATAACGGGATGACCAGCTTCCAAGTACGAATAAAGGTCATAGAAACCAGTACCGGTCACATCGTAGGCTCGCAAACTACTACCACTGCTAATCAAGAAAGAATTCGCGGTGTTGGTCAGTCCGGGAGCAGATATGCAGTTTCCATTCGAAGCGCTATGAGGATTGCCCCAAAACGCCGTAACAAAATCCCAACTGCTCCTAGGCATATACGCGTCTGCAATGACGGTTTTACCCAAACCAAATCCGTAATAGTTAAGCGCATTGGTCAATGCAACGGACTCGCAGCCAGTCGGAAGCTCGGGGTTCTGCATTGTACAAGGGACGTTGAGAACAACCGAATTCGGATGCAATGGGCGGTCCCTGTACGCGCCGTCCGTCGGGCCCGGGGCCGCCGAGCCCTTCGCGAGGACGCGGACCTGGAGCGCCTCTACGCGGTAGCCGATGCCGGTCGTGCCGGCGCGGGCCCCGTCGCTGGCCCAGCCGAGCCAGCCGTAGTCCTGCACGTAGGCGCGGTACCACACGTCGTAGTACTCGGAGAGGTCGCCGGTCAGGCGCATCTTCACGCACTCGACCGCCCTGCCCTGGCCGGTGGTGCCCGCCACGGCGCCGCCCGAGACCTCGTCCTGCCAGCCGACGCCGGAGACGTGGGCGCTGTAGGACAGGCCGCCGGAGACCGGCGAGGAGACCTCGGCGGCGATCGCCTCGACGGCGCGGGACTGGCCGGTCGTGCCGGCGGTGCCGCCGTTGCCGACGGCGGGCTGCCAGCCGACGCCGGAGACGTGGGCCCTGAGGCTGAGCGAGGGGACGGAGAGCTCGGCGGGGTCGCCCGTCGAGGGGGCGTCGCCGCCCTTCTCGACGAGGACGGCCTGGAGGGCCTCTGCCTGGACGCCGAGCCCCTCGGTGCCCGCGGCCTCGCCGTCCTTGGCCCAGCCGAGCCAGCCGTAGCCGGCCGCGTGGACGCGGTACCACACGTCGTAGCGCTCGGAGACGGGGCCGGAGAGGGACACCCTCACGGCCTGGACGGCGCGGCCCTGCCCCACCGTGCCGGCGTAGGAGGGGGCGGAGGCGGCGTCCTGCCAGCCGATGCCGGCCACGTGGGCCGCGACGGAGACGGAGCTCCCCTCGCCCGCCCCCTCGAGGGAGGCGCGCACGGCCTGGAGCGCGAGGCCCCTGCCGGTCGTGCCGACGTCCTCGCCGCCGCCCACCGCGGGCAGCCAGCCGCGCTCGGCGACATGGCCCTGCAGGACGAGCGACGGGCCGGAGGCGGCGCCGGAGACGTAGGCCCCCTCGGCCGGGCCGGGGGCGCCGGAGCCCTTCGCGACGAGGGCGACCTGAACGGCGGTGAGGCCCGAGGCGCCGGACTCGACGCCGGAGGGCTCGCCGGCGCTCGCCCAGCCGAGCCAGCCGCGCGCGGAGTCACAGGAGCGGTACCAGACGTCGTAGCGCTCCGCGAGGCCGCCGGACAGCTCGAAGCGGACGGCCTTGAGCTGGAGCCCGCCGCCCGAGGCGCCGAGCTGCGCCCCGTCGGAGCTGGTCTCCCCCTGCCAGCCGGAGCCCAGCAGCAGGCCGCGGTAGCAGACCGACCCGTCGGACTCGAGGTTGTCGACGGTCGCGGCGACGGAGCCCAGCACGGGCCCCCTCTCGGAGCCGAGCGTCAGGACCCCGCCCGAGAACGACGAGCCCGCCGGCGAGCCGGCGACGGAGATGGACGACCCGGACAGGCGCTCGCCGGCGCCGCGGAAGGCCCCGCCGGCCGGCCCCGGCGCGGCGCCGCCCTTGGGGACGAGCACGACCTGGACGGCCTGGACGGCCTTCGACAGGCCAACCGTGCCCGCGGACGCGCCGTCCTTGGCCCAGCCGAGCCAGCCGTAGTCGGAGCAGTGCACGCGGTACCAGACGTCGTAGGACGAGGCGGCCTCGCCGGAGAGCCTGAACTGGAGCGCCTCGACCGCTAGGGAGCGCCCGGTGGTGCCGGCGGTCCCCGAGGTCCAGCCCTGCCAGCCGACGTTCGAGACGTGGGCCCTCACCTCGAGGGAGGAGGATCCGTGCCCGTACCAGGAGACGGAGCCCGAGAGGGCCTCGAGGGCGCGGCCCTGCCCGGTGGTGCCGGCGACGGCGCCGTCCGAGACGGAGCCCTGCCAGCCGATGCCGGCGACGTGGGCGCGGTAGGAGACGGAGGGGGGCTCGGAGGACCTGTCGACGAACGGGGTGGCGGTGTCGCCCGGGGCGGGGTCGCCCTTGGGCAGGACCGCGACCTGGACGGCCTGGACGGCGCGGCCGTAGCCCGCCGAGCCGGCGTCGGCGCCGTCGCACGCCCAGCCCAGCCAGCCGAACTCGGCGGAGTGGACGCGGTACCAGACGGTGTAGCGGGCCGACAGCTCCCCGGACAGCCTGACCCTCAGGGCCTCGACGGCGCGGGACTGGCCGGTCGTGCCGGCGGTGCCGCCGTTGCCGACGGCGG
>ERZ894199.293-NODE-293-length-24667-cov-11.628840_pt1 | contig 24667 bp, 21 predicted proteins | sample MGYA00380285_ERZ894199 | MGnify/ENA primary metagenome ERZ894199 (study PRJEB32331, sample SAMN06328447) | human gut metagenome | biome: human gut microbiome; feature: stool | host: Homo sapiens | collected 2012-01-17 ... | reverse complement strand
AAACCTAAAAAGTGGAACGCGGTAAACCCCTCAAGCTAGCAACCCAAACTTTGGTCGGGGCATGGAATGCGTGGAAACGAACATAGCATTCTGACTGGAAACAGTAGACAGATGATTATCGAAGGAAATGGTACCTAGTCATTTCTGGAACAAAACATGGCTTATAGAAAATTGCATATAGGTTGATGAGGTGGAGAGAGATCTCAACCTCCTTTTTTAAAGTGATAGGAATAAGATGAAAAAACAATTTGAATTGATTGCAACGGCCGCTGCTGGTATAGAGGCTGTTGTTGGTCGAGAACTACGCGATCTTGGCTACGATTGCCAGGTTGAAAATGGACGGGTTCGATTTCAAGGAGACCGTCGAGCAATCATAGAAACCAACCTCTGGTTGCGCGCGGCTGATCGAGTGAAAATTGTGGTTGGGACTTTTCCAGCCAAAACATTTGAAGAGCTCTTTCAGGGTGTCTTTGCTTTGGATTGGGAAAATTATTTGCCTTTAGGAGCACGTTTTCCTATTTCTAAGGCTAAATGTGTCAAATCAAAACTTCATAATGAACCTAGCGTTCAGGCCATTTCGAAAAAAGCAGTGGTTAAAAAGTTACAAAAACATTATGCCCGGCCAGAAGGTGTTCCTCTCATGGAAAATGGGGCAGAGTTCAAGATCGAAGTATCGATCCTTAAAGATCAAGCCACTGTCTTGATTGACACCACTGGTAGTAGCCTCTTCAAACGTGGTTATCGGACTGAAAAAGGGGGAGCCCCTATTAAGGAAAATATGGCAGCGGCAATTCTTATGCTGTCAAACTGGTATCCAGATAAACCCTTGATTGACCCGACATGTGGTTCTGGAACGTTTTGTATTGAGGCGGCGATGATTGCGAGAAATATGGCACCTGGTTTACGTCGGACCTTTTCTTTTGAAGAATGGAACTGGATGGATGATCGCTTGATTCATGAAGTCCGTCAAGAAGCAAGCAGAAAAATCAATCGCGAGATCGAATTGGATATTATGGGAACCGATATCGATGCACGGATGGTTGAGATTGCCAAAGAAAATGCCCAGAAAGCGGGCGTTAGCAGTGACATTACTTTCAAACAAATGCGAGTCCAAGATCTTCACTCAGATAAGATCAACGGGGTGATTATCTCCAACCCTCCATATGGAGAACGCTTATCCGATGATGAGGGTGTGACGAAATTGTATACTGAAATGGGGCACGTATTTGCACCTCTCAAAACCTGGAGTAAATTCATCCTAACCAGTGATGAAGGTTTTGAATCTAAATTCGGTAGTAAAGCAGATAAAAAACGAAAACTTTATAACGGAACCCTAAAAGTTGATCTCTACCAATATTTTGGGGAACGAGTAAAACGGCAGATAAAGGCATAGAAAGGATTTTTATGACAGAGAAGGATAAAAAGCCATTAGAGCAAGAAACAGAATCAATTTTAGACTTTGAAGATGCTAAAGAGATGACGATTGGGCAGGCCAATCGAAAGGCAGAAGAAATCGAAGCAGGTGTCACTGAAGGTGATAATGTCTTAGACAAATACATCAAACAACACCGAGCAGAAATTGAAGCGGAAAAATACGATACAAAAATTTTGGCCAAAGAAGAATTGGCTAAAGCTGAAGAGTTGGCAGCTACAGAAACAGTTGCTGAAGTAGCTGAAGCAGTGGTGGAGCCGGAAGTGACGGAAACGGTCTTGGAACAAAGGCCTGAAATGGATGCTATCTCAACTGAATTACCTGCTAAGATTAAATTTGGTCCCACACCAACTGAACCAATTGTAGAAGCTGAGGAACTTCCTGAGGAAACACCAAGCAATGCGGGCAAACGAATCAAAGCGGTTCTATACTCTGCCTTAGGTCTTGCGATTGTCGGTTCGGCCATTTTTGTGACCTATAACTGGATGCACAGTCGTGGAAAATCTGGTGGTACAACTGTTGTATCGTCTTCATCTAGCAAGTCATCTTCTACTTCTAAATCAAGTAGCAGTGAAACACAGGCTCAAAAATTGGAAGAGTTTACCAAAGCCTACGATGCCTTTTTTGTAGATGAATCAAAAAGTGCTCTTAAAAATGATAAATTCGGAGACTTGGAAAATCTGAAGAAACTGCTGGACAAATTAGAAGGAAGCAGTGATTATAATGCGGCTAAAACAAAATATGAAGACCTTGTGAAGCAAGTTTCTGCCATTCAAAAAGTGAATTCTCAATTTAGTTCTCCAGTCATCAAAGATGGAGTTCTTGATGCAACTGCCAAAGCGAAAAGTGATGCGACCTTTGCAGAAACAAAGACAGGCAATGAAAAATTAGATAGCTTATTGAATGAGGCGGTTGCGCAAGGACGTTCACAACAAGTTGCGACACCGGCACCAGTGACAGGGACAGGTGGTACAGATACTTCTAATGCAACTCCAGCCCCAGCTCAAGCAGCAACGCATACGGCCCCAGCTGTCAATGCTGCTACAGGTAGTGCAGGAACGGCAAACCCAGGCTATTCAGGGTACGGTCTTCCAAGCGATGGTGTCCCACTTCAACGGAACTTGAGCCGTGTGCCATATAACCAAGCAGCTATCAATGATGTCAATAACCCGGCTTGGGTGTTTGGTGATGGGATCCTTGAAAAAGTATTGAACATTGCTCGTAAACGTGGGCATATCACTGGCAATCAATACATTTTAGAGCGTGTCAATATCATTAACGGTAATGGCTATTACAACCTCTTCAAACCAGATGGAACCTATCTCTTTAGTATCAATGCCAAGACTGGTTATTTCGTAGGGAACGGAAAAGGTCATTCAGATGCTCTGGATTATTAATGCTTGATCAGACATCCCCCTTTTTGGGAAAAATGACAATAAAAAAAGAGAGTGGGACAGAAATCGGTCATTCGTTAGAATTCGATTTCGTTGTCCCACCTCCGCACAGTTGAGTAGGGCTGTAAAAGCTGATGAAATCAGCGTAGTAGAGCCCACTCAACCACTGCGTCTTGCTCGACAATCCAAAAATAATTGAGAGGCTAGGACTTTTGTCCCAGCCTCTTTTTCGTATTAAACAATATGACGTTCAAAGGGATTATCTGAGATTCCTTGATCTAGAATCAGGCGACACCATTCTTTTGCTGAAAAGAGGCTGTGGTCCTTGTAATTTCCACAAGACTCAATAGTTGTACCTGGGACATCCTCCCAAGTGCTGACAGATGCAATTTCTTCTAAAGAATCTTTGATTACTTTAGCAATTTCCGTACTCGAATGTTGTCCCCACATGATCATATGAAAACCGGTGCGACATCCAAATGGGGAACAATCAATCATACCATCGATGCGTTTGCGAATGAGCATCGCAAGAAGATGCTCGATCGTGTGGAGCCCTGCTGTTGGAATCGCATTTTCATTGGGCTGCACCAAACGAATGTCAAAATTAGAGATGATGTCTCCTTTGGGTCCAGTTTCCTCACCAATCAAGCGTACATAGGGAGCCTTCACAGCTGTGTGGTCCAATTCAAAACTTTCAACAATTACTTCTTTTGTCATACTCAAATCCTTCTTTGTTTTTCTTGATTATAGCATAAAAAAGCAGATTCAACAAAGTGGAAATTAATGAATTCCTCACAGATGTTCCATGAAAGAAAAGTCGATAAAAGAACAAACGTTAAGCAAAAATATAAAAGGTTTTTCCTGTTTTTTTAGATTGTTAATTTTAGTAATTTATGGTAAAATGTAAAAGAATTTTTAATTCAACTAATTAAATAGATTTGGGGTAAAAGCATGAATTTTGTTATTACAGGTGTTTTTGCCGCGGTCATTGGTTTAGTCATTGGATATGTGGGAACTGCTCTTAAAATGAAAGCTTCAAAAGAAGCTGCGGAACTCACCCTTTTGAATGCTGAACAAGAAGCAACGAATTTACGTGGACAGGCAGAACGTGAAGCCGATTTGATTTTAAAAGAGGCGAAGCATGAGTCAAGTTCACTTAAAAAAGAAGCACTTTTGGAGGCAAAGGAAGAAGCCAGAAAATATCGTGAAGAGGTCGATGCTGAGTTTAAGTCAGAACGACAAGAATTGAAGCAATTAGAAAGCCGTTTGGCAGAACGTGCTAGCAATCTTGATCGCAAAGACGACATTTTAACAAGCAAAGAACAGTCTCTTGAACACAAAGAGCAAAGTCTTACAGATAGAACTAAACACATTGATGCGCGTGAACAACAGCTGGAAGAGCTTGAACACAAGAAAGTAGAAGAACTGGAACGTGTCGCTGCTCTAAGTCAAGGAGAAGCGCGTGACATTATTTTGAATCAGACGGAAGAGCAACTTTCAAAAGAAATTGCCTCACGGATTCGTGATGCTGAATTGGAAGTGAAAGAACGTTCTGATAAAATCGCAAAAGACATTCTCGTGCAAGCTATGCAGCGAATGGCGGGTGATTTTGTTGCTGAGCAAACAAACTCAACCGTTCATTTGCCGGACGATAGTATGAAAGGTCGGATTATCGGTCGTGAAGGTCGCAATATTCGTACCTTTGAGAGTTTGACAGGTGTCGATGTGATTATTGATGATACGCCTGAAGTGGTGACCTTGTCAGGGTTTGATCCAATTCGTCGTGAAATCGCCCGCATGACAATGGAGAGCCTTCTCAAAGATGGTCGGATCCATCCAGCCCGTATCGAAGAACTGGTTGAGAAGAACCGTCAGGAAATTGACAATCGTATTCGTGAATACGGTGAGGCAGCTGCCTATGAAATTGGTGCGCCAAACCTCCATCCAGATTTGATGAAAATCATGGGACGGTTGCAATTCCGTACTTCTTATGGTCAAAACGTTTTGCGTCACTCCATTGAAGTTGCCAAACTTTCTGGTATTATTGCCAGCGAGTTGGGTGAAAATGCTACCTTGGCACGACGTGCAGGATTCTTACATGATATCGGTAAAGCAATTGACCGTGAAGTGGAAGGAAGTCACGTCGAGATTGGAACTGAATTGGCACGGAAGTACAAGGAACACCCAGTGGTTGTCAATACCATTGCCAGTCACCATGGTGACGTGGAACCAGAAAGTGTCATCGCAGTCATTGTCGCTGCAGCGGATGCCTTGAGTGCAGCTCGGCCTGGAGCACGAAGTGAGTCACTTGAAAGCTACATCAAACGCTTGCAAGATCTTGAAGAAATTGCAAATAGTTTTGAAGGAGTTAAGACAAGTTTCGCCCTTCAAGCGGGTCGTGAAATCCGTATTATGGTTAGCCCTGAGGCAATCAAGGATGATAAAGTGACGATCTTAGCTCATGATATTCGTGAGAAGATCGAGTCCAATCTTGAGTATCCTGGAAACATTAAGGTTACCGTGATTCGAGAATTGCGTGCAGTAGATTACGCAAAATAAACAAAAGCTTGAGATCTAGCATCTCAAGCTTTTTGAATGAAAAAATCAGTTGAAAATTAGGCCGATTTTTGTTACACTAGATAGAAAGACATTGAAGGAGAAATCATGGCGGATCGTGGCTTATTAATCGTATTTTCTGGCCCTTCGGGGGTTGGAAAAGGAACGGTCAGACGAGAAATTTTTGAAAACTCGGACAATCAGTTTCAGTATTCTGTATCGATGACGACGCGTGCACAACGTCCAGGTGAAGTGGATGGTGTCGACTATTTTTTCCGTACACGTGAAGAATTTGAAGATTTGATCCGTCAAGGGCAAATGTTAGAGTATGCTGAGTACGTTGGAAATTACTATGGGACTCCTTTAACCTATGTGAATGAAACCTTGGACAAGGGAATCGATGTATTCCTTGAAATTGAAGTTCAGGGTGCCCTTCAAGTAAAGAAGAAAGTTCCAGATGCAGTTTTTATTTTCTTAACTCCGCCTGATTTGGATGAATTGCAAGATCGATTAGTGGGTCGCGGGACAGATAGTGCAGAAGTTATTGCGCAACGGATTGAAAAAGCAAAAGAAGAAATCGCCATGATGCGTGAATATGACTACGCCATTGTGAACGATGAAGTTCCTCTTGCTGCTGAGCGTGTCAAACGTGTGATCGAAGCAGAGCATTTCCGTGTAGACCGTGTCATTGGCCATTATCTGGATATGTTACCAAAAACACAAACTATTGTGAAGAGATAAATAATTAGAAATTAGGTATAGGAATATGATGTTAAAACCTTCTATTGATACATTGCTTGACAAAGTACCATCAAAATATTCATTGGTCATTCTTGAGGCAAAACGGGCCCACGAATTGGAAAGTGGTGCAGTACCAACTCAAGAATTCCAATCAGTTAAATCAACATTACAAGCGCTTGAAGAAATCGAGTCTGGAAACGTAGTTGTTCACCCGGATCCAGAAGCAAAACGTGAAGCGCTTCGTCGTCGGATTGAAGCAGAGCGGATTCGCAAAGAAGAAGAAGAGCGCAAAATTAAGGAACAAATTGCCAAAGAAAAAGAAGATGGTGAAAAAATTTAAGGTTGGGGCTTCTCAATCTTATTTTTTGCTATTTAAAGGGTTCCGTGATAAAGTAAAGCTCATATGATAGAGGCTGGAGGTGAAAAAGTGATAGCAAAAGTCATCGTAGATGTCCCATTGATGCAGACAGATAAACCCTATTCTTATCAGATCCCATCAGAATTTGAGGATATGGTGGAGGCAGGTATGCGAGTTCATGTCCCCTTTGGTAAAGGGAATCGCCTCATTCAAGGGATTGTGGTAGATGTTTTAGAAGAGGCAGACACAAGCGAGGAATTAAAAGCGATTGTGGAGGTCTTGGATTACACTCCGGTCTTAAATCAAGAGCAGTTCTGGTTGGCGGATCAATTACGAAAAAGTGTTTTTTCTTATAAGATCACGATTTTAAAAACCATGCTTCCTTCTCTCCTCAATTCGAGTTATGATAAGATTTTGTATCCTCAACCTTCTTTAGATCCCACTCTCAAAGTGAAACTTTTTGGTGAAAAAAATGAAGTTTCTTTTTCTTCTCTAGATGCGGCCGATCAAGCCCAAGTGATGCGGTTGGTCAGAAAAGGAGATTTGCTACTTGAATACAAGGCCAAGGATAAGAAACAAATTAAAACAGAAAAATGGTATCGCGTTAACCAGGAAGGATTAAAAGAACTTCAACCATCAGCGAGAGCTAAAAAAAGGCTAGCATTGAAAGAGCGCCTGTTACTAGAGCAAGGGGAGCAACCCTTAGCAGGATTGTATCAGGATTTTTCACGAGAAGTAGTGGCTTATTTTATTGATCAGGGTGTTTTAGAAATTACAGAACGAGAAGTGAATCGGGCGGCTGCATATTATGAAGGCAAAGAACAGACCCAGGCTCTGCTTTTAAATTCAGAGCAAGCAAAAGCTGTCGAAACAGTAGTTTCTCAAATTGGGAAAACATCAAAGCCTTTTTTATTAGAAGGTGTGACTGGAAGTGGGAAAACAGAAGTTTATCTGCAGATTATTCAGGAAGTTCTAAATAAGGGGAAAACAGCTATTATGTTGGTTCCTGAGATTTCCTTGACGCCACAGATGACGGATCGTTTTATCTCTCGTTTTGGCCAGGAAGTAGCCATTCTACATTCGGGCTTATCAAACGGTGAGAAGTATGATCAATGGCGAAAAGTTGAACGTGGGGAGGCCAAGGTAGTCGTTGGAGCGCGCTCAGCCATCTTTGCCCCTTTAAAAAACATCGGAGCCATCATCATTGATGAGGAGCATGAGGCTTCCTACAAACAAGATAGTAATCCACGCTACCACGCAAGGGAAGTCGCAGTCCTAAGGGCTCAGTACAATCAAGCAGTCTTGCTTCTTGGATCTGCTACACCAAGTTTAGAATCGAGGGCTCGTGCAACAAAAGGGGTTTATGAATTAATTCGTCTCACCCAACGGGCCAATCCGGCAGCCAAAATTCCAGAAGTTAAAGTCGTTGATTTCCGTGATTATATTGGCCAAAATGAAGCTGGTAACTTCACTCCGGTTCTAGTGGAAGCTATTGCTGATCGCTTGCAGAAAAAAGAGCAGGTTGTCTTGATGTTGAACCGCCGTGGTTATTCCAGCTTTGTCATGTGTCGCGAGTGTGGAACTGTGGATACTTGTCCCAATTGTGATATCTCACTGACCCTCCACATGGATACTAAAACCATGAACTGTCATTATTGTGGCTATAGCAAAGCGATTCCTCGACACTGTCCAAATTGCCAAAGTCCTTCCATTCGTTATTACGGGACAGGAACACAAAAAGCCTATGATGAATTACAAGAGATCTTTCCTGAAGCTAAAATTCTGCGAATGGATGTGGATACCACTCGAAAAAAGGGGAGCCACGCAGCGATATTAGATGCTTTTGGGAATGGAGAAGCGGATATTTTGTTAGGGACGCAAATGATTGCTAAGGGGCTGGATTTTCCAAATGTGACGTTAGTGGGTGTCTTGAATGCGGATACTTCTTTAAATTTACCGGATTATCGATCCTCTGAGAGAACCTTTCAACTCTTGACTCAGGTGGCAGGAAGGGCCGGACGAGCAGAGAAAGAAGGAGAGGTTATCATTCAGAGCTACAACCCCAATCATTATGCGATTCGATTTGCCAAAGACCAAGATTATGAAGGCTTTTTTGCCTATGAAATGCAAATTCGCCGGCAGTTAGGCTATACGCCTTATTACTTCACAGTTGGGTTAACCCTATCCCATAAGAGTGAGGAAATTGTGATGGAGAAGTCACATCAGGTCATGGAAATTCTCCGATCTGGCTTATCTGATCAGGTCCAAATCTTAGGACCAACACCTAAACCAATTGCACGTACACATAATTTGTATCATTATCAAATCATTGTCAAATATCGTTTTGAAGAAGGCATGACACAGGTCTTGAACCAAATCTTAGAATTTACACAAGAAAGAGGCAACCAAGATCTACGTGTCAGTATTGATAATGAACCTCAAAGTTTCATGTAAGGAAGAAAGAAATGACAAAATTAATTTTTATGGGAACGCCTGATTTTTCAGCGACGGTTTTAAAGGGATTGTTAGCAGATTCGCGCTATGAAATTTTGGCAGTTGTGACGCAACCAGACCGTAAAGTAGGTCGCAAAAAAGAGATTCGAATGACCCCGGTGAAGCAGGTAGCTTTGGACCATCAACTACCGGTTCTTCAGCCGGAGAAATTATCGGGTAGTCCAGAAATGGAAACTCTCTTATCCCTAGATGCAGATGGAATTGTGACCGCTGCTTTTGGACAATTTTTACCGACAAAATTGTTGGAGAACTTCCAGTTTGCGGTGAATGTCCACGCGTCTTTATTACCTAAATATAGAGGTGGAGCTCCCATTCACTATGCCCTGATCAATGGTGACGAAGAAGCTGGGGTTACAATTATGGAAATGGTCAAGGAAATGGATGCCGGAGACATGATTGCAGCTCGTTCTCTCCCAATTTTAGATGAGGACAATGTGGGAACTTTGTTTGAAAAATTGGCAGTCCTTGGACGTGACTTACTCCTAGATACTTTGCCAGCTTACCTGGCAGGGGAGATCAAGCCAAGTCCACAAGATCCAAGTTTGGTCACATTTTCACCGAATATTTTACCGGAAGAAGAGGTTTTGGACTGGACCAAAACCAATCGCCAAGTCTTTAATCAGATCCGAGGGATGAATCCTTGGCCGGTCGCTCATACATTATTAAATGGGCAACGCTTTAAAGTTTATGAAGCAGAGCTATACGAAGGAAATGGAAATCCAGGAGAAGTGATTGCTTTGACCAATAAAGAGTTGGTGGTCGCTGCAGGAGAAGGCGCACTGTCCCTTAAAGTTGTGCAGCCAGCAGGAAAACCTAAAATGTCTATCACAGACTTTTTGAATGGCGCGGGTCGTCAATTGAAAGTAGGAGATCACTTTGGAAGTTAAACAAATGAATGCGCGTGAACAGATCGTTCGAGTATTAGAAGAGGTTTTTGAACAGGGGGCTTATTCTAATATTGCCCTAAATCAAGCGCTAGAACACTCTCAACTTTCAGATAAAGATAGAAGCTTTGTCACGGAAGTTGTATACGGTACTGTAGCACGGAAGATAACGCTCGAGTGGTATCTCGCCCACGTAATTGAAGACCGGACGAAATTAGATCCTTGGCTCTATTATCTTTTGATGATGAGTTTGTATCAACTTGTCTATTTAGACCGCATTCCCGATCATGCCATCGTCAATGAAGCTGTCCGGATAGCAAAACGTCGTAAAGAAGGCAGTGAGAAGTTTGTCAATGCTATTCTTAGAAAGCTCCTCCGCGAGGGGCTACCAGCTGTTGATACGATCAAGCGAAAGAACAAACGTTATTCGGTAGAGTATTCCCTACCTGTATGGTTGGTCAAAGCATTGATCGAAGAATACGGTGAAGAACGTGCTTGCGCTATTTTTAAGAGTCTCTATCAGCGTAATAAATCCAGTATTCGTGTGATTGATCTGGACGAAAAAGAAGAGTTGGCTCAGCTACTCGAAGCAACCTCCTCTCTACTTGCTCCGTCCGCTCTCGTGAAAGAACAGGGACATTTTGCAGCGCATTCCTTGTTCAAAGAAGGGCGCATTACTATTCAAGACGAGTCCAGTCAATTGGTGGCACCGGCTTTGGATTTGCAAGGAGATGAGTGGGTTTTAGATGCCTGTGCGGCGCCAGGTGGAAAGACGACTCACCTGGCTTCTTATCTCACAACTGGGAAAGTCACAGCCTTGGATCTCTATGACCATAAGCTCAAATTGATTCAAGAAAATGCTAATCGGCTCCATGTTGCGGACAAAATTTTGACAAAGAAGTTAGATGCGACAAAAGTCTTTGAAACATTTGGACCTGATGCTTTCGATAAAATTTTGGTGGATGCGCCTTGTTCAGGGATTGGTTTGATCCGGAGAAAGCCTGATATCAAGTACAATAAAGAGAGTGCAGATTTTGTATCTTTACAAGCTATTCAATTGGCCATTCTGGATAGTGTTTGTCAAAGTGTGCGTAAAGGTGGTATAATAGTGTACAGTACGTGTACAATTATGGGTAAAGAGAATTTTGAAGTGGTGGACCAATTTTTGAAAAACCATCCAAATTTCGAACAAGTCCCATTGGATCACGAAAGAAAAGATATTCTTAAAAATGATTGTATCCTTATTACACCCGAATTATATGGAAGCGACGGCTTCTTTATCAGTCGTTTTAAGAGAATCTCATAATATCAGGAGGAAACTGACAGTATGGATATTACGATCTTAACCGATGTAGGTCAAAGACGGACAAATAACCAAGACTATGCAAATCAATATAAAAACAAGGCAGGAAAATCTATGGTTTTACTTGCTGATGGTATGGGAGGACACCGTGCCGGAAATATTGCTAGTGAAATGGCAGTCACAGACCTAGGTGCGGCTTGGGTTTCTTCTGAGATCGAGACGGTTAATCAAGTACGGGAATGGTTTGCAGAACATTTAGAAGCTGTGAACCGTCGGATCCATTTAGCTGGGCAAGATGATGAGCACAAAGGAATGGGAACTACACTGGAAGCTTTGGCTTTTGTAGAAGGACAAGTGATTTATGCCCATGTTGGAGATTCGCGGATTGGCCTCATTCGTCAGGGCGAATACCAGCAGTTGACCAGTGATCATTCTCTTGTAAATGCTCTTTTGCGAGCAGGTCAAATCACAGAGGAAGAAGCAGCCCATCATCCTCAACGTAACATCATCACTCAGTCCATTGGCCAAAAAGATGAGTTGGAGCCGGATTATGGTTTGGTGACGGTTGAAGCAGATGATTATATTTTGATCAATAGTGACGGTTTAACTAATATGATTGGCCCGGATGAAATCAGAGATATTGTCTTGAGTGATGTTTCACTGGAAGAAAAAGCTCAAACCTTGATTCGTTTTGCCAATAATGCTGGAGGCTTGGATAATATCACTGTTGTACTGCTCCACTTTACTGAGGAGGACGCAGCATGATTCAAATCGGCAAAATTTTTGCCGGGCGATATAAAATCATCCAACAAATTGGACGCGGCGGGATGGCAGATGTTTATCTTGCGCGTGATTTGATTTTAGATGGGGAAGAAGTTGCAGTCAAGGTACTGCGTACGAATTACCAGACGGATCCCATTGCAGTTGCGCGTTTTCAGCGTGAAGCAAAGGCGATGGCAGAGCTGGACCATCCAAATATCGTTCGGATTACAGATATTGGCGAAGAAGAAGGACAACAATACCTTGCAATGGAATATGTTGCAGGTTTAGACTTGAAACGCTATATCAAAGAAAATGCTCCTTTATCAAATGAAGAAGCTGTTCGTTTGATGGGGCAGATCCTTCTAGCTATGCGTCTTGCCCATACGCGTGGCATTATCCATAGAGATTTAAAACCACAGAATGTCCTCTTGACACCAGATGGAACAGCAAAAGTTTCAGACTTTGGGATTGCAGTGGCCTTTGCAGAGACTAGTTTGACCCAGACCAACTCGATGTTGGGGTCGGTTCATTATTTGTCCCCTGAGCAGGCGCGTGGTTCAAAAGCTACGGTGCAAAGTGACATCTACGCTATGGGAATCATTTTCTATGAGATGTTGACAGGACACATTCCTTATGATGGAGATAGTGCAGTCACAATTGCTTTGCAGCATTTTCAAAAGCCACTCCCATCTATTCGTGAAGAAAATAAGAATGTTCCACAAGCTTTAGAAAATGTAGTGATCAAAGCGACAGCTAAAAAACTGACGGATCGCTATAAATCAGTGGCAGAGATGTATGTGGATCTTTCAAGTTGCTTGTCCTATGAGAGAAGAAATGAGAAAAAACTGGTTTTTGAAGACCAAGCGAAAGCTGATACAAAGACTCTTCCAAAAGTGAGTCCAACTCCAAAAACGGCTCCTGTTCCAATCTCTGAGGTACGCAGTGAAATCAGTTCGGTAGATCCTAATCGACCATTATCTGACCAGCAGACCATGGCACCAAGTAAAAAGCCAAGAAGACGCTTGCGGGCGCGCTACAAGGTCTTGTTTGTTGCCATTGCCCTAGTTCTTGCTGCCTTTACTTTCTTGTTGTATATGAGCCCAGCCAATAAAACCGTTCCAGATGTTTCCGGCAAAACCATTGCCGAAGCTAGAGCGGTTATTGAGGGACAAGACCTTCAAGTCGGTGAAGAGAAAGAAGAGTACAGTGATTCGGTTGCAGAAGGCTATGTCATTCGAACCAATCCAAATGCAGGTGCTCAAAAGAAAGAACAAAGTCGCATTGATTTGATTGTTTCAAAAGGTCCAAATAGTTTTGAAATGCCAAACTATGTAGGAGAAACACGAGCTAAAGCAGAGGAAGATCTGAAAAATACTTATAAAGTATCAAGCAAAATGATCACGATTGAAGAAGTTGAGACCTTCGATTATGCTGCAGGGACAGTTCTTGAACAAACTCCAGCTCCAGGAGAGCAATATTCTCTGAATTCAAAAACTAAGATTGTTTTGAAAGTAGCGAAAGAAACGACTTCAATTGAAATGCCAAACTATGTTGGATCAACTTATGATTTTGCTAGAAGTAATTTGATTGAGATCTATGGTATTAAAGAAGCCAATATCGAATTAAGAAAAACAGAACATCTCCCTGATGGGGTAGTTGTTTCTGCCGGTCAAATTGTCAGTCAAACTCCAGAAGTTTCGAGTACGGTGGATATTAACCGAACACGAATTGTTTTGACTGTATATGAGCCTAAAGTGACAGCTTCTTCAAGTACGAAAGCCTCATCAAGTTCAGATGCATCTAGTTCATCCTCTGCTGAACGATCAGATACAGAAAGCTCCAGCAGTAGTGCAACTGGTGGAGATTCATAAATCAGTCTAAGACTCAGATGAATTTCTGAGTCTTTTTGTATTTTTTTGTTGCTATGTCGTGATTTTTTTATTTCCCTGTAGAGGGAAAAACTTTGAGGTCGCTTCAAGAAACTATTTTTCTACAGATGAATAGATTATGTGAATCCCTTAACAAACAAGGGGTTTCAAGTCCGGTAAAATAAAATAGTCAATTAAACATAAGGTAATTTGAAGTTGAAAATAGATTGAATATCAAATTATTTGCCTATGTTTTAGCCCACATGCTATAATCTGCGTGAAAGGAGATCAAAGAGTAAAAATGTCGTTCAGACCTGCTTTGATAGGAAATTGGTAAACGAATAGATTTTTTTCTACTAGTTGAATAGGCCTTGACAACTGGTGGAGATAACTATCGTGAACTAAGAAACAGGGAGGTAGAATGACTTTTGAAATATGTGCACATAGTTGATGTATCTTTCGCCTATACTTTCCCAATGGAGATTATTTAAATGGACAGAAAATATAGAGTGGTTAGTCGAGCAATCTTAGCAACAGCTATGATTGTCCCGGCATTTATAGCAACAAAAGTAGCTGCAGAAAATAGAGGATGGAATACCTCCCCTTATCGTTCAAACTATTATAACTATGGTTACAATAATTGGAACGGTTATAATGGCTATAATTCATGGACCTATAGTTATGGCTATGGATATCCAAATTGGAACTATTATTATGGCTATAACTATGGTTATCCTAGCTGGAATAATTATTATGGCTATAATGGTTGGAACTATGGTTATTCCTTGGAAAATGATGTAAACTACATTTATTGGAATGGCAATCATTATTATCGGATGAGTGATGGGACTTACCGGATCTACCGCAATGGTGAGTGGAAGCCTTTAACTAATCGGAATAACTCTACTAATAACCTTGCCAATGACCCTCATTATGTATATGAAAATGGCTACCATTATTATGTATTAGATAATGGGGATTATTACTACTATAAAAATGGTAAATGGGTATTTGTGAAGAATTCGACGGAAAATCCTGATACTCCAGATCCAACTCCAACACCGACTCCGGATCCAACTCCAACACCCGACGAGCCAGATCCAAGCGATAAACCCGATCAACCAGTCAACCCATCAGAACCATCTACACCAGAAGATCACGGGAACTTGATCTTCCCAGAAAATCCTCCATTTGTAGGAGCAGATGGAGAGTTTGATCCTTTCGCACCAACCCCAGAAAATCCAAGTGAACCAAAACCAGAAGAACCGGTGCAACCTGAAGTGCCTGGAAATGATGGTTTGGTATCAACAGATCAGCCTAGTGAAAACCAAATTCCTCCATACGTTGAGACACCTGCAGAAGGATTAGAACATCTTCCATGGGCTCCAAATGGACGAGCACCAAAGATAGTCTATCCTCCTGGCAAACCTGGATCAGCAGCTTTGCGTCGAGATAAGAACTACTACTTTGACGGGTCGACTCACTATTACTACGTTCCTTCTGATACGGAAGCAACTGGTTACTCTGCTTATTGGAAATGGAACGGAGACAAATGGAAACTTTATGGAATGACAGATCCGAAAGATCCTGAAATCGATCCAAAATTCCACGAAGATGCCAAAGATGATGAATATGCCTATAGCGATCGAGACTCAAGCGTGAAGCTCTACTCTACAAACCTTGTAGAAACAGCTAAAGCAGGTCAAGCTCTTCCATTTAAGAATGTGGATGAATTTAAGGACTATGTCATTAAGAAAATGAATCCTAAATTTATTGACAATGCTGGCTGGGATGCTAAAGTAGAATGGGAAATCGAGGACCCAGAACTCTTTGAGCAATCTAAAGAAAACCCATGGGCTAAAGACTATGTTTTAATCGCTAACTTGAAGAGTGGAGTAGATGACAAGAACTACAAAGATGTTGAGTTTGGCTATGTGAAATTCGTTTATCGTGTAGAAGCAACAGACAATACAAACTATATCGAGTTAGATAAAGCGAAAGAAGCCTTTGCTAAGATTAACGAATTGCGAAAAGCACAAGGCTTAAAAGAATTGACTTGGTCAGATGATGTCTACAACTCACGTGCCTTACCAAAAGCCCATACTATTTCACGTCAGTACGATAGCACAGGTTTTGTAGCTCGCCGTGAAGACAATGCAACAACAGTCGCAACGAAATGGTATAACAGTGGATTGAGAGAATTAATGCTCGATCCAAATGCCACAGAAGGTGCGGTAGCAGCAGTCATCAATGGCGACGGTAACTATTACTGGGCATTCATGTATAAATAATGCCTCTAGACAACCGTTATCGGAAAGAACTTATTTAATAACAATTCATTCCGATACCAAGGACACCCAAAGGATTTCTATCTTTTGGGTGTTTTTTTGCTCTTCGCATTATCCAACCACAGACGGAAGTCAAATGAGGAAAAATTTGATAAAATAGGAAAAGATGAGGTAGACTATGTGGAAAATACAAATTTTTATTTTCGTTGAAGCCGTTTTGTTAACATTAGCAGCGATCACCATTTTATCAATCGATTTTTCCAGATTTGTTGTCTTGATGGTTCTCTTTTTGCTCCTTTTGTATTACTATTTTGGCAAACAAAAAGCGAATTTTCTATTAATCGCGCTGAGTGTGCTCTTGTTTTTTATCGTGATGCTGAATCCTTTTGTGATTGCAGCCATTTTATTTGCGGTGGTTTATGGTTTATTGATTGCCTACCCTTATATGTATAAGGAAAATGAAGCCGTTGTGTTTGATGTTGAAGAGGATACGAAAATTCGTCAGGAAAAAACTCGATGGATTGGTGATTTACAACATTTTTCAAAGCAAAGTCGAGGGTATCGAGATCTGAATGTGATCCGAGTTTTTGGGAATGACACCCTCCATTTAGAGGAGGTAGCCATTTGCAATTGGGACAATGTGGTGATCATTCGGAAAGGGTTTGGAAATACAAAAATTATCTTACCGATTGATTTGGAGTTGCATTTACAAATTAACACTCTGTATGGAGATCTGAAGTTTTTGGATCTTCCTGTCCGTAAAATGAGGAATGAAACCATAGACATTGAAACGGCACACTATCGGAGATCGCACCGTTCTATAAAAATTGTGTTAGTTGGTATTGTTGGGGATGTTGAGGTGATTCGCGCATGAAGAAATTAGACTATCTCCTATTGTATTTCTATTCCCTAATGGTGGTTGCGGTCATTTGTCATACCATTTTCCATTTTGTTGGTTTTCAGTGGGGCAAACTTCTCTCAGATCTTTCCCTGCTTCAATCATTCCTATTTTTGGTTTTTAGTCTGACGCTTGCATTGACGGCTTTGGTTGTCTTAATTATTAAGATCACGCAATTTGTAACGGTTCATGCAGTACAACAAAAGGTAGAAGCGATCCTGACTGCTTCACAGCGAAAAGAAATTGCCCCCAAAGAATTGAATCAACAGTTAGATTTATTGGACAGCAAATTGCTTCGACTAGAAGAAAATTTACAAAAAAGTGAAAATCGTGTGATGCGAAATGAGGAAGAAATTGTGGAAATCGAGCGTAAGAGAATTGCGCGTGATCTACATGACACGGTTAGTCAAGAGTTGTTTGCAGCCAATATGATTTTATCTGGAGTGGCAGCACAGGCCCTTGAGTTAGAGAAAAGTCAGATCCAGCAGCAACTAAATGGTGTGTCAGATATTCTAGGTACAGCCCAAAATGATTTACGCGTCTTGCTCCTACATCTTCGTCCTACAGAATTGGAAGGAAAAAGTTTGGTAGAAGGTATGGAGATGATTTTTAGAGAATTGAAGGAAAAGAGTAACCTAACAGTTGTCTTCCATCATAATGACGTGAGCATTCCAAAAGAAATGGAAGAACATCTATTTCGGATCGTCCAAGAAATTGTCAGCAATACCTTGAAACATGCTAGAGCTCAACAAATGGATGTCTTTTTGCATCAGGAAGGAAAACAACTTCATTTACGGATGGTGGATGATGGAATCGGCTTTGAGCAGGAAAAATTGGAACGATTGAGTTATGGGTTGAAAAATATTCAAGAACGTGTAGAAGACATGGCGGGAACCATTAAAATAAGAACGAGTCCTCAAAAGGGAGTGGCTGTAGATATTCGTGTTCCCCTCCTTGTAAAAGATAAAAATGAAAAGGAAACTGTATGAAAGTATTATTAGTAGATGATCATGAAATGGTCCGATTGGGATTGAAAAGCTTTTTGTCCATGCAAACCGATATTGAGCAAGTCTTAGAGGCGAAAAATGGGCATGAAGGGGTGGACTTGGCGCTGAAAGAAAGACCAGACGTCATCATCATGGATATTGTGATGCCAGAGCTAAATGGAATCGATGCGACTCTAGCCATCCTAAAAGAGTGGCCGGAAGCTAAAATTGTCATTTTGACGTCTTATTTAGATAACGAAAAGATTTACCCTGTCTTAGATGCCGGTGCAAAAGGGTATATTTTAAAGACCTCGTCAGCAACTGAGATCTTACAGGCTGTCAGAAAGGTTGCAAAGGGAGAATTTGCAATTGAGACAGAAGTTAGTCAAAAAGTTGAGTCACGAAAGAACCATGCTGAATTGCATGATGATTTGACAGCTAGAGAACGAGATATTCTGGCTTTATTGACGAAAGGATATGAAAATCAACGAATAGCAGATGAACTCTTCATTTCTTTAAAAACAGTGAAGACCCATGTCTCCAACATCTTATCCAAATTAGAAGTCAGTGATCGGACGCAAGCAGTCGTCTATGCCTTTCGACACCATCTGGTGAATCAAGAAGATTTTTAAAAGGAAACATGCTATAATAGAGCGTGATCATAAGGGGGAGACAAGTGGACGCAAAATTACGTTATAAAGCCAAAAAAGTTAAAATCGTCTTTTTTGATATTGATGATACATTACGTGCAAAAGAAACAGGATTGATCCCAGAATCTGTCAAAGACGTCTTCCATCAGTTGAAAGAAAAAGGAATCCGAACAGGGATTGCAACCGGCAGAGGGATTTTTGGGGTTGTTCCTGAAATCATGGACTTAAAGCCTGATTTTCTAGTAACCTTAAACGGTGCCTATATAGAAGATACAAAAGGAACTGTGATCTACCAATCACCAATCAATGAAGCAATCGTTTCTTCTTTTGTAGATTGGGCCAAAGAATCCGAGATTGATTATGGGTTAGTGGCTAGTCATCAAGCTGCCCTGTCTAATCGGACACCCTTGATCAGTGATGCTATTGACATCATTTATCCCAACTTACCCGTAGATCCAGATCTGCATTTGAAAGAACCTATTTTCCAAATGTGGACCTTTGATGAACAGGATAGTGAGCTAGAGTTGCCCCCTTCTTTGCAAGAGGACTTGCGCCTAGTTTCGTGGCATCCCCATTCGTCAGATGTTGTTCGTTTTGAAGCTTCAAAAGCTTCAGGAGTTTCTCATCTTGTAAATCATTTGGGCTTGAAGCCAGAGAATGTTTTAGTATTTGGGGATGGATTAAATGATCTAGAACTGTTTGATTATGCTGGAATTAGTATCGCAATGGGAAAATCTGCCCCAGAGTTACAAGAAAAAGCTGATTATATCACTAAGAATTTAGAAGAAGATGGCATATTCTATGCCTTAGAGGAGTTAAATATGGTTGAAAAAGAATTGACATTACCACAGTTGGAACTTGCTACGGTTGACGGTCCTGTCGCTGTGATCAAAACCAATCACGGTGAGATGAACATTCAATTGTTCCCGGATCAAGCGCCAAAAACAGTTGCAAACTTTGTAGCTCTTGCTAAGTCTGGCTATTATGATGGTGTCATTTTCCATCGGATTATTAAAGATTTTATGATCCAAGGGGGAGATCCTACTGGTACAGGTATGGGTGGTGAATCCATCTATGGTGAGAGCTTTGAAGACGAATTTTCAAAAGAATTGTACAATATTCGCGGAGCCCTTTCAATGGCAAATGCTGGACCAAACACAAATGGCAGCCAATTCTTTATTGTACAAAATCAACATCTCCCATATTCGAAAAAGGAATTGGTCCGCGGTGGCTGGCCTGAAGAAATTGCTGAAATCTATACGACAAAAGGGGGAACTCCTCACCTAGATCAACGCCATACCGTATTTGGACAATTGATGGATGAAGCTTCTTTTGCTGTGTTGGATGAGATCGCGGCTGTTGAGACAGGGATGATGGATAAGCCAGTAGAAGATGTCGTGATTGAAACCATCGAGATTGAGGACTAATATGAAAATTGGAGATAAGTTAGAAGGGACCATTACAGGCATTCAACCATATGGTGCCTTTGTCGAACTAGAGTCGGGTGTCACGGGCTTGATTCATATCTCAGAGATTAGAAGTGGTTATGTAAGTAATATTCAGGATATTCTTTCAATTGGAGAAAAAGTCTTTGTCCAAGTCATCGATGTTGATGAATATTCTAAGAAAGCTAGCCTCTCTCTGAGAACACTAGAAGAAACACCACAACGAAGTATTCGACACCATCGTTTTTCAAATGACCGCTACAAGAGTGGTTTTGCGCCCTTAGCTCAACAGATGCCGACCTGGGTTAAAGAAGGAAAGGTATTCTTTAGCAAACAAGAAAAAAAATAAAAACTTCGATAGGTTGATGAAACCTATCGAAGTTTTTTTGATATAGAGAATTATTCAAATTCGTAAAGGGTAGTAGAAAGGTAACGTTCTCCATTATCTGGTGCAAGAGCAAGAACTTTTTTACCGCTTCCCAATTCTTTTGCGACTTCAATAGCAGCATAGATAGCAGCTGCGCTTGAGATACCGACTAAGAATCCTTCAGCTCCACCGATAGCGCGTGCAAGTTCGAAAGCTTCTTCTGAAGATACGCGACGAACACCATCATATGCGTTAGTGTCTAAAGTATTTGGAATAAAGCCTGCTGAAATTCCTTGGATTTTATGTGGTCCAGGTTTTTCGCCAGAAAGGACTGCAGATTCATTGGCCTCAACGGCATAGACTTTGATAGCAGGATTATTCTTTTTCAAAGTATGAGAAATACCAGAAACAGTACCACCAGTACCAACACCTGCGACAAAAGCATCTAAACCATCTTTTCCAAAGGCATCAACGATTTCTTGTCCTGTTGTTCTTTCATGTACCTCTGGGTTAGCAGGGTTTTCAAATTGAAGAGGAAGGAAGCCATTTCTTTCTGCAGCGATTGCTTCAGCTTTAGCGATAGCGCCTTTCATTCCTTCACTTCCAGGAGTCAAAACGAGTTCAGCTCCGTAGGCTTGGATGATTTTACGACGTTCCACACTCATAGTTTCAGGCATGACAATCACAACTTTGTAGCCTTTAGCTGCGCCAACCCATGACAAGCCAATCCCTGTGTTCCCACTAGTTGCTTCGACAATGGTATCACCTGGTTTGATCAAGCCATCCGCTTCAGCTTTTTCAATCATGCTCAAAGCAATCCGGTCTTTAACAGATGATCCAGGATTGAAAGCTTCGAGTTTGACATAGACATCTGCAGCTCCTTCAGGAACAAGACGGTTCAATTTGACAATCGGAGTGTTCCCAATCAATTCTGTAATATTTTCATAAATAGCCATAATATACCTCAGTTCTAGGTTTTCTTGATACTAACAAGTATAGTCCCTTGCGGGAAGAATGTAAAATATAGAAATTTTATGGGTGTGATAAAAAAAAACTATCGTTGCCGATAGTATTTTAATTATTTTTCTACAGAAAGTAGGGGTACTTCAACCTCACGAATTCCTTGATCCTCAATAATGACTTTACCATTGTAAAATTCGACTAAAGCTGCTGTGATAGAGTTTGTATTTTCTTTATCCACAAAAATCGTTGTCATCACCTGATCTGTGAACATTGGATCTTGTTCCGCCAATTGATGGTCTTTTAAGAAATTAGCAAATTCTTGGTATTGGGAATAAGAAAGTGTGATCCCAAGAACCACTTGCTCTTTGATTTCTACCAGTCCAATCTCTCGAACTGCTTGTGCAACACTTCCAGCATAAGCACGAATCAGACCGCCAGCGCCTAATTTAATACCTCCAAAATAGCGGGTCACCACGACGCAACTATTAGTGATGCGATGATTCTCCAAAACACCTAACATCGGTACCCCAGCTGTTCCACTAGGCTCTCCATCGTCACTGGTTCGTTTGATATCACTTTGTTCTCCAATGATGAAAGCAGAGCAGTTATGTGTAGCCTTATAGTGTTCCTTTTTGATGGCATTGATAAAATCTCTGGCTTCCTCTTCAGAGGAGACTCGCTTGACATGACAAATGAATTTTGATTTTTTGATTTCTTCTTGAACAGTACCGTTCTCTTTAAATGTAACATATTCCATATTCTTATTTTACAAAAAAAGAATGATTTTCTCCAACTTTTGCGAATTAATAAGTATGAAGATAGAAGAATCTTATGGAAGACTCTTAACGGAGAGTCAAATGACAAATGATTTAAAAGAAATTGCCCAAGAACTTCCCGCTATAGAAAAACAGAATGGAAGGTACCAATGCTTTCGATGTGGCAGTTTGATTGATCAAAAACTGTGGAAGTTGAGTGAAGAGGTACTGTATTGTAGAGCCTGTATCCAATTGGGAAGGATCCGGAGTGATCAAAAACTTTATGCTATTGCACAGCAAGACTTTGAAGGACAGGAGGTGTTAAACTGGAAGGGAACCTTGACTTCCTATCAACAAGAGGTATCCGAAGGTCTCATCCAAGCAGTTAAGGCAGGAAAACATGCCTTGGTACATGCTGTGACAGGAGCTGGAAAAACGGAAATGATGTATCAGGTTGTAGCAACAGCGATCAAGGCAGGAAAAGGAGTCTGTATTGCTACCCCAAGAATCGATGTCTGTATCGAACTGTACGGAAGGATGAAGGAAGATTTTTCCTGTTCGATATCGTTGCTTCACGGGGAATCGGACCCCTATTTTAGAACACCTTTGGTAATCGCAACCACTCACCAATTGTTAAAGTTTTATCGGGCCTTTGATCTCCTTATTATAGATGAGGTAGACGCTTTTCCCTTTGTAGATAATCCTATGTTATACAAAGCAGCTCAGAATGCGATAAAAAAAGGAGGGAACACCCTTTATTTAACAGCAACCTCTACAGATGAGTTAGATAAAAAGGTTAAGAAAAAAGAAATCATCCATTATAGTCTTCCAAGACGTTTCCATGGGAACCCACTAGTGGTTCCAGAAATAAAATGGGTATCGAAAATGAGAGAAAAAATAGAAAAAGGGAGAATCCCCTACGAACTATTGCAACTAATCAAGAAGCAAAGACAGACTCACTACCCATTGTTAATCTTTGTATCTGAGATAGAATTAGGACAACAATTTACTGAGAACTTAAAAAAATACTTTCCAAAAGAAACAGTAGGTTTTGTATCCTCACAGACAACAGACCGCCTACGAATGGTAGAAGAGTTTAGAAACAGAGCCATAACCATGCTAGTCTCGACAACAATTTTAGAAAGAGGAGTGACCTTTCCGTTTGTAGATGTCTTTGTTTTAGAAAGTAATCACAAATTATTTACTAAAAGTGCACTCGTACAAATTTCAGGAAGGGTCGGTCGAAGTAAAGAAAGACCAACAGGTAAACTACTTTTTCTATCAGATGGTATAACACGAGAAATGAAGAAAGCGATCAAAGAAATAAAGGAAATGAATCAGGAGGCTGGATTTTGAAAGAATGTCTGCTTTGTACTAAAGAGTTGAAAACTGGTGAACATTTTACAGACCTTATTTTTATGAAACAACAAGAAGAATGGATTTGTAAAGAATGCAAAGAAGACTTCGAACAAATTGGCGAAATCCATTGTCCTAGATGTTTTAAAGATAAGGAGGAGAAAGTATGTAAAGATTGCGAATACTGGATACAAAAGGGGAATATGGTCGAACATGAAGCATTATATAGATATAATGCAGCAATGAAGGACTATTTCAAGCGATATAAATTTGAAGGAGATCGTTTATTAGGAATGGTATTTGCATATGACATCAAAAAAGCCTTGAAAAAGTATAAAAGCTATACGATAATACCGACTCCAATCAGCCATGAAAAAAATCAGGAGAGAGGATTCAACCAAGTATCGACTATACTAGATTTTGCAGAGATAAAGTACAGCAGTGTCTTCCAAAAAGAAGACAGCTTAGCCCAATCAAAAAAAACAAGAGAAGAAAGATTAAAAACCTCTCAACACTTTCAATTAAAAGGAGAAGTTTCAGAAAAGCAGAAATATCTTATCTTGGATGATATCTACACAACGGGCAAAACAATCGAATTAATGAAGCGCCTACTAATTGAAAAAGGTGTGAAAGAAATAAAGACATTTTCAATCGCAAGGTAAAAAAAGATTTGCAAAAACTTTATGAAAGCGTTATAATATACATATAAATAAAAACATAATGTTTAGAAAGTAGGTACTAATATGATTAAATATAGTATCCGTGGTGAAAACCTAGAAGTAACAGAAGCCATTCGCGACTATGTCGTTTCTAAACTCGAAAAGATTGAAAAATATTTTCAGGCAGATCAAGAGCTAGACGCTCGAGTAAACTTAAAAGTTTACCGTGAAAAGACCGCAAAAGTAGAAGTAACCATTCCGCTTGGATCTATTACACTACGTGCAGAAGATGTCTCTCAAGATATGTACGGTTCAATTGATCTGGTTGTAGATAAAATTGAACGTCAAATTCGTAAGAATAAAACAAAAATCGAAAAGAAAAATCGTGTTAAATCTGGTGCAGGTAAATTGTTTACCGATGCAGTTGTAGAAGAAGCAGCAACCACAGAAAAAGTTGTTCGCTCAAAAACAATTGATCTAGAACCAAT
>ERZ894199.289-NODE-289-length-24884-cov-220.918925_pt1 | contig 24884 bp, 29 predicted proteins | sample MGYA00380285_ERZ894199 | MGnify/ENA primary metagenome ERZ894199 (study PRJEB32331, sample SAMN06328447) | human gut metagenome | biome: human gut microbiome; feature: stool | host: Homo sapiens | collected 2012-01-17 ... | reverse complement strand
ATCTTTGCAGAAGATTGGCGGCACTCGGCAATTTGAAAGCAAACTTTCATTGCTCTCGCTGGCACAATCTTTGCAGAAGATTGGCGGCACTCGGCAATTTGAAAGCAAACTTTCATTGCTCTCGCTGGCACAATCTTTGCAGAAGATTTATTAATCATGGAGGAATAATATGGCAAATTATATCAGATTTGACTGGGCGATGAAACGCCTGCTTCGCAACAAGGCAAACTATGCCGTGCTGGAAGGCTTTATGTGTTCGCTGCTGAACGAGAAATTCAAGATCAACCGATTCCTAGATAGTGAGAGCAATCAGCAGAACGAGAATGATAAATTCAACAGAGTGGATATCCTGGCAGAAAATGAGAAGGGAGAATTCATCATCTTCGAGATACAGAATACCCGGGAACTTACCTATTTCCACCGTATGCTCTATGGCGTATCCAAGGTCATCACAGACAATATCTGTCTGGGCGATGATTACGACAAGGTGCGCAAGGTATATTCCATCAATATCGTGTATTTCACATTGGGACAGGCTAAGGATTATGTATATCATGGCAAGACGATGTTCCAGGGACTCCATCAGCCGGATGATATACTGAAACTTTCGAACCGACAGAGTGAACTCTTCTTCGGTGATGAAATTCCCCAGGGTCGCAAGACGAATCGTGAAGCAGGCGATATATTCCCGGAGTATTATCTGCTCTGCGTCAACAACTTTGATAAGCTGGCGGTGAACAATCTGGATGAATGGATCGAGTTTCTCAAGACTGGCGAGATCAGCGAGGCAGCCCAGGCTCCAGGTTTGGCTGATGCCCGCAAATGTCTGGACATAGATAAGTTGACCGTAGCGGAAAAGAATGATTATGTCCGTCACATGGAGAATCTGCGCTATCAGCGCAGCGTTATCAAGACGGGTTATGATGATGGCTGGCAGGAAGGCCATGCCGATGGACGAGAAGAAGGACGAGCTGAAGGATTAGCTGAAGGATTAGCTGAAGGTGAAAACAAGGCTAATATTGCCACAGCCCAACGCCTTCTAGCTATGGGCTTATCTACAGATCAGGTATCAGCCGCCACCCAGTTGCCATTAGAGCATATTGAGAAATTAAAAAGCTCATCAGACACCAAGTAAAGTTTGAAGGAGCGATATACAAGATCTCCCTATAAGCCAGGCTGCAGAACCTGTGCTTATAGGGAGCTGTTGTTTTGAAAGATAAATGCTTTACTCATCCTCCTAGACTTTCGGGTATTGTTGAATTCGCGTTACTTTTCAAAGAATAATTTTTGTTAAACAACCCTAAATCTAAATGAATTTTGCAGAAAATATTTTGCCGGATAAACATTTGTTCGTATCTTTGCGAACAAATTAAATATAAAAAGAATATGGCAAACAAAGATTATAGTATCAGACAAGAGCAACTTGCCCGATTTGCGAAGGCGATGGGGCATCCTGCTCGTATTGCAATTCTGCAATTTCTTGCCAAGCAAGAGACTTGTTATTTTGGCGACATTCATGAGGAACTTCCTATTGCAAAGGCTACAGTATCCCAACATCTGAAAGAATTGAAAGATGCAGGACTTATCCAAGGCGAAGTGGAAGCTCCCAAAGTGAAATATTGCATCAATCGTGATAATTGGCAATTGGCAAAAGAACTATTTGATGGTTTCTTGGAGCAATGCCTGTGTAAAAAGGGTGGGTGCTGCTAACCCTTTTTTATAATTATATTGTTCGTTGTTTGGCGAATTACATTTATAAATAACTATGATGAAAAGAAACTTATTATTAGTAGTGTTTAGTCTTTTTGCCTTGCTGACAATGGCGCAAGGTAAAAGCAAGAATTATGTGGAGGTCTTGTATTTCCATGGTAAGCAACGTTGTGCAACTTGTATCGCAATCGAGAAGTATGCGAGAGAAGTTGTGGAAAAAGATTTTGCCAATGAACAAAAGAAAGGCAGAGTCGTATTCAGGGTGGTAGATATTTCGACCAGCAAAGGAGAAAAGATAGCTAAAGATTATCGTGTTACTTGGTCTTCGCTTTATATCAATGGTTGGAAAAAAAGCAAAGAAACTCGCAATGATATGACTGCCTTTGCATTTAAGAATGCTCGTTCTAATACAGGCGAGTTTAAAAAAGGGGTAAGTACAATGATAAAGAAACTCTTGAAATGATGATGTTATGGAAATTTTACAAGCATGGCTTGATGCAAGCGATATGCCTGCAATAACAGCATTTCTTTTAGGATTACTCACGGCGATAAGTCCTTGTCCTCTTTCTGCCAATATAACAGCTATAGGCTTTATCAGCAAGGATATTGAGGATAAACGACGAATACTTCTTCATGGCATTCTTTATGCCATAGGGCGAATTGCGACTTACTCGTTGTTGGGTACATTGTTGATTTATATGCTGAGGAGAGGCATTGACACGTTTAATCTGCAATCCTCGATAAGTCTATGGGGGGAATTGTTGGTAGCTCCCGTGTTGCTGATTATCGGTGTGCTGATGTTGGTGGATTTAAGTATGCCTTTATCTAAATTGGGCTTTGGTGTTTCGGATAAGGCGGAGCGGCTACGTGGCAAGTGTGGTGCTTTGCTTTTGGGAATGTTGTTTGCAATGGCATTTTGTCCAACGAGTGGCTTGTTTTACTTTGGAATGCTCATTCCTATGTCTGCGTCTTCTCCTGGTGGGTATATGCTGCCTGTCATTTATGCCTTGGCTACAGGATTGCCAGTGGTGGGTGCAGCATGGGTGATAGCTTATAGTATAGCCAACATCGCAGGCTTCTATAAGAAGATGCAAGTGTGCCAACAATGGCTGAAAAGACTGGTTGCTATTTTGTTTATCATCGTGGGCTTATATTATGTTTATACTTTTTATTTATAATAATTATGGAAAATAAAGAAAAGAAGGGTTTCTGGGCTTCCCTATTCTCAACAAAGTCCAACAAGTGTTCATGTAGTGCAGGATATACGGTTCCGGCAGAAAAGGAAAGTACAGTTGTTCCTGTTGTCGATGCTTCTAAAGTGAAGGAGATAAAGGTGCTTGGACCTGGTTGCGCCAAGTGTAAGAGCACTTATGCCGTTGTGGAGAAGGTAGTGAAGGATAGCGGACTTGACATAACCGTGACCAAGGTGGATGACATCGGAGAGATTATGCGCTATAACATCATGTCAACCCCAGCTATTGTCATTAATGAGACCGTTGTGATGAAAGGCCATGTTCCTTCCGAAGCTGAGGTTAGAAATTTGTTGGGATTATGATTTGGGAATACAAAAGGTAAAAAGATATGATTCAAAAATTTGCCGATTGGCTTGTTTTTTCTGTAATAGGATTGGATAATGAGACAGCTTTGGGAAGTGCAGTCAATTTTTTCGTTTATGATAGCATCAAGATTTTGCTGTTGCTCTTTCTCATCAGTGCTCTTATGGGAATAGTGAATGCTTATTTTCCTGTTGAGCGATTGCGGAATTACCTCTCCTCCCATAAGTTGTATGGATTGCAGTATCTGTTGGCTTCTCTCTTTGGAGCGATAACGCCATTCTGCTCTTGTTCATCCATCCCTTTGTTCATTGGATTCGTCAAAGGGGGAATACCGCTTGGGGTTACTTTTTCGTTCCTTATCACATCACCGCTTGTCAATGAAGTTGCCGTGGCGATGTTTTTAGGTTCGTTTGGAGTTAAGGCTACGCTGATTTACGTAGTGAGCGGCATCCTTTTGGGAGGTATTGGTGGCATCATACTTGGACGTATGCACCTCGAACCCTATCTCAGCGATTGGGTGAAGCAAGTGCAAATGCAATCGGTACGACAGACGGCAGAGTGGGAACAGAACAGAACTCACTTTATGCAAAGATTGCCTATTGTCATCCATGACTCTTGGCGAATTGTAAGAGGAGTCTTGCTTTATATCTTCATTGGTATTGGCATAGGTGCTTTCATGCATGGATTTGTGCCGGAGGGATTCTTCGAGCAATATATGTCACGCGATAATTGGTATGCAGTTCCCCTGAGTGTGATATTAGCGGTGCCGATGTATGCCAATGCTGCTGGTATTGTACCTATTATAGAGGTCTTTGTGGCGAAAGGAATTCCTTTGGGAACGGCTATCGCTTTTATGATGGCGGTGGTAGGCTTGTCACTTCCGGAGGCTACTCTTCTGAAAAAAGTAATGACATGGCGACTTATCGCAGTGTTCTTTGCTACGGTCACGCTGTTTATCATACTTTCTGGATATTTATTTAATTTTTTATTCTGACATAGTGATGAAAATATTGATTTTGTGTACAGGCAACAGTTGCCGAAGCCAAATGGGGCATGGTTGGATGCAGGCTTTTAATGAGGCTTTGGAGGTTCATTCTGCTGGCACGGAACCAGCGGAATGTGTGAACCCCTTGGCGGTGAAAGTGATGAAGGAGGTGGGGATAAACATTTCCCATCAGGTGCCGAAGAGCGTGAATGGGTATCTTGGAGAGTCGTGGGACTATGTGATAACGGTTTGCGGAGGAGCTAATGAGAGTTGTCCTGCTTTCTTGGGCGAAGTGAAGCATCGCTTGCATATTGGGTTTGATGACCCATCCAAGGTGAAAGGAACAGAAGAGTTTGTACTCTCTGAATTCCGAAGAGTTAGAGATGAAATCAAGGAACGGTTCTTTGAATTGTATTCTAACGAGATTAGACAATGCTCATGCCGAGCGTACTAAAAAAAGCACTTTTTGCTTGCAAACGAAGCAAAAAGTGCTGATACTGTATTTTTTCTAAAAAATCTTCTGTTCAGATATGTTCCTATTCATTTATAATATCACCCTTACTGACATAAGAAAGAACCAAACGGCGAACCACGGCATGAATGTCTTCATTAGGGAACTTCTGGCGATATTTCTCCGTAAGGTCTTCGCAGAAATACATCTTGCTAACAACCACAGAAGTAGGAATATTTTGTATAAACACATCGTATGTTGCAACAGGCTTGCCATCCTTTGTGTCGACAGGCAAAATATCCATCTTATACCAACCATGTGTAGATGCGTCAGGGAACAATCTATAATTGTCCTTACTCTCCACTTCACCAGCGTTGCGCAGTATATATCCGTCAGCAGACTTATCGTCCTCAGGATTCACCGCATATAGCATAAATAAAGGAGCAAGCGTCGAGTATCTTTTTACTACAAACTGATATTTTTGGCTTCCTCCAAAAGGAGGGTTTACCTTCAAATCCTGCTCTATATCCTCACGAATTTTCGGCGCTTCCACCACAAACTCTACTTTGCCAGTATAATTGTCGACAGTTTTCGATGACTGTGGATTCGGCTGAATAACCTCACCATTGTCATTGCTGTTGTCACACGCACAAAAAGCCAAGACTACCAACAGTAGTAAGACTGATTTTTTTACTAAATACTTCATATCCTAATTTGTTTATCAAACCTATTCTAATGTTAAACGTAGAATATGCCTAAATCTTGCACTATGTTACGTTTTTAACATTCCATCTAAAACTTGCCAACACTCACAAGAAGCAATCATTACCCCGCTTCCTACTGTCCCTTACGGTAGATGGAAACAAAACGTTTAGCGATATTGTTGAGTTTCTGCCGGGCGTTAGGATCTCTTACATCATCAAAACTCCAGTTGGGAAATTCGCCACGCATCTTGGAGAAACGCTTGGAGATGGCACTGGCATTGGTCAGGTCGGAAGGCATGCCAAGCTGCTCTGTAAGATACTTGCAGAAAGATGCGCCATTATCAAATTTGCCTTCAAAATCGTTGATATCAGAGAGCGCCTCCATAATCAGGGCATAGTCTTTCTTCAAAGGAATAGCCTTCTCTTCTATCATCTTCTGCAAGGCTCGCTTTACTCTTTCTCCCTGGCTCAAGTCGCCCCATTTCTTCTCATTATCTTCTTCCGTTTTTTCCAGCTCATCATTTTCCTGATGCCCATCGTCTGTCACTTCCAATTCCAATGTCCTCTTCTGTTCAGGCTCGAATCCGTGCAGATAATCTTCATCATTGTTCTGGCGCATCAGTTCATTAATCTGAGATGAAACGAAGAAACCATCCTCGCCATAATAACCGATATTGGCTGCCAGCCGCTCAACCACATCCCGGTTCTTCACGACTGCTCCAAGGCACCGCTGAGAAAACTCCTGAGTTACGTAGCCTCTCCATTGCCCCATAATCATTGAGCAAAATTGAAACACTTTCGACTCCAAAGGCATCATCTGAAGTATCACAGCTGCCATATACAGGATGACAAATACGATTCTCTGCCGCTCGTCCTGAGCTGTAGCATACTCATCCTCGTCAACATAGTTTTTCTCATATTGCCCTATTCCTTCCACAAAGGCTAGGCGGCTCTCGGTATCGGTATGCGAAAACATCATTTTGTCTACGATGCAGAATACCTCATAAAAAACATCCTCGCATGAACATCTGGACGTAGGAAACCACGTCTTATCATTGAAGATATCATGGGTGATGGCTCTGAAAACCTGATAAATCATGTGTTGCGAAAAAGATTTATCTACCATCTGTCTGGTCTTCATCTTAAATAACCTCATCGTCGTAACCATTTAAACCATCAAGAATCACATCAAGAGAATTGATCAAAGCAAACTGAGAATCTCCATGACAATCGCAACAGACAGCATCTCCATTAACCAGAGCAACAATCTCAACATCGGAGATTTTCACCTTGGTTCGTTTCAGCGAACGGGAAGAGGTGCACGGACCTTTCCAATAGTATACCTTGATGCCGTAATCTTCCTTGCTGCACAGGTTCACCATCAAGGCAATGTCTCTGTTTGCCTTGTCTAAGTGCAACTGCTTACCTTTATCTGTACCAAATTTTACCTCATACATACTGGCATTGAGACACTCCATTAATGACTGCTGCATCTGTAATTGCATGACAAAGGAATATGGCGCATCGCTGAGAGACTGATGGCGAGGAAAAGAAAACACCACAGCCCTTGGCCTGCAGCCAGCCTTGATTCTTTCAGCCACGGCATCAAAGAAATCACCAGGTGGCAACTTGGCAGAAATCACCATATTCCAGCCATATTGATTCGCCACCCTGTTGATATTATCACGCAGAAGAGCCACCACCTTGTCCTGTCCCCTTTTGCCGCCGAAGATTCTAGATTCTTCCACAAAAAGGAAACCTCTGTTGGGGCGATTATCAATGATTACCTTACAGAAAGGCTGGTTGTGAATTTCATTCTCCTTAAAGTTACTCCAATAAAATTCTTTTTTGTCTGCGCATACATCCAGCACAGCCACACCTTCGCGAAATCCCAATATTCGGTTGTCGTGAATAACGTCTTCCTCATACTTCCGTGATTCCACCAAAGTCATTTTCTTGCTTTTCAGCAAACTGTCCATTACCTTCTCGAAACCAGTCTGACATTCCTGATATTTTTCAGGCGATGACATTTCGAGAAATTCCAAGGGTAGAGTACCCTCGATACTTGAAAGATTCCGGCTTTTGCAGAAATCATACTTGAAGACAACAAAAGAAGTCTTTTCTGTGCTGTTTTTAGTTCGTCCAGTCATTAGCTTCTGGTTTAAATTATACCATGAAAGTTATTTTCCATAGCAACTACAAAAGTAACACTTTTTCCCCGAATAAACAAATAAATTCTAAATTATTTTTACCAAATTGTCTTTTTTCATAAAACCATCAAAACAAAATGTGAATGTGAATGTGAATTTGAAATGTAAATCAATGTATCGGGTTGTTCCATCCATTCCTTTTATTGGATATTGCGAATGAAATTCAGTCCTCGCGCGCGTACCTTATTATATATATAATATGAACCTTTTATAATGGCTACTATTACTTAAACACGATTATACGCTTCTCCTTCAGGTAACATTGAAAAACATTTCAAATTCACATTCACATTCACATTTTTGCCTTTCCTTCTATCCACCAGCTAACCCACATAGCAAGTTACTGTGCGCCCGATGCCCCCAAAACTGCGTGGCGACGCGCCGCCAGCCACGTCCCGACGCAGATGGCGATACGTCGGGACGTAGCGCCGACTGCATCAGGACGCAGTTGGAAAGGCAAAACATGCCATATAATGTTAACAGATTTAACATTTAATTTAATGGCCATTAAATTAATGGCGGTTAAATTAGGCGGAAGAGAATGGGATATGAGGGAGGAATGCACGTGATTCGGGACAAGGATGCACGTGATTCGGGACAACTATTGTTTTTCAGAGAAAAATGTTGTATCTTTGCACTGTCATTCATTAAGAACGGCAAATGGGAAATTAACCACTAAAAAACGGAGGGGGAAAACGACAGGGGTGCACACCTGCCCAATCTCTTTCTAAATGTTGAACCATTAAAAAAAGAAAGGAAAAAAGAAAATGAAAAAGGAAGTTTGGAAAACTATCTTGCAGGTGATTATCGCTGTACTTACTGCCGTAGGCACTACGCTCGGCGTTACCAGCTGCATGTAGACTGATTTGTTTAACCATTAAAAAAACGATTTGAATTATGGGTATTAAAGTAAAAGCAATTGAGCGCAACGTAGCGTTCGAAAAAGGTAAGCAAAAGTGGGCATTCGTGATGCAGGCAGAACTCTACAGCCAGCTCAACGCCACGAAAGTGATAGAAGAAGCTGCCGTTCGCAGCGGATTGCCTAAGGCGGTAATCAACGCCGGATGGTCCGCCATAGGCGAAGTGATTGCTGCATGGGCCACCGAGGGCCACAGCGTGGCTGTGCCAGGACTGGGCAGCCTCCGATTCGGTCTTAACTCTACCGCCGTAGAGGATGTGAACAAGGTGAGCGCCAACCTCATCACCCGCCGATACATCATCTTCGTGCCTAACACCGACATCAAGAAGGAACTCGAAGAGACCTCCGTCAACATCACCTGCTACGACCGAAACGGAAAGGTGGTGAAGCAGGTTACCTCTACCGATACGCCTCCTACTACCCCATCCGACGGCAATACTCCGTCAGGCGGCGATAACCCGTCAGGCGGCGATTCGGCTGGCGGAACCGGAAGCGAAAACGGCGGCGATGGCCTTGAATAAAAGGTGCTGAGCCTGAAAAAAGAAAAACCCTCCCCAGGTCTTAAAAAGTCCTAGGGAGGGAAAATGCTTTCTGGGAGTTGGCGTACAACTTACCAGACACCCGAATACCAACATGCTAACCAACTATAACCCATTACAAAATCAGCATGTCGCCTACAATCCTTTATGCCTCAAATAAATAATACTTTTTTTCAAACCAAATCAACAGCCTAGCCTCACGGCTAAAACGTATATAATGTTCTTACCTTATTTCAAAACATGATGGTAACATATTCTGCAGCGATATCAACCAGCTTCTTGCGGCGGGCTACACCTATTATATAATGAGCCTCCTTCGCCGAACAGTGGAAGTATTTCTTCACAGCTGTTACCAGTTCTTCCTTGCTTATCGAGCCTACACCCTTAGGATAAGCCTTGCGGATAGCCTTCTCGATGTCTGCCATCTTATATTCATGGTGGCGCTTGTGGAAGTACTGCGATACAATGATAGAGAGAACTATCACGAGCAGGATGATAATAAATACTACAGACTTGTTCATTTCCTTATCTCCTTTTAATTGATTAGACAATATCAGGTTCGCTGAATCACCCTTCTGGGTGCTCCAAGTTTTCGGCATCACCGATAGCCGTTATCGGTAAATCCTCTGCAAATATAGCATTTTTTCTTGAAACAACAACATTTTTCGGCATTTTTTTCACTATTTCTGCAAAAAAACTTGCTAAATACAAAAAAAACACTTATTTTTGCAAGAAAATAACCCTTAAGACAGAAAGATAATGCAAGAAACTGTAAAGAAAGTATTGAATGGCGATTTTAATCGCAAGAAAGCATTGCTGTTCCTCATAACGGCTCTGCTTACCGTTATCGTCTGGAACCTGCCCATCGACAGCTTCGGCATCGACGGGCTCACCATTGTGCAGCAGCGCGTCATCGCCATCTTCGTCATGGCCGTGATGCTCTGGCTCACCGAGGCCATACCGGCATGGGCAACCAGCGTAGTGATCATCTTCGTGCTGCTGTTCTTCGTCAGCGACTCCGCCTTTAAGATCATGCAAGGCTCGGAGGCAGAGATGGGCAAGCTGCTCGACTATCAGGGTGTGATGGCGTGCTTCGCCGACCCTACCATCATCCTCTTCCTGGGCGGTTTCGTACTCGCCATAGCCGCTACCAAGAGCGGACTCGACGTGATGATGGCGAAGGCCCTGATTGCGCCATTCGGCAAGCGTTCTGAGAACGTGCTGCTGGGTTTCATGCTCATCACCGGCATCTTCTCGATGTTCATCTCAAATACAGCCACCGCCGCCATGATGCTCACCTTCCTCACACCGGTGTTCAAATCATTGCCGCCTTCGGGCAAGGGTCGCGTGGCGCTCACCATGGCTATCCCTATCGGAGCCAACCTGGGCGGTATGGGAACCCCTATCGGAACCCCGCCTAACGCCTTCGCCTTCAAGGTTTTGAACGACCCTGCAGGACTGAACCTGGGTCTCAGCTTCGGCGACTGGATGCTCATCATGGCTCCTATGGTGCTCATCATGCTCCTGATGGCATGGGTCATCATCCGCAAGATGTTCCCATTCTCTGCCAAGACCATCGAGCTCAATATCGAGGGCAACATGCAGCACAACTGGCGCACCACGGTAGTGGCCGTCACCTTCCTCGCAACCATCGTGCTCTGGGTATTCGGCAAGCAGCTGGGCATCAACGCCAACACCGTGGCGATGCTCCCTATCGCCATATTCGCCCTTACGGGAGTGGTTACAGCCAAGGACCTGAAGGAGATTGACTGGGCTGTCATCTGGATGGTGGCAGGCGGATTCGCCCTCGGATTGGCGATGAACGGCACCGGTCTTGCCGAGGCAGCCGTAAAGAGCATTCCGTTTGCAGAATTCAATCCGCTGGTCATCATGATTGTATCCGGACTGGTATGCTTCATCCTGAGTAACTTCATCTCCAACACCGCCACCGCCGCCCTGCTCATCCCAATCCTCACGGTGGTATGCGCCGGCATGGGCGACAAGCTCAACACCATCGGCGGCACCTCTACCATCCTCATCGGAGTAGCGGTATCGGCCAGCTGCGCCATGTCGCTGCCTATCTCAACCCCTCCTAACGCCATCGCCTACTCTACCGGACTCATCCAGCAGACCGACATGGTGAAGGCAGGACTCACGGTGGGCATCCTGAGCATGATAGTGGGCTACGCCGTGCTCATCACCTTCTGCAAGATGGGTGTGCTCTAGAGGGGCATCATCTGCGAAAATACACATTATTATATATATAAAGGAATGAAAAAGATTGTTATAGGAATCGACGTAGGCATCTCTACGACCAAGATTGTGGGCATCGATGAAAGCGGCGTGGTGGTAAGCCCCATCCGCATCAAGGCCACAGACCCTATCACCTCGCTCTACGGAGCCTTCGGCAAGTATCTTCACGACAACAAGATTGCGCTGAGCGATGTAGAACAGGTGATGCTCACAGGCGTAGGTTCTGCCTATATCGACGAGCCCATCTACGGACTGCCTACCTCGAAGAGCGAGGAGTTCGTGGCCGACGGACTGGGCGCCCGATACGAGAGCAAGCTCGACCGCATGATCGTGGTGAGCATGGGAACCGGTACATCGCTCGTAAAATGCGATGACAACGAGATAAGGCACATCGGAGGCATCGGCATAGGCGGCGGAACCCTGGCAGGACTGAGCCGCATCATGCTCAAGACCGACGACATCAAGCAGATTATCAACCTCGCCAAGGACGGCGACGTGAGCAAGATAAACCTGCTGATAGGCGACATCAGCGCCAAGCCTCTGCCCGGACTCCCGATGAACGCCACCGCATCGCTCTTCAGCAACGCCAAGGCAAACGCTTCGCGCGAAGACATCGCCATGGGACTCATCTGGATGGTGCTGCAGTCGATAGGTTCGGCTACCATCCTCTCATCGCTCGAATCGGGCATCAAGGATTTCGTGCTCATCGGCAACCTCACCCTGCTGCCGCAATGCCGCGAGGTGTTCCCAGCCATGGAGAAACTCTACGGAGTGAGGTTCAGGATACCGAAATACTCGGAATTCTGCACCGCCATCGGAGCTGCGCTCGACTATAAGCGACAGGCAAAATAATCACCCCCAAATCGCCGCAATGCCCTATACACGGGCGTTGCGGCGATTTTCTTTCCCACCCCCTGCCACGGCACACAGACAACAAGGGAAAAACGCACACAAGCGCACAAAATGCGCAACACGCTGATAGATAACAACTTAAACGTTTCGGGAAACGGAAATTTGTCAAAGTTTTCCAAAACTTTTTCGTTTTCGCCTGATTATCAATGACTTAATATTTTTTAACAACAAAAAAGTTGTCCAAAAGTAATTACTTTCAGAAATTATTTATATCTTTGCAATGTCAAAAGGAGGTACATATCTACCTCTTCAAGTCATAAGGACTTAATACTAAGTAATTTAAACATCAATCGTAAAAGTAATACTAAAATGATCCAGACAGTAGTAAAGCGTGACGGACGCATCGTTGGATTCAACGAACAGAAAATCATGGCAGCCATTCGCAAGGCCATGTTGCATACCGACAAGGGTGAAGATACCACTCTTATCGAGCAGATAACCGACCACATCTCTTATCGCGGCAAGAGCCAGATGAGCGTTGAGGCCATTCAGGACGCCATCGAGATGGAGCTCATGAAGAGTGCCCGCAAAGATGTTGCCCAGAAGTATATCGCATACCGTAACCAGCGTAACATCGCCCGCAAGGCGAAGACACGTGACGTGTTCATGAGCATCGTCAATGCCAAGAACAACGACATCACCCGTGAAAACGCCAACATGAATGCCGACACACCAGCCGGCATGATGATGAAGTTCGCTTCAGAAACCACTAAACCATTCGTCGACGACTACCTCCTCTCAGAGGATGTACGCGACGCCGTCATGCACAACTATATACATATTCACGATAAGGACTATTACCCTACAAAGAGTCTCACCTGCGTGCAGCATCCGCTCGACGTGATTCTGAACCACGGTTTCACAGCCGGTCACGGTTCAAGCCGTCCTGCCAAGCGCATCGAGACCGCAGCCGTGCTGGCTTGTATCTCTCTCGAGACCTGCCAGAACGAGATGCACGGCGGTCAGGCCATCCCAGCCTTCGACTTCTATCTGGCTCCATACGTACGCATGTCGTACCAGGAAGAGGTGAAGAACCTGGAGAAGCTCACAGGCGAAGACCTGAGCAACCTCTATGATGCGCCAATCGACGACTACTTAGAGAAGCCGCTCGACGGACTGCAGGGCCGCGAACGCCTGGAGCAGCACGCCATCAACAAGACCGTGAACCGCGTGCATCAGGCGATGGAGGCATTCATCCACAACATGAACACCATCCACAGCCGCGGCGGTAACCAGGTAGTATTCTCAAGCATCAACTACGGTACCGATACCAGCGCCGAGGGCCGCTGCATCATGCGCGAAATCCTGCAGAGCACCTATCAGGGCGTAGGCAATGGCGAAACAGCCATCTTCCCTATCCAGATATGGAAGAAGAAGAGAGGCGTAAACTATCTGCCTGAGGACAGAAACTACGACCTCTACAAGCTGGCGTGCAAGGTAACAGCCCGCCGTTTCTTCCCTAACTTCCTGAACCTGGATGCTACATTCAACAAGAACGAGAAGTGGCGTGCTGATGATCCGGAGCGCTACAAGTGGGAGATTGCAACCATGGGCTGCCGTACCCGCGTATTCGAAGACCGCTGGGGCGAGAAGACCAGCATCGCCCGCGGTAACCTGAGCTTCTCTACCATCAACATCGTGAAGCTCGCCATCGAGTGCATGGGCATCGAAGACGAAAAGCAGCGCATCGACATGTTCTTTGCCAAGCTCGACAATATCCTCGACATCACAGCCAAGCAGCTCGACGAGCGCTTCCAGTTCCAGAAGACGGCGATGGCCAAGCAGTTCCCTCTGCTCATGAAATATCTCTGGGTAGGCGCAGAAAACCTGAAGCCGGAAGAGACCATCGAGAGCGTTATCAACCACGGAACCCTGGGTATCGGCTTCATCGGACTGGCAGAGTGCCTGGTTGCCCTCATCGGCAAGCACCACGGCGAGAGCGAGAAAGCACAGGAGCTGGGACTGAAGATCATCACCTACATGCGCGACCGTGCCAACGAGTTCAGCGAGCAGTATCATCACAACTACTCTATCCTGGCTACTCCAGCCGAGGGATTGAGCGGTAAGTTCACTAAGAAGGACAGAAAGCAGTTTGGCGTCATCCCTGGCGTTACAGACCGCGACTATTATACCAACTCCAACCACGTGCCTGTATACTATAAGTGTACAGCCCTGAAGAAGGCTCAGATCGAGGCTCCATACCACGACCTGACCCGTGGCGGCCACATCTTCTATGTAGAGATTGACGGCGATGCTACCCACAACCCTTCAGTTATCGAGAGCGTGGTAGACATGATGGATAAGTACAACATGGGTTACGGCTCAGTAAACCACAACCGCAACCGCTGTCTCGACTGCGGCTACGAGAATGCTGACGCCCACCTCGATGTTTGTCCTAAGTGCGGCAGCCACCACATCGACAAGCTGCAGCGCATCACCGGTTATCTGGTAGGTACAACCGACCGTTGGAACAGCGGCAAGCTTGCCGAGCTCCACGACCGAGTAACCCATATCGAAGGAGAAAAGTAGTGATTATTGATTAATGATTAGTGTATTAAGCATCGTACATGATACGATGGTAGACGGTCCGGGCTTCCGCACATCCATTTATTGTGCGGGATGCCCCAACCATTGTCCGGGCTGCCATAATCCGCAGTCATGGGACATCAGCCACGGCACGATGACCTCTACCGACGAGCTGATGAAGGAAATCATGAGCGACCCCTTCGCCAACGTCACCTTCTCGGGCGGCGACCCTATGTTTCAGGCAAAGGGCTTTGCCGAGCTGGCGCGCGCCATCAGGGAACAGAGCAGCAAGAGCATCTGGTGCTTTACGGGCTATCTCTTCGAAAACCTCGTGAAGAATCCCGAGCAGCTGGAACTCCTCCGCCAAATCGATGTATTGGTAGACGGCCCCTTCGTACAGGCATTGCGCGATGAAGACCTCTTCTTCAGGGGCAGCAGCAACCAGCGCATCATCAACGTGCAGAAGTCGCTGAAAGAAGGAAGAGTGATAGAACTCAATCTTACAACAGAAAACCCGAATCCGGTATTGTAAATCTACATACCAGATTCGGGTTTCCCGTTTATTTTTTCATGCACGGATTACACAGATTTTCTTATCTTAAATATTTCCTATCCCTCTTAGCATCCTTCTCTTCGAGGTAGCTGATAGAACTCTGAATATAATCACGCTCCCACTCGCTCTCGTGCAATTTCTCATCGCCATAGAGCAGAAGGTCGAGATCCAGCGGAACATCTACCTTACGATAGGGACCGCGGATTCTGCGTCCGCATCTCTGCTCTACACTTCTCAACGCGGCAAGCACAGACTTCTTAGAGCAGATGGTCTCCCCCAACATCACCTGATTCAGAAACTTGTCTGAATTCTCCAGTCCGATAGGCTCAGTCCACATGCGCGGACCGAAAAGGCAGTTCCTGAACATACAACTCAAATGTTCATGTGCCTTCAACACATTCTCCTCCTGATTTCTGTTTGAGCCGATAGCTATAATTACTTTTGTACGAGTTTTCATTATTAAAATCATTATTTCTACAAAACAAGTCAGTTTCTCTCAGAAGAGACAGATTGCCCCTGCATTTGTATGTCATATTTTGTGCAAAGATATTAAAAATTTTGTAATAAACCGCGATTTATCCGTTTTTTTTTATATTTTTGCAGAATGAATCATCTAAAAGCAAACATTTTAGGGCTCGCTCTGCTCTGCTGCCTCCCGATGGGCGCACAGCTGAAGTGGAACCAGGCCTATCAGACATATATCAACCAGTATAAGGATCTTGCCATCGAGCAGATGCTCCGTTACCGCATTCCAGCCAGCATCACCCTAGCACAGGGACTGTTTGAGAGTGCGGCAGGAAGGAGCGACCTCGTACGCCAGGGCAACAACCACTTCGGCATAAAATGTCACAACTGGACGGGACCAACCCAGTACCACGACGATGATGCCCGGGGCGAATGCTTCCGCGTATACCAGGACGCAAGAGACAGCTACGAAGACCACAGCAAGTTTCTGGCGCGCCAGCCACGCTACGCACGCCTCTTCGAACTCTCGCAGCGCGACTATAAGGGATGGGCTCGCGGACTGAAAGCCTGCGGCTATGCTACCAACCCGCAGTATGCCAGCAAGCTGATACAGATTATAGAGCTCTACAAGCTCAACCAGTATGACAAGGCCAAGCGCTACGACCGCTTCATGGCTACCCACAGCGGTACCGACCAGCCTGTAAACGCCGAAGGATTGCTGCACCCTATCCATATCTTCAACAAGAATTACTATCTCTATGCCCGCGAAGGCGACACCTTCAAGAGCATAGGCAAGGAGGTGGGCATCAGCTGGCGCAAACTGGCTCGCTACAACGAGCGCAACAAGCACGCCGTGCTGCACAAGGGCGACATCATCTATCTGAAGAAGAAACGCTCCAAGGCACCTAAGCAGTATAAAAAGCGCCCTCACGTGATACAGCCGGGCGAAAGCATGTACGCCATCTCGCAGAAGTATGGCATCCGACTGGAGAAACTCTACAAGATGAACCATCTCGACCCTAACATTCCGGTAAGCGTAGGAACACGGCTGAGAGTGAGATAGTGAATAGTGATTAATTATTAGTGATTAGTTATTAATTATTGGTGATTCGGTCACTTGGTGATTCGGTGATTTCATGGAATATGTCACATATAGGAAATGTGAATGAAATGTGAATGTGAATGTGAATTTTAAATGAAAATACAATGAAGAGAATGATATTATCCCTCGCCACCATGGCGATGCTGATGGCGCCCGGCACAATAAAGGCGCAAAACTTTGACGACTATTTCACAGACAAGACGCTGCGGGTAGACTATACCTTTGCCGGCAACCAGAAGCAGCAGATGATAGCCGTAGACGAACTCAACGTAATGCCACGCTGGTACGGCAAACGGCAGCGACTGGCCGAACTCCCGGTAGAGGGCAACGGACAGATAACCGTACGCGACCACCGCTCGGGCAAAATCATCTACCGCAACTCCTTCTCCACCCTCTTCCAGGAATGGCTCTCCTATCCAGAGGCAGAGAAGAATACGCAGAGTTTCGAGAACGTATTCCTCGTTCCGATGCCGAAAGATACCGTAGACATCACCCTCGACCTGCGCAACAACCGCCGCGAGATAACCACCACGCTCACCCACCAGGTAGCGCCGAAGGACATTCTGATTCATCAGAAAGGCAACAAGCCTACACCATACGTCACCCTGCAGCAAGCTGCCGACACCACCCGATGCATCCACATCGCATACGTGGCTGAAGGCTATACCGATGCAGAGATGCCTGTCTTCCTGAAAGATGCGCAGGAGGCTACAGAGGCCATCTTCGCCCACGAACCCTTCAAGAGCATGAGAGACCGCTTCAACATCGTAGCCGTAAAATCGCCATCCAAGCAGAGCGGACCTAGCATCCCAGCCCAGGGCATCTGGCACGAGACCGCCCTCAGCTCTCATTTCGACACCTTCTACAGCGACCGCTACCTTACCACCCTGCATCTCAAAGACCTGCACAACTGGCTGGCAGGTACCCCTTACGAGCACATCATCGTGCTGGTAAATTCGGATAAGTATGGCGGTGGCGGCATCCTCAATTCATACAATCTCACCACCTGCCACCAGAAATGGTTCAAGCCGGTAGTGGTGCATGAGTTTGGCCATTCCTTTGCCGGACTTGCCGATGAATACGCCTACGAGCAGGAGCAGATACCGATGTATCCTCACGATGTAGAGCCTTGGGAGAAGAACATCACTACCCTTGCCGATTTCCACGGAAAATGGGAGAACATGATAGACAAGAAGACCAAGATTCCTACTCCGCTCTCAAAGAAAGAGAAGGAGGCGGTGAGCAAGGTGGGTGTCTTTGAAGGTGCCGGATACAGCGTGAAGGGCGTTTACCGCGGTGTGCAGGACTGCCGTATGCGCATCAACGAAACGCCGGAATTCTGCCCAGTATGCAAGAAGGCGCTGCAGGACATCATCGACTTCTATACGAAATAAAGAAATCATAAAAACATTATATCTATGAAAGAGCAAAACCTAAACATCAGATACATGGTGGCTCAGCTCTCAGAGTTGAGCCAGCAGGAGCAGGAGCTCGTAAACAGGGCGAAGGCTGCCACCAGCAATGCGTATGCTAACTACAGCCACTTCTATGTGGGAGCAGCCCTGCTCTTGGGCGACGGCAGAATAGTGATTGGAGCCAACCAGGAGAACGCCGCCTTCCCGTCGGGACTCTGTGCCGAGCGCAGCGCCATCTTCGGTGCCCAGAGCAACTATCCCGACCAGCCTATCCTGACGCTCGCCATAGCTGCGAGAAACGGGAATGGTTTCCTCAAGTCGCCTATCTCGCCATGCGGAGCCTGCCGCCAGGTGATACTGGAGATGGAAGACCGCTACCAGCGCCCCGTACGCATCCTGCTTTATGGCGAGAACGGCATCTACTGCTTCGACAGCATCAAAGACCTTCTCCCCTTCTGCTTCGTAGATTCGAACATGAAGGAATAAGATACAGAAAAAGCCCTACAGGAAACTTGCATCAAGCAAACTTTCCTGTAGGGCTTTCTTCTTATCCTCCCTATACTCATTATTCCTCCTTATACTCAAAGCATCCTGCGGCAGGCAGCTCTTTCTTTCTCGGCAAACCATCACGGTCTGTTGCCGGAAGCGTTTCGGCATCTGCCTTTCCTATTGCTGCCGACTCCTTGCGCAGATGGAAATCATACTTCAGATTATCGGTGTCGAAAAGCCGGAAATGCTTTTCGGCAAACACCGTCGTATCCTTGATGTCCTCATAAACCACATGGGTGAACTTCAGACTGTCGTCCGTCTCCAGCTTCTCCGTGCGCAACACACAATGGTCGAAGAGGAAATTGAAGGCATCCCCCTCTTTCGGAGCCTCCCAGACCACCTCATCATCATGATAACCCGTTACGAGCGAATTTCTCACCTCGAAACGAGGCAGCGGAGAGGCAAAACCGATGGCAGACTCGCGGCGCCCGTCAAACGGATAGAACTGGGCTATGGTGCAGCCGTTTACCTCAACATCGCCACCCTCTACATAGAGCGGATGGTTCAGACAGTTGGTTATCTGCGAGTTATAAATCTGCACCTTGGCAGAATCAACCCTCACACCGTAGCCCTGACTGTTATGAATCGTAGCGTTCTCGATGAGCAGTTTCTGCTTCGTAGCATCGCCCGCTTCTATCATCACAGCATCGTAGGCACTATGAATATCAGCAAACGAAATCTCGCAGTCATGAGCCGAAGACATCAGTCTGATTCCCTGCCATTGTCCCGGCGTGCGGTCATAAGGCAGATAATCGAACATGTGGTCCAGTCGGTCGCCCCGCATCACCACTTCCCTGTCCTTCTCGCCCTCAATCTTCAGCGAACCGAACACCTGCAAGCCCGCATTCTCGTGGAAATAGAGTTGGGTGCCCGGAGCAATGGTCAGCGTAGCCGCCTCATCAACCCTGATTCCCCCATAAACCACTACCGGCAGCGTACTCTCCAGAAGCTTGTCTTCCTTCACCTCGAGCGAATTGAGTTTCATCGCATCCCATGAAAACGCCCTCAGATTCACCTTCTGCTCCACGCCACTTTCCAGCGCAAACACCAGGTTGTCGCTCACCAACTGCGGCTCTTCGCTGTTCTGCATCGCCGAAGTCAGTTCTACGAACACACGTATGCTGTCACCCTTCCTAATCTCCACATTCTGCGTCTGGAATCCCGCTTCGGTGCCCAGGTAAGAGCCGTCAACATTCACCCGGTAGCCCTTCTGGTTACCGTTTTCCAGTCGCACCGACTGGCAGCGCAGAGCCTTGCCCGTACGGTTGTAAACCCAGAAGCTTCGGGTAGGCGTAGGCACATTCGAGAAGGTGGTGTCCAACTTCAGCGTATCTACCGAAAACGAGAGCACATCTCCCCTCGACGTTGAGAAACTCTCATCGTCGGCACAACTGGCAAGCAGGGCGCTCATCGCCATCCCTACACCCATTATATACAAAAATCCCTTTTTCCGTTTCATATCTATAAAAACGGAAAAAGGGAAATATTATTGTATCTTTCTCTACATAAACAAAGCAAAGATGGATGAACCGACAACCGTCATCACACCGCAAACCACGATGCTCAGACTGCTCATGGCTCCCTCTATGGTACCCATTTCCATCGCCTTTGCCGTACCCAGCGCATGGGAAGAACAGCCGATGGCAATACCTTTGGCAATAGGCTCCTTGATGGAGAGAAGCTTCAGGAATTTCTCGGCGAAGATGTTGCCCAGCACACCTGTTACGATGATGACAACCACCGAAACCGAAACATGACCGCCCAACTCCTCGGAAACACCGATACCGATGGCGGTAGTGATGCTCTTAGGCAGGAAGGTTACGTAGGACGCATGGTCGAAATGGAAGATGAGGGCGAGAATGAGCACGGAGCAGAGACTCGCCAGCACGCCCGAAACGATGCCGATCAGCACAGCCCGATAATTCTTCTTCAGAAGCTCAACCTGCTGATAAAGTGGCACAGCCAGACAGATGGTGGCTGGTGTGAGCAGATAGCTGATGCTGTTGGCGCCCGCCGAATAGGTCTTGTAATCTACGCCCGTCAGCAGGAGCGTGATGATGACAAGGATGATGGAGATGAGCAGCGGGTTCATCAGCGACCATCCCGTCTTCAGCTTCAGCAGCATGCCTATGCCGTAGGCAGCCAGACTGATGAGAACGCCGAAGAAGACAGAATCCTGGAACAACTGGTTCATTTCTTCGCCTCCTTTCCTTTTCTGATTACCAACTGCGTAATCCAGCCCGAAGCACCCATCACGACGAAGGTGCTGACCACTGTAACTACGATATACTGGAACCATGCGTTACCGATGTCCTGATAAGAATCAATCAGTCCTACGGCAGCCGGAATAAACATCACGGGCATGATGGCAATGAGGAAACTGCTGGTTTCGCGGATATGCTTCACCTTGATCAGTTTTGTTTCCAGCGCAATAAAGAGCAGGATGATGCCATAGATGCTTGCCGGAATAGGCAATGGCAGCAAAAAATGGAGCAATTCCCCAGCAAAGGAGAACGCTATGATTATCAAAAATTGAATTAAAAACTTCATGTTGAATTACTTTGAATTTATATCAAGCTAACGTACTGCTCAATGAGGCTTGCCGTCTCTTCTACGCCCAGGCGCACAGTATCCAGGCAGATGTCATAATCATCGGCATTTCCCCAGGTAAGGCCTGTATAATACTTATGATAAGCCACTCTGCAATCCTCGGTATGCTCCACAAACTCCTCAGCCTCCTCATACGAGAATCCCTTCTCCTCCTGAATCTCCTTGATGCGAGCCTCCAGATTGCCGCTCAGGAAAACAGAAATCAGGTCTTTGCGCTCGCGGAAGATATAGTTTCCGCAACGGCCGATGATGATACAGTCTTCATCGCCTATCATTTCGGCAAGTGTACGAAGCGGTTTTTCTGTCAGCGCCCTCTGCGTTTCACCAAGCGACGACATCGAGAAGAGCAGTTCATCTACCGGCCGCTCATCGAAGAAAGCCTCCATCTCGTCGAGCACTCCTCTCTGTTCAGCCATTTCCATCATATTTTTACGGGTATAAAAAGGAATACCATACTTTTCGGCGAGCAGCTTGCCCACGCGAATAGCACCACATCCACACTGGCGCGCTATCGTTATAATCATGATTCTATAAAATTAAAATGTTTTATATATATAGCAAAAAAGCTAAGAAGATTTGACTCTTCTTAGCTTTCTTGTGTCGGGGCGACAGGATTCGAACCTGCGACCACCTGTTCCCAAAACAGGAGCGCTACCGGGCTGCGCTACACCCCGCTTACTCATCTCTACGATACCTCTTAAGCATTGCTTTAAGCATCATTTCTGAATTGCGAGTGCAAAGGTACTACATTTTTTCGATTCCACCAAATTTTTCCCTAACTTTTTTCAAAAAAAGATGCATTTAAATGCAAAATCCTTGAAAACCGGGCACAAAATAAGGGCAACCCCTATCCGGAATTGCCCTTATACCTTATTATATATATAGTAGCGGCAAAGAACCGCAACCATACTTGCTGAACTTTTAAATCAGAAATCTGATTTTACTTGATGATTCCCTCTTCTACAAAAATCTTCTTCAAGATCTGGACAGCCTGCTCAACCTGCTCTCTTGTATGAGTAGCCATGAGGGCAAAACGTACCAATGTATCCTGAGGAGCACAAGCTGGAGGAATAACAGGGTTGATGAACACACCTGCATCGTAAGCCATCTTGGTAACAACGAATGTCTTCTCAGCATCGCGTACGTAGAGAGGAATGATAGGACTCTCTGTCTCGCCAATCTCGAAACCTTCCTCGCGGAAACGCTTCAAGGCATAGTTGGTTACATCCCAGAGATTCTCGAAACGCTCTGGCTCATTCTGAATGATATGGAGAGCCTCGAGAGCTGCTGCTGTAGCAGCTGGAGTGTTAGAGGCGCTGAAGATGTAAGTACGGCAGTTGTGACGGAGGAAGTTGATAGTATCCTTGTCTGATGCGATGAAACCGCCGATAGAAGCCAGACTCTTAGAGAATGTACCCATGATGAGGTCTACCTCGTCGGTCAGACCGAAGTGGTCGCAAACACCACGACCCTGCTTGCCGAATACGCCAAGACCATGAGCCTCGTCTACCATGATAGAGCAGTTGTACTTATGCTTGAGCTTAACGATTTCAGGCAAGTTAGCCAGGTCGCCCTCCATAGAGAACACACCGTCAACAACGATGAGCTTGATAGCCTCCTGAGGGAGCTTAGAGAGCACGCGCTCCAAATCTTCCATATCGTTGTGCTTGTAGTGAAGCTGGGTAGCGAATGAGAGGCGGCGGCCATCTACGATACTTGCGTGGTCGCGGTCATCGCAGATAATATAGTCGTTACGACCTACTACGCAAGCCAAGACACCCTGGTTTACAGAGAATCCTGTAGAGAAACACAAAGTTTCATCCTTGCCCATAAACTCAGCAAGCTCCTTTTCGAGCTGCACGTGCAAATCGAGCGTACCATTGAGGAAACGGCTTCCTGCACAACCAGAACCATACTTGTCGAGCGCAGCCTTTGCTGCATCAATAACACGCTGGTCGTTAGTCAAACCCTGATAAGCATTAGAACCGAACATCAGGATTTTATGACCATCGATGTCGGTTACCTCTGTCATCTGCTTACTTGTGATCTCGCGGAAATATGGATACACACCGGCAGCCATATACTTCTGAGGTTCACGATAATTCTTGTATCTTTCTTGTAATTGTCCCATTATTAATAGGTGTACTTTATTTTCTTTTTTTATACTTTTCTAACTTTCAGGGTGCAAAGATACAAAAAAGAACTCAATAAACGGCTTTTTTTATAAGAAAGTTTACTTTTATAGTTTTTTTAATCGATATTTCTTGTTATTTTGGGTATTTTTATTACTTTTGTAGCCTAAATTTTACAAACTCTTGACTATATAATGAAGAAAAAGATACTTTTCATCATGAATCCGATTTCAGGAACAGCCAGCAAGGCGGCAGTTCCCAGTCTGATAGATTCTGTTTTGGACAAAGAGCTTTTTGAGTACGAGATAAGAATGACTGAAAGAGCTGGGCACGCTTCGGAAATTGCTACCGAAGCGAAGAACAACCATGTAGATGTGGTTGTGGCGGTTGGTGGTGACGGAACCGTCAACGAGGTGGCCCGCTCACTGGTTCACTCCGATACTGCCCTCGGCATTCTGCCTTGCGGTTCGGGCAACGGACTGGCAAGACATCTGCTGCTCCCGATGAACCTGAAGAAATGCATAGAGGTCATCAACCAATGCCAGATTAGAAATCTGGATTATGGTGTCATCAACGACCACCCGTTCTTCTGCACCTGCGGCATGGGCTTTGACGCTTTCGTCAGCATGAAGTTTGCCGAGAGCGGCAAGCGTGGTCCTATCACTTATGCTGAAAACATCCTGCGCGAGGGATTGAAGTATAAGCCTGAGACTTACACGCTGGAGGACGAGACGGGCACCAAGCAGTATAAGGCGTTCCTCATCTCCTGTGCCAACGCATCGCAGTATGGCAACAATGCCTATATTGCCCCGCAAGCATCCATGAGCGACGGTCTGATGGATGTCGTCATCATGGAACCGTTTGATGTCATCGAGGCGCCTCAGGTAAGTTTCGACATGTTCAACAAGACGTTGGACAAGAACTCGAAGATCAAGTCATTCCGCTGCAAGAAGCTCCACATCACCCGCAGTCAGCCCGGCGTAATCCATTATGATGGCGACCCTGTGATGACGGGTGCAGAGATTGATGTTCACCTGGAAGAAAAGGGAATCAAGATGCTGGTGAACCCATTTGCCAACAAGAACGACCGCAAGCCGAACATGATTCAGTCTGCCTTTGCCGATTTCTTCAACGACATCAATGCCGTGCGCGATGATATTCATAAAGACATCCAGCGCCAGAGCAAAAGAGTAGAAGCTATCAGCAAACTGGTACAGAAGAAGCTGAACCTTTGAGGGAATGTTGAATGTTGAGTGTTGAATGTTGAGTGTTGAATGTTGAGTGTTGAATGTT
>ERZ894199.284-NODE-284-length-25187-cov-13.932397_pt1 | contig 25187 bp, 25 predicted proteins | sample MGYA00380285_ERZ894199 | MGnify/ENA primary metagenome ERZ894199 (study PRJEB32331, sample SAMN06328447) | human gut metagenome | biome: human gut microbiome; feature: stool | host: Homo sapiens | collected 2012-01-17 ... | reverse complement strand
TCCTGCTTTCTACGGCCAGGGAAGCGGCCCTTACACCAACATTCGGCACGCGATCGGCTAGCCGATGTTCTTCGCAAATAAATCCAAGCAAAACGCCGCCGGCAACTCCCCTACTCACAAAAAAAGCCCCGCCAACCGCAATCCCCAAGGGAACCGCGATTAACGGGGCTCAAGCGCGCTCCTCAATGGAATCACGCCAGCATACGAACAGCTCAGCCGAGCAGTTCGCTATTCCTCCCAGTAGGCGTCTGCAAGCAGCTTAAAGCAGATCTTCTTGACCGGCTGCGCGCCATCGCCCGGGAACTCGAGCGTGGGCATGTGAGGCTCGCCGGCAACGAACAGCGCAAACTTATCGTCAGCAAGATCGCCGGCAATCGAGGCGTCGGAATCGACCAGATCGTAGTCGTCCTTCTCGTCAAACTCCTGGACCAGCGTCAGGCTGCCCGTGGCAACCTTAAAGGCCTCGCGACCCTCGACGTCGATCTGCAGGTCGTGATAGCGCTGATGCGTCTCATAGTGAGCCTCGGCCTCGGGACGCGTCGTGGGAGCCATGACGTTCGCAAAGACCTTGTCGCCCAGAATCGGATGGCTGCCGACCTCGAGCTGCGCCGGGTCGTTCTCCTCGAGCCAGTCAATCAGCACGTCAAGGCCCTTGAGCATTCCGCGGTACTCCTCGATATCGCCCAATGCACCGTAAATCATCTAAATCCCCTCTCGGATCGTTTCTTTAGCGGCTCTCGGCAAACGCGCCGCCGACGCTGTTGCCGCCCACATACGTCTCGACCAGGGTAAGGTCGGGATTGAACACGACAACGTCGGCGTCGCGCCCCGGCATAATGCTACCGCACTTGTCATCGACATGAGCTAGCAAGCGATGCCGGAGCCGACGCCCAAGCTCCTACAGCTCGGTCACGACAACGCCGTTGTAGACCTCGTCCCAACGATCCATGACCAGATGGCCGGTCATGGGATCCATGGCATTGAGCTTGCCGCAGGTGTTGGCGGTACGCAGCACCGTCTCGTCGTCTGCGCCAGCAGCGATGGCATGTGCGAAGCCTGCGATAGTGGAGTCACCAGAGCCCGTGGCGTTAACGGCAGGGATATCGGGCGTCTTTGCGCGGAACGCACGGCCATTGTGGAAGCCAACGGAGCCGGCAGCGCCCATGGATACGACGACCCAGGGGATATCGGAGAAACGGGCGTCAGAGGCGAGCGCGGCACGGAGCTCGTCCACATCGTCGGTGGTAAAGCTCGTGCCCAGAAGGCCGTTGATCTCGGTCAGGTTAGGCTTGACCAGCTCGGGCTTAATTTCGGACTTAAGGGCGGCCTCGAGCGAAGCGCCCGAGGTATCGAGCAGCACCTTGGCGCCGGCGTTCTCGGCAATGCCCGTGATCTTGGCATAGTAGTCTGCCTCGACACCGCGGGGCAGAGAACCCGAAATGGTGACAACGTCGGCCTTGCCCGCAAGCTCAGTAAATTTGGCGGTAAAGGCATCGAGCTCCTCGGGGGCAATTGTCGGGCCGCTCTCGAGCAGCTCGGTCTGGTTGCCGGCGTGGAGAATGTTGAGGCAAATTCGAGTCTCGCCCTTGATGGGCACAAAGTCGTTGTTAATACCGTTGGCGTCCATGAGCTCAGCCATGTAGGCGCCCATGTGGCCGCCGAGCAGACCGGTTGCCACAACGTCGTCGCCCAGCTGACCCAGCACACGGGCCACGTTGAGGCCCTTGCCGCCGGCGGTCTTTTCGGGCGTCACGCGGTTGACGTCGTCGATAATGAGCTCATCGAGCTGATAGCGCGTATCGACAGACGGGTTCATCGTAACGGTGAGGATCATTTTTAGCTCCTTATCTCGCAGGCTCCTTGTGCCTCGCGATACGAGTCGACAAAACGGAATTACAGAATCTCAATCGTGAACGAGCGTACGATGGTCTCCTTGGGCTTGGCGACAAGGCAGCCGCGCTTATGCTCAAGTACGTCGTCCTCATCGGAGCAGGTCGAGAGGCCGCCCCAGGGTTCAACTGCCACAAAATCGCCCTCGGGCTTACTCCACACAATGAGATACGGGAAGCCCTCGAAGCTCAGGCGAACGCCCTTGTCCTCCCCCTTCTTAGAAAGCGTGACCTGGCGGCTCTCGAGCACGTCAAAGATGGTCTCCGCAAAATCGAAGAGCTCGTGCGACAGGGGCAGCGTCTTTCCCACCATGGGGTTCTTGGAGCGGTTTGCCACGTCAATCAATCCAGTCGAGGGAACGGCGGTGCAGAGCTCCGCAGCCTCGTCTTTCTCAAAGCGCAGCTCGTAGTCCGTATAGGCCTCGCCCTCATCGAGCGGACACCTAAAGCCGGGATGACCGCCGATAAAGAACGGCATGTCCTCGGTGCCCTCGTTGGTAACCTCATAGGAGACGCGCACGGCAGCGTCCTCGAGCGTATAACGGGCGACAAGCTTAAACGGATACGGATAATCGCTCAGCAGTGCGGCGTTATCCTCCGAAGCCAGGCACATCGCCAACTCGTTCTCGCCTTGGCTCAGTAGCTTCCACTCCTGTTTGCGCGCAAACCCGTGGCGGGCGAGCTTTACATGATGCCCAGCAAACGTCATGGCGCTGTTGTCGCGCAAGCCTCCGCAAATCGGGAAGCAAATCGGTGCCTGACCGGACCACACGGCGGGATCGCCCTGCCACAGATACTCGCGGCCTCCAGCCTCGATCGAGGTAAACGAACCGCCAGCCGTGGACACCTTAATAGAAATCGAATCGTTGGAGAGAGCGTATTCCATTGCCCATCCTTTCGAACAACTGCTTTTGCTCGCAAGTACCTGTATCGGCCCTGACCAAAGGACAAACCCGCACGTTTATCGATGCGTCCGGTATCCCAGCCATGCAACGGGGTACCATACAGACATTGACGTCATTACAGCTGAAAGGCCTTCTTATGCGAACCATCATCCTCTACGCCTCGCGCCACCACGGCAATACGAAAAAGCTCGTGGACGCCATCGTCGAGGCACACCCCGAGATCGATACCCTCGACGTGAAGTCACTCGGTAAAAACGAGTATCCCAACCTGCACGAATATCATCTGATCGGTGTCGCCACGGGAATCTATTACTCCGAGATCGACAAGGACATGGCACGCGTGCTCACTAACGTGCTGCAGCCGCAGGACAAGGTGTTTGGCCTTATGACCTACGGTGGCAAAAACAAGTGGTACGGCAAGGATATCGATGGCATCTGCCGCATGAGGCAGGCCATCTTTATGGGTGTCTACGGCTGCCCTGGCTTTGATACGTGGGGGCCATTCAAGCTCGCCGGCGGTGTCCAAAAGGGACACCCGACCGCTGAGGAAATTAAGGGCGCCGTCGACTTCTTCGACAAGATCGAAGACGAGTATGGCGACATCATCGTCGAAGAGTACGCCAAGCGCGAGAAGCGCCTAGCATACGAGAAGGAACATCCTGCAGGAGGCCTGGTGGCCGGCGTCAAGCGCACGGCAAAGAAGATCGCTAACAAGCTGTAACTGTGAAGGTGCTTTTGAGCGTTTAACCCATGCGGCGGGTCCGAGCAGATTCGGGCCCGCCGTCTTTTTCTATCGTTACTCGGTAAAGGCGTTGCCGACGCTCTGGCCGCCAACATACGTCTCAACGAGGGTGAGCTCATGGTCGAACACGACAAAGTCGGCGTCGCGACCCGGCATGATGCTGCCGCACTTACCCTCGATGTGCGCGGAGCGTGCCGGCACCTCGGTTGCCATGCGAATGGCGATATCAGCGCTGGCGATGCCCCAGTCGACGATGTTCTTGACGCCCTGGGCAAGCGTGAGCACCGAGCCGGCAATGCTCTTGCCGTCGGCGAGCCAGCACAGGTTGTCCTTCATGATGACGTCCATGCCACCACTGGTGTAGCTGCCCTCGGGCATGCCGCCGCAACCCAGGCAGTCGGTGATGAGCACCGTGTGCTGCCAGCCCTTTGCCTGCAGCAGTGCCTTGATGGCGGCAGGGTTTACGTGCTTGCCGTCGCAGATGATCTCGGCGTAGGTCTCGGGCGTGGACATAGCTGCACCCACGACACCGGGCTCGCGGTGATGCAGCCCGCGCTGGCCGTTATAGGTATGCGTAAAGCAGCTGGCACCGGCGTTGATGGCGGCGATGCACTCATCGTAGGTGGCGTCGGAGTGACCGATGCTGGTCACCACACCCTTGGCGTTCAGAGCAGCCGCATAAGCAGCGGCACCGTCGCGCTCGGCCGCCATGGCGCTCTTAACGATGCGACCGCCCGCAGCCTCCTGCCACTGATCGAAGACCTCCTCGGAGGGATCGATAAGATAAGCGGGGTTCTGCGCGCCCACGTGCTTCATGGTAAAGAAGGGGCCCTCCAGATAGATGCCCTGAATGCGAGCACCGCAGAAGTCGGGGCCGCGACCCTCGTCCGCCTGGGCGATGGCGGCGCAGGCATCCTTGATCTGCTCGACGCCATCGGTGAACGTCGTGGGCAGCCAGCTGGTGGTACCGCGACGGGCGAGCTCGGTCGAGCTGATATCAATGCCCTCGGGATCGTTATCGGTAGTCGAGTGGTTATAGAAGCCATGGATGTGAGTATCGACCATACCCGGTGCGATCCACGATCCCGTGTAGTCCTTAATCTCGCAAGAGGGCTCGTCGGCCTGCCAGGCGCCAAAAACGCCATCCTCGACCATAAGATAGCCGCCCAGTTGCGGGCCTGCCGGCAAGAAGAACTTGTCAGCCTTAATTGCGTACGTGCTCATATGCACTCCTTGCTTCTAAAGCAGTTGACTGTGGTAATGCTTATACCCGGTCCATGTAAAAACAAAAAGCGCCCGCCCGCCGTTATGAGCGGACGGGCGCCCTTACAGGGGGACGCGATTAAGCGGTGAAGGGGTGAATCGTCACGCCCTTAACCACGCGGTTGACCGTGCCGGTGGGGCTCGGCGTATCGGGCGTGTTGCCCACGCGGACGGAGTTGAGCAGGCTGATAGCCTGGGCAAACATCACGAACGGCAGAGCAAGGTAACCCTCGGGAAGTGCCTCGTAGCCCTTAAAGGTGAAGGACTCACCCTCATAGACGGTGGCACCTTCCTGCTGAACGGCGATGGTGTGCTGAGCAATCTCGTCGCCACCGATCTCGTTGAGGATGTCGATGTCGTACTGACGGGTGTAGGCGTCGTTGTTGACGAACACGAAGACGAGCGTCTTATCGTCGACGAAGGACTTAGGTCCGTGACGATAGCCCATGGAGGTGTCGTAGGAAGTAGCGACCAGACCGTGAGCGAGCTCGAGGATCTTGAGCTGGCTCTCCTGAGCAAGGCCACCGAAGGAGCCAGAACCCAAGTAGGTCACGCGGTTGAAATCGCCAGCCAGGTAATCGGCGATCTCGGGCTCACGGGAGATGACCTCCTCGCCCATCTTGGCAATCGTCTCGACCCACTCGGCCTTCTGCTCGTCAGAGGCAGTGTCGAAAATAAGGGTGGAGAGCAGGGTCATGCAGGAATAAGAACCGGTCATGGCGAAGCCCTTGTCGTTGGCGCGCGGAATGAGCAGCGTCAGCGCATTGGGATCATCGGCAGACTCGACGGCAAGCTTGCCCTCGGGAGCGCAGGTGATGTTGAGGAACTTGACGTTGTGGACGAGCTCCTTGGCAACGGCAACGGCGGCAAGGCTCTCGGGGCTGTTGCCAGAGCGGGCAAAGGAAACCACGAGCGTGGGATCCTCGGCGCGCAGGAAGTCGCGCGGGGCGCTCACGATGTCGGTCGTGGCGATGGGCTTAAAGTCGTAGAGATCAGTGTTGCCAGCGTGACGCAGGTACGGGGCGCAGGTATCGCCAACGTAGTCGGACGTACCGGCACCGGTGAAGACAACGGACAGACGACCCTCGCCCATAGCGCGAGCCTCGGCCAGGAAGGCCTCGATGGCCTCCTTGTTCTCGCGATAGATGTTGAGCGTATCACGCCAAAGCTCGGGCTGCTGAGCAATCTCGGCCGTGGTGATCTGGGCGCCGAGCTCGGTGAGCTCCTCGACACTCTTCTCGAACATTTCTAATACCTCTCTCTAGAAGTAATCCTCTGACGTGCAATTATACACTTCGGTTGGTTATCTGGTAGTAACCAGTTAAATGCAAAGAATCACCATATGGAAACGATGCGAGCACTAGTTACTGCGCTGGTGGTAAACCTTGTATTTAAACTGATCGGCACGAGCAACCGAGAGTGTGTACTCCACTACCTCGTTTGACTCGTTATACGTAGTCCTGACCAAATCGAGCACAGGCGAGCCCTCGACAATTCCCAAAAGGTGGGCATCGGTGGGACGGGCTATGCTCGCATAGAACTCCTCTTCGGCCACGCGAATCTTTTGCTGAAAGTCCTGCTCAATCACATCGTAAAGCGGCTTACGCTCCAGCAGCGGTCGCTTTAGGGACAGAAATTGACGAACCGGTAGATAGCTGCGTTCGACCATCATGGGCATGTTGTCGGCAGAGCGAAGGCGCTTGAGCTTAAAAATGCGATCACCGATGCGCAATCCCATATGCTCGGCCAGATTCTTATCGGCCTCCATCTCGCAAAACTCGAGAATCGTGGTCTCGGGTTCTCGACCCATCGCGCGCATCTGCTCGGTAAAGCTGTAGGACTGCATAAGATTGGTTGCTTTTGCCGAACGGTCGGTCACAAAGGTACCGCGACCGTGCTGCCGAACCACCAGTCCTAAACGCTCCAGTTCCTGCAGAGCCAGGCGTACCGTAGTGCGCGAGAGACCATAGCGCTCCGAAAGTTCGCGCTCGGAAGGAATCATGTCACCGGCGCGATATTCATGGTCAATCTTTTCGGTCAGAATATCGACCAGCTGATCGTACAGCGGTTGCTTACGCGCTCCGATCGCCATCCTATCCTCCCTTTTGCTCGAATTCGGCTAACTACCTAGGGTGTTATGCATTATCTGTCTGCCACACCCGAATCATTAAGAAAACAAAAGCCGCGCGCTCTTTCGAGCACGCGGCTTTTAACATACACATGGCTTAAGGGGTCGGGGTGTGAGCCGCGTAGGGACACACCCCTCAAGCTAGAGCCTTACCAGATGCTCGGCCAGAGACCAAGCGGGCCAGCGCCCAGGATGCCAAGGACGAAGAGCAGGAGAATGCCCTTGGTCGGGGTCCAGCTGTGCTTAGCGAACATGTAGTAAAGCAGCAGCGTAAGCATAAGCGGGACGAGCTTCGGGACGATGGTGTTGAGGGTGTCGGCAACAGAGAAGTTGACCGGATCCTCGGTAACGGTGCCGTAGGTCACGGACTCCATGCCGTTACCCAGATCGGTGACGCCGCACTCGACAGCGTTGCCGTCGGCATCGGAAGCGGTAAGGGCGTTGCCGTCCTTATCGGTCATGGCGATGGTACCGGCCTCAGCGGTCTCGGTATCGATGCCCTCCATACCGGTGAAGTTCTCGGCCTCCTTCTCGGAGACGATCACGGTAGTAGCGGAGAGACCACGGGTGGTGCCGTTGGGGATCTGGAGGTTGATCTGGGTGCCACCCATGGTGACGACCAGGCAACCGACGACGAAGACGCCCATGATGGAAGCGGCACGCGTGAAGGCCTGCATGTTGGCGGTCAGAGCGTCAATAGCGCTGGTGCCAAGCTTGTAGGACCAGTTCATGAGCCAGAAGCGCAGAGCGAACTGGACGACGTTGAAGATCACCAGGAAGATGATCGGTGCAGCGGCGTTGCCGTTGATGGCCATGTTGGAGGTGATGCCGGCCGTGATAGGCACGAGCGTCAGCCAGAACAGGGCGTCACCGATACCACCGAGCGGGCCCATTGCGGCGACGCGGACGGCGCGGATCGTGGGGATGTCAACCTTGTTCTGCTCGAGCGAAAGCACGATGCCCATAACAAAGGTGACAAGGAACGGGTGGGTGTTGAAGAACTCCAGGTTGTGGCTCATGGAAGCCGCGAGGTCGTTCTTGTTGGTGTGGATCTTCTCCAGACCGGGGATGATGGAGTAGAGCCAGCCAGCGGCCTGCATGCGCTCGTAGTTGAACGATGCCTGCAGGAAGCAGGAGCGCCAAGCCATCTTGTTGAGGGTCTTCTGGTCGAGCTGCGGAGCAGGAGTGAGATCCTCGTAGTGCTCCGGGATCACATACTCATTAGATGCCATCTTCGAAGTCACCTCCGTCAGAAACAGCTGCACCCTTCAGCTCGGTCTGCTGCTGGAAGTCCCAGAAAGCGATGCCGAAGCCGATGAGAGCGAGGATGAGCAGAGCAGGGGTTGCCAGCGAATCGTTGGCAACGGTGATGAGCGCGAGGCCAAAGCCCATGAGGAAGAAGCCCCACATATCGCGGTTCATCATAACCTTGAGCAGGACGGCGAAGCCGACGAAGCGCATCATGCCGCCTGCAGCGGACAGACCGGTCTGCAGCCAAGTCGGGATGGCGGAAGCGATGGTCTGACCAATGGTAGCGCCAGCGATGAAGAACAGGGTGACGACGACAGCGAAGATCAGGCCGAGCAGAGCCATGGCGAAGTAGTTCAGGCGCTCGATGCCCTTGGTGTCCGCGTTATGAGCCATGTTATCGGCCGTGGACATAAGCGGGGACATAAGCGTGAAGACCAGGGTAACGCCGAGCTGACCAAGCAGAGCGAACGGAATGGCAAGGCCGACTGCCGCGTTGGGCTCGAGACCCGTAGCGATAGCGAGAATGGCTGCCATGATGCCGCCAATGACGGCGTTAGGCGGCTGAGCGCCTCCGATCGGCATGTTGCCGATCGTCATGAGCTGATAAGTACCACCCACGAGAAGACCGGTGTTGAGGTCGCCAAGGATAAGACCGATGACGGCGCCGGTGACGATGGGCTGATAGAGAGACTCGAGGAAGTCAAACTGGTCGATTGCCGCGATGAACGTGACGACGAAGACCAGAGCGATCTGGATGATCGAGTATTCCATCTTGCTCCTCCTTTCAAAATGAATGTACGCACTTTGGATATCACGTACAGAACGTCAGGGTTTCACTCCTGACAACGTGGATCACGAGGATTACGAGAAGAGCTTGCTCGTGTCCTCAACAGGCGTGCTCGGAACGCGCCTGATCTCCAACTCCACCCCCAATTCCTGCAGCTCTTTAAACGCAGCGACATCCTCGTCGTTAACTGCGACGGAGGTGGCGACTTGGCGCTTTCCTTCCGACATGTGCATGTTGCCGATGTTTACCTTCTTTATAGGCACACCGCCCTTGACGAGCGTAAGCACGTCTTCCGGTGTTTCGGCCACGATGAAGATCTTCTGGCGCGGGCTCGCCTTGCCAATGACGTCGATGGTCTTCTGCAGAGAGAAGAAACGCGTAGCGACGCCGGCGGGAGCGGCCATCTTCATGAGGTTCTGGCGCATGGTGTTGGTCGCCACGTCGTCGTTGGCGACGAGGATGAGGTTGGAGCCCAGAGTGGAGTTCCACTGGGTGGCAACCTGACCATGAACCAGTCGGTTATCGATGCGGGTAAGAAGAATGTTGGGTTCTGCCATGTTGATCAGCTTCCTTTCGTTATTTGCTGACGACAGTTACTTGATCTCCTGAATCGCGTAACGCGAAACATCTACGACGGCCCCGGATCGGACTTTGATCTGGACCTTCTCGCCTTCGATGCCTTTGACGGTTCCGTAGATACCGCCGGCGAAAAGAACCTCCTGACCCGGCTTGAGCTCGGTGTGCAGCTCCTTGAAGTACTTTTGCTTCTTCTTCATGTTGATTTGCGACCAGATGGTGTAAATCAAGCCCATGATGGCAAGCAGGCCTAAAAGGGCGACCGAGGAGCTCAGGACGTTGGCTCCGAAATCGGCCATTAGATGCCGTCCTCGTCGCCGAAGATATCCTCTTCGTCGGAGCCGGCAACGGATGCGACCGTCTGGGCGGTGATGCCCGTCTGGCCAACGGTCACGGCCTGCTCGCCAAGCTCGGCGAGCGTGGCGTTGCCGCGGAGGAACAGAAGCTCAATAACCATGGGAAGGTTAGTGCCGGTCAGAACCTCGACATTGTCGACATCCTGGGCAATCATCATCGACTGGTTGAACGGGGTGCCGCCAAGCAGGTCGGTAAAGACGAGCACGCCATCGCACTCCTCGCGCATGGCGGTAATAGCGGCGCGGAGATCCTCACCGTAGGAAGCAGCCTGGTCGCCCTCAAAAGGAACGACGGTAAAAGCGGGCTGGTCGCCGGCAACCATAGCGATAGCGCTTGCAAGGCCGGGTGCGAACTGTCCATGACCGGTAAGAATAAAGCCAACCATTCAAATTTCCCTTCCGAAGGTGTGTACGATCTGAGTCCGATGATTTTCGGAAGCCAGCGGGCACTCGCCCTTAAAGCTTCTTGGAAAGCGTTCTTTGAAGACCAGTGGTTTCTAAACTGGTAGTAACCACGTGACGTGTTGTTGTCACTATATCACCCCAGAAGAGGCCGCTTCCGTTGATTCATACGGTAAAACGTTTTTGCACCGTTCACGGTGATAAATCGACCGTTTACCGCTCGTTAATACTTCTACCTGCGGTTTTGAAACCGTTTCGAAATGCTTTGGCAAAAGATTGGATCTTTTCCTGTGTCTAAACAACGCAGGGCGGCTAAAAATAGCATGAAGAAAAATTGCAGGTCATTGTGAAGATATGTGAATTGGTCTTTTTGACTTAATACCAGTTAGAACCAGTTTTGAGATTATCGGTGAACGGTAGTTTTCGACCGTTCACCGGTTACTTGCAATCGTTTGCAGTTGTTTTCCCAGATGAATTAGGGGAACCCGATGGAGCATTGTGCGGGCTCGAGGCCTACCCCAGTGGTTTCGGTAACAAAAAGCCCGCTAGAACGTTGTCCGTTCTAGCGGGCTTAATCAGGCGATCGGTTAGCGCGCAGTAGTGCAGGCAAACCTTACGCAAATAGGCCGTAGATGCTGATGTTGGCCTTGGCATAGAGGCCGTTAGCATACTCGGTCCACTTGGAGCTGGCGCTCGAAGCCTGCGAGGAGTACTGCTGGTAGGCGGTGTAGTAGGCGGTCATGGCCTGCTTATAGGTAGCGCTATCGGCCGTAAAGGCATCGTCAGCGAAGGCCTTAGCGTAGGTGCTATCGGCGTCCTTCCAGGTGCCCTTTTCGCTATCCCACTCGTCGCCTGCAAGTTTGATGATGTAATCGGCGTAGTCCTTGCTCGCGGTCTCCTCGTTGCCGTCAGCAGGCTCGGTCGGGGCGGTCGGCATGCTTGCGGAGCTGTCGCCGACCTTCTTCTTGTAGAGCTTCTGCAGCGTCGCGGACTGACGGACGATCTGCTTGGCCTGATCCTTGGACACACCATACTGCGTAGCCATGGTCTTGTAGTCGGAAGTGCCGATGGAATCCTCGGCGTACTTCTTCATCTCCTTGGAAGAGACGGTAATGCCCTCGTCCTCGGCGGCGTCGAGCAGGATTTTGTTACGCACGTAGGACAGGATGACGTCAGCAGAAGGAGCGGTGTAGTTGCCGTCGTCGTCCTTGACGGTGTCGAGACTGTACTGGCTCTCGATGGCCTCACGCGCGGTGATGTCGCTCTTCTTGCCGTTGTAGCTATAGCTTGCCACGGTCGAATCAAGCTGGTCCTCGGTCAGGGTCGCCGAGCCGACGCCCTTGCCGCCAAAACCACCGTTACCGATAAAGAAGCCGACCACGGCAGCGATCACGATAGCGACAACAAAGGCGGCAATCATCGTCTTCTTGTGCTTGGATGCATGGTCGTCCGCGTCGGAGTCGTCGTCCTCGTCCTGTTCCTCGGGCATGAGGTTCTCGTCGGCGGCATCTGCGGCAATCTGAGCCTCCAGGCGAGCGTCCTCCTCCTCGGCCGTCGTACCGGCAGCAATGTGCTCGGCAGACGTACCGGCGACCAGATCGATCTTCTCGTCCTCGTCACCGTCGGGGCCTTCGCCGCGCTCGATGATCTGGATGCCGTCGATCTCGTCCTTCTCGTCCTTCTTTTGAATCAGACCCATATCAGTTACTCCTTGTTAGGAAACATAGTCCGCAATAGAATACGCCCGACAGAGCGCCGGGCGTATTGATTCTCAGGTTATACGCAAACACTTAAGTACTATTTAGGCGTTTGCAGTCTGCATGCCTTAGGCCAGGTGCGCGATAACGGCGTCGGCAGAGGCCTGCGTGCCCACAGCGCCCTCAACGGAGCCGGTCTGGGCACGACGAACGTCGCCGGTAACCTGCTCGCCCTCGTCGAGCGTGGCAGATACGGCGGCGCGAATGCGATTGGCAGCGTCGTTCTCGCCCAGGTGATCGAGCATCATCGCAGCAGAGAGGATCTCGGCCGTGGGGTTGGCTATATCCTTGCCCGCGATATCGGGTGCGGAGCCGTGCGTAGCCTCAAAGATGGCGCAGTCGGCACCGATGTTGGAGCCGGGGGCCATGCCTAGACCGCCCACCAGGCCGGCGCACAGGTCACTCACGATGTCGCCGTACAGGTTGGGCAGCACCAGGACATCGAAGTCGTTGGGGTTCTGGACCAAGCCCATGCAGGTGGCGTCGACGATCTTGTCGTTGAACTCGATATCAGGATAGTTGGCGGCCACGTCGCGCGCCACGCGCAGGAACAGGCCGTCGGTCGCCTTCATGATGTTGGCCTTGTGCACGGCCGTCACCTTTTTGCGGCCGCAGCGGCGGGCATACTCAAAGGCATACTCCACAATGCGGCGGCTCTTGGCGATAGAGATCGGCTTGATCGAGATCGCGGAATCGGCGGCGAAGGTCTTTTGGCCCGAACGCTCGACGAGCTGCGAGAGCTCCTCGACCTCGGCAGCGCCCTCATCGAACTCGATGCCGGCGTAGAGGTCCTCGGTGTTCTCGCGCACGATGACCAGGTCGACGTCGCGGAAGCGCGAGCCGTCGCCCGGCTGCGACAGGCAAGGGCGCACGCAGGCGTACAGGTCGAAGTGCTTTCGCAGGGCCACATTGACGCTGCGGAAACCCGTACCGACCGGCGTGGTGATGGGGCCCTTGATAGCAACCTTGGTCTCGGCGACCGCGTCGAGCACGTGCTGAGGCAGTGGCGTGCCAAACTCGTCCATGACGCCGGCACCGGCCTCTTGGACGTTCCAATTGATCTGGACACCGGTGGCCTCGACCACGCGGCGCATGGCCTGCGTAATCTCGGGACCGATACCGTCACCGGGAATCAGGACTACATCGTGCGCCATAATCTGTTACTCCTCGTCTTCGGCGGCCTCAGATTTTTTAACGCTAGCACGCTTCTTCTTTTTGGAGAGATCCAGGCCAAAACGTTTAACAAGCATTTCGCAAATCTCGCTCGAACGGGCCTTGAGATAGCTGCCCTTGCCGTTCTCGGCATCGAACTTAAGGCGCAGCGCAAGCTTCTCGGCGACCTCGGCGTCGATCTCGCCCTGACCAAACTCGTACAGGCAACCGAGCATGTCGCGATACTCGAGGTCGCCGTGGTAGCACTGGATGGCCTCGTCCAGAATGGGCCAAGCCTCGCGCGAACGCTCGACGCTCGTGGCACCCCACACGCACAGCAGGCGGAAGGCGGCATAGCGCAGCGTGGAGGAGATCTCGTCGAACAGTGCAGTCTCGGCGCCCTCAAAGGCATCGCCCAGCTGCTCGGGGCAGGTAGTGGCGAGCGCCGTCAGGGCATCGAGAGCCTCCCAGCGGGTCTGAGCCTCGGGGCGGTCGAGTGCCTCGATCAGCGCGGGCACGCAGGGCACGACGCGCTGCGGATCGCGCTCGGCAAGCAGGTGCAGCACGCGGGCGGCAAACTGACGGATGCGGCGCGTGGGGCAGCCGAGCTCCTTGACCAGACGGTCGACGGCGTTCTCGTTCTCCTCTGCCAGCTGAAGCTGTGCCAGCTCCTCGTCGGTGAGCTGTTCTTCCTTGTTTTCTGCCATAGTTACCTCTTCTTACTATTTCTTAGCGTGCTTGCCAGCACCCTTGCTGTCATCGGTGACCGAGATGAGCTGTCGGTCGGCCGCGCCATTGCGGCGTGCGCGGCGACGCTCCTCGGCATCGCCCGCGTCGGCGGCGGCGCGGTGAGCCTTGTTGACGTTAAAGACCTCGTCGTGCTTGCGCCACGGACCCACGGACTCGCCAAAGCTCATCTTAAGGCCGGCGATAAAGCCGCCGAGCCAGCCGATCGGCGCAAACTGCACCAGCGGGAACAGCGAAAACACCCAGGTCAGCAGGACGACTGCCGCCGCTCCCGCAAAGTTGGCGATCCAGTAGTCGCGCTTGGTGATGACGCGCTTTTCGCACGCCCACTGGCCGCACAAAAAGCCGATGTAGATCGCAAAGAGAAAAAGCACCAGCGCAAGCACCACGAACGTCCAGCTCATGGGCGCTACTCCTCGTGATGATGGCCGCAGCAGCACTCGTGGCCGTCATCGTGGCCGTGGCCGCCGCAGCACTCGTGGTCCTCGCCGTGATGGTGGCCACAGCCGCACTCGTGGTCGTCGCCATGCCCACCGCAACCGCAGCCTTCCTCGTGGGCACCGTGCTCCTCGGGACGATACTGCGACCAGTCCAGACCGGCGGCAATGGCGTCGGCCTCCTCCTTGTAGAGTACCGTGATGGCCTGGGTGCCCAGCTTGGCACCACCGATGGCGTCAAGCATGTCGTAGAGCGTAAATGCGACGTCGGCACCGGGCAGCGCGAGCTCGCGATCGTCGGCGTAAGCGAGCGCCAGACGCAGGTCCTTGATAAAGTGCTCGACCATAAAGCCGGGCTTGTAGTCGCCGTCGAGCGCCTTGGGAGCCAAGCTCTCCATGGCGCCGGACTTGCCGGTGCCGCCCAGGATCATCTGGCGGGTCTTCTCCAGGTCAAGACCGCTCAACTCGGCAAATGCCATGGCGTCTGCCATGCCGACCATGCAGGCGCCCAGCGACACCTGGTTGGCGAGCTTGGCAGCCTGGCCCTTGCCGGCACCGTCGAAGCAGCAGATGTTGGCCGCAAAGGTAGCAAGGATGTCGCGGACCGGCGCGATGTCGTTCTCGGTAGCGCCCACGATAGCCGTGAGCGTGCCGGCGATAGCGCCCGACTCGCCGCCGGTGACGGGGCAGTCAAACGCCATGCGACCAGAAACCTGGGCGGCCTCGGCAATGTCACGGGCAAGCTCGGGCGAGCTCGTGGTGAGGTCGATCAAGACCGCACCCGGCTTGGTGCACGCGAGCAGGCCGTCGCCCGCCAGGTAGAGTTCCTCGACCTCGGAGGGATAGCCCACCATGGTAAAGACGACATCGGCGTTCGCCGCGGCATCGGCCGGCGTATCTGCCCAGACGGCGCCGCGCCCGATAAGCGCTGCGGCCTTGGACTTGGTGCGGTTGTTGACCGTGACGGGATAGCCGGCGTCCAAGATGTGGCCGGCGATGGGGGCACCCATGATTCCGGTGCCGATGAATGCGACGGAGAGCTTGTTTGCCATGAAACCTTTCCTTTTGGGTTGGGTGTTGTTACCAGGTTAAATACTCGGTGCCAGCGTTTCGGCCGTGACTTGAGGGCGCTTGCAGCCGCAGCGCCTGTCTACTCGCCACGCACGCGGCGCGCGATGCGGTCGGAAAGCGAGGCTTTCTCGGCACGGTTCTTGCCCCAAAACGCGCAGGCCACCATGCCGGGGCCCACGTGCGAGCCGATGGTAGGACCGACGGAACTACGGATGATGGTGACGTCGGCGCAGCCTTCCTCCTTGCGGATGGCGGCCTCGAGCCAGTCACCGTCCTTCTCGGCATCGGCCGTCATGATGGCGATGGGCATGGTGCGGTCGGGCACGTAGTTCTCGCGGAACGACTTGAGGATGGACTTGAGCGCCTTCTTGCGACCGCGGTTAACGCCGATCAGCGACAGCGAGCCGGCAAGATCGTAGGAGAGCTCGGGCTTGACATCGAGCTTTGCCGTGAGCTGTGCCGCCGCGGGCGGAATGCGGCCGCCGGCAGCCAGTGCGTCGAAGCTCTCGAGCGTAAAGTAGCCGTGGACGTAGGTCTTTGCCTCGTTTGCCCAGTCGACCAGCTGCTTGGCGGTCAGCCCCGCCGACCGCTGGCGCACAGCCTCGAGCGCCAAGAGCGCGCCGGTCGCGCAAGGCAGAGCGTTGTCGACCACGTAGAGCTCAAAGTTGGGATACTCGGCGCGCACGGCATCTGCCGCCTGGCACGCGGAGTTGTAGCTCGACGACAGCGCGGAGGTAAAGCACAGGTAGACCGTGGGCGTGCCCTCTTTGGCGCACTCGGTAAAGAACTCGATATAGCGACCGAGCGACACAGCCGAGGTGGACACGCGAGCGCCGGCGCGCATACGGTCGTAGAACTCCTTAGGGCTCATGCTCGACCAGATATCGTCCGTGCGCTCCTCGCCATCGATGATAAAGGGGAAGCCCAAGATATCGACATCGAGGTTCGCGGCGACCTCGGGGCTAAAGTCGCAGCAGGTATCGACGACGATGCGGCAGCGGTCAGAATGGCCGGTAGATGCAGCCTTGTCCATCAAAGCGACTCCTTACGTAAAAAGGCGGCCATCCGCATGGGATGACCGCCGGCCGTTAACTCATGCAAGTTAACGTATTTTACTCGTCAAGCGTTTCGATACGGGGCTTGATGATGCCATATCCACCATTCTTACGGTGATACACCACATTGATGAGGCCAGTCGTCGCGTTCTCGAACACGTAGAAGTCGTGGCCGAGCAGATCGGTCTGCACCAGTGCCTGCTCCTCAGTCATCGGGGTGACATCGATGACCTTCTCGCGGACGAGCAGGTCGTCCTCCTCCTCGGGCAGCAGCAGGTCGGCCAGATCCTCGACGCGCTCGACCGGTGCGACATCCGCTGCGCTGGCACCGCCCTGGCGGTTGTCCACGACCTTGGTCTTGAACTTGCGCAGCTGGCGGGTGACCTTATCGGCGGAGAGGTCGATGGCGGCGTACATATCTGCGCCGTGCTCGGCAACGCGAATCACCGAACCGCGGGCACGAACCGTAACCTCGACGATTGCCGGGTTGGGGTTCGAGGGGTTCTTCTCATAGCGAAGTACAACGTCGACCGTCATGGGCTCGATATCGAAAACCTTGAGCGCCTCGCCGATCTTCTCATCCACATGCGCACGCAGAGCATCGGTTACCGTCGTCTTGCGTCCAGAAACCTTGATATCCATACGTGGCTCCAATCTGCCTCGGGGACTTACTGTACTGGCTATGTACCCATTGCCGTGCATTTAATCACGCGGATTCCCAAAGACCCGAATAACGATTGCTTGATACCGCATACCGAAGTCTCGCACTTTTCTGTGGCAAAGTGCGCTATAGGAGGGCGACGGTGACTTTGATTTGGTACTTAAAAAACGTCTTTGACCTGCTGGTTTCATAGAAACGAAAAGGCCGGGCTCCCCTGTTGGGAAAGCCCGGCAATGCGTGTTGAAACCGTGAAGAGGCCTCTCTCCTAGCGCATGGGAGATGCCACCCCTAGCAATAACTAGCTATTGAGCTTGTTAATGTCGTCGTCGGTGATAGTGCCCTCCTGGCTGGACGATTTATCCTCGGAGGATGCACCCTCGCTGCTCGAATCGGAGGATGCGGACTCGCCGGATCCGGCATCGGTCGACTGCACGTTAGCGCCCGAGACCGTCTTGGTGGTGAGGTCATAGGGCATCGTGCCGTACCAGACGGAGTGGACCGCCTCGAGCGTGCCATCGACCGTGATACCGTCGAGGGCATCGCTCACGGCACGGCATAGCTCGTCGTTGGCCGCGAGGCCCGCGACACCGAGCGTCGAGGGCGTCTCGAGCGCGCCGACGTAAGAGATCTGGCTCATCAGGCGCGCAAGGTAGCCGCCGGCCGTGGAGTCGCAAATCACGTAGTCGATCTCGCCGGACTCGAGCGCCTCAAAGCACTCGTTGATGTTGGAGAAGGTCTTTTGGTTGGCCGTGATGCTCTGCTTGGCGAGCGCTTCCTGCGAGGCCGAGGAGGTCTGAACGCCCAGGGTAGCGGTGTTAAGCGTTTCGGTGGAAACGCTCAGCGACTCGCCGTCGCTCGTCTTTCCGAACACTGCCGCAGCATCGTACAGGCAAGTACCAAGTGTGCTGATGTCACCATCCGTGGAATTGATGTCGCCAATGAAGATGTCGGCCTTTTTATCGCCAAGCGCGGAATCGGCAGAAGACGCATCGACGAAGGCAACCTTAAGGCCCATACGGCTTGCAAGGGCGCGGGCAGCGTCGACCGCGTAGCCCGTGAGGTTACCATCGGCGCCCTGCATGGCCTGCGGAGCATCGGAGGTATCGAGGGCAACCGTCAGGGTGCCGGGAGTGACCAGGGCATCATCCGACACCGTAGGGGTAACGGTCTCGTGCTCGATCTGGTCAATCGTGGGCGTCGTGAACGTGGACAGTGGGTTGAACGCGCATCCGCTCAAGCCCAATACGGCAATGACCGCCGCGGTCCCAGCACCTAACCGAGCCGCGTGCATCAAGCTGCCCCTCACCATGTCCACTACCCTGCCTTCTGTGTCGTATACAATCCGTGCGTTGCGCGGAATAACGGGTGTTCCCACCAGCTGACCTGGTATTTGACCCCACACTTGCGCACCGGGGTGTTTGCTCGGGAGGCCGTAGCCACCTTCACGACTGGCCCGCTCGCCCGCGAGGCGGTATTGCCCCAAAGAAAGTAGAACGGACGGTGCGGCTTACATCTAGGACGCGCCATGATCGCGCCGCGCGCACGCGGTCGCTTACGTGGATCCCTTTGACCGCGTCTGTCTTGGACTAGGATGGACATTTCGTCCGTCCGCAACCACAGCCTGGCAGGAACGTAGCGCATTATAGCTAAGTTCAAGCTAAAGTTTAAGGTTAGGGGCGTCATTCGCACCGTGAGCACAGATTTTGCGGGTCACAAGGGGTCTGGTTACACCCTTATTGAGCCCGACGCCCCCTACGGGAAGCGCCGGGGGCGCCGGGCTCAGGGCCCCTGTGCAAAAAACGGCAAATATGAGTACTGTTACTAATTTGGTAGCAGCTATTTTCCGCCTCACAAGCCGGCTTCGAGCTCATTTACGCCTGTTTGGCACCACGATGTTCCACATTTGTTTATTATCTTTTCAATGAAAGGCGATTTTCGGCCCAGCTTTCTTTGATTTTGCTGCCACTAATCTAGTAACAGTACTCATATTTGCCATTTTTTGCACAGTACATATAAGCAAACCCCTATAAAGCCCTAAAATTATGCTGGCTTAAGCCCAAAACACGTTCGGAGCGTATTCAGCAGCGCGCCTTGCTTCTCCCGACGAGCCTTCACGCGGTTTTGGTAGCGCTTGCCCATGCGCTGATGGATGCGCCATGCGAGCGCCTCCATCGCCTCCATGTCACAGAGCATTTCGTTGTTGACCGTCGCAACCTCGATCCCCATGGCAATGAAGCCCGTGTTGCGCTTTTCGTCATGGATTCGCGCCGCCCGAGCCGAATGGCCCTGTTCGCCGTTATATTCCAGGTCAAATTGGGCCGCTTCCTGGTAGGCATCGCAGATAGCATACGGCATGCCCGAGATCGCCTGCGCGCGGTCATTGAACTCAATCTTATGGTCGGTCTTAAAAGGACTGCAGGCAAACCCGCCGTAGGAGAACGGCAACGAAAACATGGCGAGCATGATGCATTCCATGGGCGAGCGCAGGTTTTCCGACAGATAGGGACATAGGTGCAGTAGCCGTTTGGCGACAACCCCCTTGCAGCAGGAAAGATAGTTTTCCAGGCGCTTGGGCGTCAGTACCGGTTCCACTTCGAAGTAGCCCACATCTGCTGGCTGGTCCTTGTCCTTTGCAAGTTTATTCGTAACAGGCGAGGTGTAGGGAGGCAGATACTTCCCGCGGTCACTCAGCGAAATCTTAGAGCACAGCTCCTGAGCCAGGGCAAATGCCTGGATGCAGCCGACCTCGCGTGCGACGGCTACGCAAAGGGCCTCGGGAGATAGACTGTATACACCCGGCTCCACCTCTAGAATCGAGCCGACAGGCAACCCGGAACACACGGACCAGCCCACGCCAGGCATGCGGCGGCGCTGCGCCGCAGATCCCACCAGTAAGCAAAGATCTTCTTGCACCTCGCCACTTGCGGCCCCAATCCGCACCAAGTCGGGAAGATAGATGTCCTCGGTCGAGGGCGACGACGTGCGCAGCACACGGCGCTCTTCATCGGGATTGAGGTCCCTCCAGCTTATGTAGCCCATCTGCCGGCGCTCGGCGCGCATCATGCGTAGCGCCGAGGCGCCTGTTAGGATTACGGAAGCCGCTAGCTGTTCGCCTGTCGGCTCGTTGCACCGCTCAATCTTTACTGCCACAAAACCACCCCTACCAAACGCGTGCGATAGCGAGGCCATCGACTGCTGCGGCGCCGGCGCGCTTGAGTTCCGCCGAAGCCGCTGCCATCGTCGCGCCCGTGGTGATAACGTCATCGATAAGCAGCAAGCGGCGGCCGTGCACGTCCTCAACCGTCTCGTACATGCCTTGGGCACGCTCGCGGCGCTCCTCACGACCGAGTTCGCGCTGGTCGCCATGCCCGTACTTGACGAGAGCATCGAGCAGGGGAACACCCGACAGCTCGCAAAATGGGCCCGCAATAGCCTCCATATGATCAAAACCACGCCGCCGAAACGCTGCCGCCGTCGCAGGCACAAACACCACCGCATCCGCACCGGACAGCACACCTCCGTAGCGATCGGGCGCTACGACCTGGGCATGCAGGGCGGTGTCGTAGAGCAGCTCCGCCAGATACGGAGCCAGACGTCGCTCGCCCGCATCCTTGTACGCTTTAATGATGCGCGGCAGCGGATGCGCATAGACGGCGCACGCCAGGCAGCGGTCGAGCGCCTCCGCCATTGCCGAGGACGTGCCCTCGACCGAACACTCAGTGCACAGCAAATCCCCAAACGGGGCGCCGCATCGGGTACAGCTATGACGTGGGTCGATGAGCGTGAACGCAGCCAGGCAGTCTTGGCAAATAAGCGCACCGGCGCGCTCGCAGCCGGCACATCGTGTTGGCGACAATGCCTCGAGCGCCTCGCGTGCCACCCGCTCGGCAAACGGTAGCAATTCGTCCGCAAACGGTAGGGCACCGGCACCCTGCAGACGGCTCAATATGTTCAGATGGCTCTTCAAGACACAACCCTCCCTACGTTCGGTCGCAGGGAGGGTTGTTGATTCAGCGCTATGATACCCCGATGCGCTCGGGACAAGGCGGGCTAAATCCGCTCGCGGGCGTTATTCGCCCGCGGGCGGTTGTGGTGCGGACGAAGACGGGGTCGAGCCCTCGCCACCGTCCTGGCGCGGCTTGCGGGAGCGACGACGGCGGCGGCGCTTTTGACCCTGATCGGCAGAGCTCTCGCCGCTGCGGCTCTCACGCTCCTCGCGCTCATCGCGCGAGGAGTCGCGCGCGGCCTTGGCTGCCGCGCCCCCGCCGTCACCGGGACGACGGCGCGTGACCTTGACCTCGCCATCCGAAACCTGATCGGCAACGGAAGGCACCGAGGGCTTTTGCTGAGCGCCCGACGAGTGACGACGGCGCGGACGCGAGGTGCGCTCGTCATCGCTGCGCTGCTTGGGAGTCTTGCCGACAGGGGCGTCGGAGCCCGAGTCGCCCTTGCCGGCGGCACCGGCATCGCGAGCGGCGGCGGTGCGGAACGCATCCTCGCGCTCCTCGCTCGACAGATGACGACGACGGCGACGCGTGGGGTTCATGCCACCGCCGCGGTTTTGCTGCTGAGGCTGCTGGTTGTCGCGCTCGCGGGAGGCGTTCTTGCCCGCGGCTGCGGTTGCGGCCTCGCCGACGTCACTCGAACCCGTGCGCTTGCGGCGACGACGGCTGCCCGTGGCCTCGTCGGCATCAGGAGCCGCGGCATTGTTGCGACCCTTGCCGCGGCCACGTCCCTCGCCCTGACCCTGACCGGCGCGGGCGTCGGACTCGCCATCGCGACGGCGGCGCTTGGGCATCGTCGTCCCCGCCAGACGGTCGGCGCTCGACAGGCCATCGCCCACGTCGACGCCGTTCTCGCGGTCGAGCTCCATAAGCGCCAAGCGCATCTCGGGCGACTCGATGCGCTCGAGCACATCGCGCGTCACGCAGTCGGGACGGCAGTTGCAGCCCTGCTCGGCGGCCTTCTTTTTGCAGCCCTCAGAGCAGGTCATGTCGGCCAGGTTGACCTTAAAGACTTTGCCGTTCTCCAGGCGCAACACCAGCTGCTCACGCGGCGTGTCATATTCCTGGATGCGCGCCTTGCCAAGCGGCGTATCGATAAGCGTCTTCTTTTTGGGCGCGCGGCTCTTAAAGTCCTTGTACGCCTCGAACTCATAGCGCAGGCAGCACATCAGGCGGCCGCAGACACCGCTAATCTTGGACGAGTTGAGCGGCAGGTCCTGCTCTTTTGCCATACGGATCGAAACCGGCTCAAACTGTCCGCCAAAGCGCGTGCAACAGAGCTCCTGGCCGCACTGGGCATAGCCGCCCACCAGGCGGGTCTCGTCGCGCACGCCGATCTGGCGCATGTCGACGCGAATGTGCAGCGTCGAGGACAGGTCCTTGACGAGCTGACGGAAATCAACGCGCTCCTCGGCAGCAAAGTAGAACACAGCCTTCTCGCCGCCAAACAGGTACTCGACGCCGACCGGCTTCATCTCGAGGTCGAGCTCCTTGACCAGGCGGCGGAAATCGACCATGGCTTCGTCGCCCTGGATGGCCAGGTCGTCGGCAAGCTGCAGGTCGATGTCGCTCGCCACGCGCAGCACGGGCTTGAGCGGCTGGCCAATCTCGTCTTGCGGAACCTCGAAGGGATCGGCCGTGACCAGGCCGATCTCGGTTCCGCGCTCGGTGGAGCAAATGGCATAATCGGCCTCGAGGATATCCAGATCCTGCGGGTCGAACCACAGGTCGCGCGAGGCGTAGGTAAACTTAACGGGTACGACTAACGGCATTTCAGTGCCTTCCTGATATCGAACAGCATGACCTCGATGGCCAGCTGGGGAGTAACGTTTCTGGCGATGTTGCGTTCGGCGGTCGTGACCGCCTCGAGCGCCCGCGTGGCACCCGCAACATTCGTCGCGGCGGCAAGCCGACCGATCGTGTCGTGCACGTCTTCGTTCACCACGTCGGCCGCCTCGTCCTGAAGTGTCAGCAGCACGTCGCGCATGAGCGTCCGCGCGCTCGCCAGCGCTTCCATGATACCCGAACGCTCGCGCGCGTTGAGTTCGCGCTTGTTGCGGTCCTCAAGCTGCTTCAATGCTCCACGCGACAGGTAATCGGCGTTTTGCTCGAGCACCTTTTCCTGCGTGGACTTGACCTCGGCGAGAGGAGCCTTAACGGCGACGATGAGCGACTTGGCGCGACTGAGCACATCGGCCTCGTCGGCGGCAATGAGTGAGTCGATGGCACGGACCATCTGACGGCGGGCGTCCTGGCGCTCGGCACTCTTAAGGAACTCTACGCCACGCGTGGGGCTTCCCGCTACGGCGACGGCCATGCGGCAACGCGCAGGGTCCTGACCGGTGGCGCGGCTCACGGCCTGCGCGGCCACGGCGGGCGACACCAGCCGAAACGGCACACACTGGCAGCGGCTCACGATGGTGGGCAGCATCACGTCTGCCGAGGTGCCCAGCAGGATGAACATGACGCCCTCGGGCGGCTCCTCGAGTGTCTTGAGCAACGCGTTGGCGGTGTTGGCGCGCAGCTGCTCGGCACGGTCGATGATGTAGACCTTGGCCTTGGCACGGATGGGCGCCAGCGGCACGTCATCGAGCAGCTCGTGGGTCTGGGCAATGAGGTAGCCCGTGGCGCTCTCGGGCGTGTAATAGTGCACGTCGGGATGCGTATGCCGCGCAACGCGCACGCAGCTGTCGCATGCACCGCAGCCGTCCTGCTCGCACAGAAAGGCTTGGGCGAGCGCCCATGCGGCATCGAGCTTGCCGGCGCCGGGAGCGCCCAAAAACAGGTAGGCGTGCGATGCGCGGCCGCTGGCGACGGCGTTGGTCAAAAAATCGCGCACGCGGTCTTGGGTGTCGAGCTTGGCCAGCAGGCTTGCCTGAGCGGGGGCCATGTTACTCGGCCTCCTTGGCAAGCGCGGCGGCAACGGCATCTTGCGGAATGTCGAGACCGTACGCGCGAATCTGCTCGACCGTCTTCTCGAAGACCTCCTCGATGGTCGCGGTGGCGTCGATGAGCTTTACGCGGTTTGGCTCCTCGGCAGCAATGGCGCAAAATCCCTGGTAGACACGCTCTTGGAATGCCATGCCCTTTGCCTCCATGCGATCAGCCGCGCCACGGGCTGCCATGCGCAGCGCCGCCTGCTCGGGCGTGATGTGGTAGACGAGCGTGAGCGCCGGGTGCGTCCCCGCGACGGCCAGGTTGTTGGCGTCGCGCACCATCTGGCGATCGAGGCCGTCGGCAAACGCCTGGTAGCAGGTCGTGGAATCGTAGAAGCGGTCGCACAGGACCACCTTACCGGCCGCGAGGGCGGGAGCTATGACCTCGTGCACCAACTGGGCGCGCGCGGCCTCGTAGAGCAGCAGCTCGCAGGTGTCGCCCATCGCCGCGTTGGCGGGGTCGAGCAGCAAAGCGCGAATCTTTTCGCTGATGGCGGTGCCGCCCGGCTCGCGCAGGCTCACAACCTGGTAGCCAGCGAGTTCGAGCGCGCGGGCAAGCAGGCGCGCCTGCGTGGACTTGCCGGCACCATCGACGCCCTCGAGCGTGATAAAGCTATGTTGAGCGGGCTCAAAAGCCATGGGCGCAGCCCCTTCCTACAAGGCGCGTAAATGCAGATATACCAACCAAGCCATGATACCCCAGTGCTCGGCGCGTCCCCAATGGCTAAAGGTGTCTTTCCAAAGTTGCGGTGAAATAGGGACTGATTGAAGCTCTGAGACCGCCAAACAGTCCCTATTTCACCGCAACTTATGATGGGGAATTTTGAGCGGTGGGTATAATCGTCATATCGCATTGAAATGTGGCGAAAGGAGTGGCAATGTCTCGGTATTGCGCCTCGTGCGGCAAGCTTCTTGCAGATGATGCCAAGTTCTGCACCTCGTGCGGTGCACCCGTTGAGCAGACAACCGCAAGCAATGGCCAACCCGCGTTTGAGCAGACCGGCTCACTCGATACGCCGCAAGCTAAGCCGGACGACTCCCCCGCATATCGCCCCGACCCCGCTGTCG
>ERZ894199.280-NODE-280-length-25378-cov-9.971291_pt1 | contig 25378 bp, 18 predicted proteins | sample MGYA00380285_ERZ894199 | MGnify/ENA primary metagenome ERZ894199 (study PRJEB32331, sample SAMN06328447) | human gut metagenome | biome: human gut microbiome; feature: stool | host: Homo sapiens | collected 2012-01-17 ... | reverse complement strand
GGATTAAGTTTCATACGCTGTTTCAGATATCCTGGTTTTGAAATAGACACACCAGAATGAGCAAGTTTCATATAAAATAACAAGGAGAAGGGATGGACGGTATTTTTATTCATATATGCCGGCAGGTGTATATGCAGAACTGCGGAATGCGTCAAACCGTCGGTTTGTGCTTGTAGAAGAACAGACAAGGGCGAAGAACCGTCTGCAGAAGTGGATTGCAGTGTATTTCCCGGAATATAAGGGGACTTATACACACATAGATACTAAGGGAGGGCTACTGGTGTTAAAACAGGCACCAACTCCTGAGGAGATAGTAAGACTCGGAGTAGAAGGTATCATAAAGATATGGAAAGACGCTAAACTCCGAGGAAATGGGCATAAGAAGGCTATGTTGATTCTGAATGCAGCCATGAAAAGCATAGGATTAAAGGCAGGCCTTACAGAAGCCAGAATGGAGATACAGGATCTGATAGAGGATTATGAACTCCAGACAAAACGCCTTGAACGGGTCAATGACCTAATTAAAGAACTATGCCAGCAGATCAGGTATGCGGATAAGCCGCTTGAAATAAAAGGTATAGGAATAACAACAGTAGCTGGTTTCATAGCAGAAGTCGGTAATATCACGCGCTTCGATAGCACGAAAGAACTTCAGAAACTAGCAGGATTGGAACTGGTGGCAGATAGCTCTGGCAAGCACAATGGAAAGACAAAGATAAGCAAAAGAGGGCGCAAGCGTCTCAGATATCTTCTTTTCGAGGCAGCGATATCGGTGGTGGGAAAGAATGAAGAATTCAAAGAAATCCACAGGTATTATACCACCAGAGAAAAGAATCCATTAAAAAAGATGCAGTCGCTGATAGCAGTAGCATGTAAGCTGATAAGAGTATTCCATGTGATCCTTACCAAGGGAATCAGTTATGATGCATTAAAGATGTTGAAAGATATTCGACATCCGGGAGAGCAGTTAAAGGCTGCATAACCGAGCAATAAAGAACAACCATAATGATTATAGGAAGCGTCCACCGAAAGGTGCTGTAATCGGAGGGTTTGGATCAGTGATGAAAGTACAAAGAATGAGCTGGTAGCTGGCAGGAATTTTCTCCGGAGGGAATGACCCTGATGAATAGCTAAGCTGGCACCCTGGTTATGGACAGGCAGAATGAAGGAAGTGAGGACCCACCGTAAGGAGGATGATCCTGTTGGACATGAGAGGTGAGCTGCCATATAGGGATGGGTACACATCGAGGCCATTTAGAACGAATAGTGATGACGTTTTATTTGGTGTACCCATTATTACTATATATCTGCCCTGTATGAGGTAAAGATCACTCCATAACCTTAGTTCTATTCAATGACAGGTATCAAAAAGTATTGAATTTATTGAAAAAACACTTGATTATATGGAGAGGAGTAAAATAAAATCGAGTGAAATATTATTCATTGTGTGGTTTATATTATAATGATATAATACAGATATATTAATTGAAAATCAGTTTTAATTGAGAAAACCTTTCAATATAACAAGGGAAACAAGAAAACCTCCATGCATTCCGAAAGGCATGGTAGGGGATGAATAATTATAGATTAATTATCTTGGCGAAAGTGGCAAAATCTTATAAATCAAACCAATCAAACGAAAGAAGGATGATAAGCATGAAATCCAACTTTGAATTTCTAAATAAATATTGGCCTGTACTGGCACAATTAGGAGCTAATGCTGAAAATTATTTATATTCAGATCCTAATGCATGTATTTATAAGCTTGGAATGTTTGCGGAGCGCCTTGTACGAGAAATATTAGTATTTGAGCATATTGATGAACCGCAAACGGAAAATACTCATGCGAATCGTATTCGTTCATTGAAAAAAGCCGGTCTTCTTCCGCAAGAAATAGATAATACTCTTTATTTACTCCGCAAAACTCGTAATTCTGCTGTACATACAGGAACGGATTCGGTGGATGATGCAAAAATGCTCTTTTCTATGACATATAATTTAGCTGTTTGGTTTATGGAAACTTACGGTGATTGGAAATATATTGCAGATGATTTTACTATGCCTAAAGAAGTACATCAAGCAGATTTGAAATCAGTTATAGAAGATCAGGAAAAAAAGATTGTTGAGCTATCGAAAAAGCTTGCAGAAGTAACTACTGCCGTTTCTGGTACCACGCAGCAAGAACGTGTGAAAAGATCTCAAGCTGTATCTTCAATGATGGAATGGAATGAAGCTCAGACTCGTTGTTTAATAGATGAGCAGCTTCGTAAAGCAGGATGGGAAGCAGATACTGTTAATTTACGCTACAGTAAAGGTACACGTCCGGTAAAAGGTAGAAATATTGTTATTAGTGAATGGCCGACCAACTCTGCGTTTTCTAAAAATGGTTATGCTGATTACGCGTTTTTTATAGGAGAAAAACTGGTTGCATTAATGGATGCGAAGAAAGTTTCCGAAGATGTTGCCTCTACCATTGATGTGCAGGTGAAGGATTACGCGAAACATATTAAAGAGGAACATAAAAGATATACTATAGGTTTATGGGATGAATATCAAGTCCCTTTCCTATTTGCATCAAATGGAAGAGCTTTTTTGGAACAACTTCGAACCAAATCTGGCATATGGTTTTTGGATGCACGAAAATCTGCGAATCAGTCATATCCAATACGTAATTGGTTTAGCCCTAGTGATCTTAAAGAAAAGTTAGGACAAGATATTGATCAAGCAAATGAAAACTTAGCAACCTATAATGATTCGTTTATGGAAGATCCTACGGGGCTTAATTTACGTGATTATCAGATTAGGGCGATTAATAAAGCAACAGAAGCTATTGTGAATGGAAATCGTACTGCATTACTTGCAATGGCGACTGGTACGGGAAAAACACGAACTGTTCTTGGTTTTATTTATAAAATGCTTGAATCTAAGCGATTTAGAAGAATTCTATTTCTCGTTGATCGTGTATCACTTGGAGAACAAGCAATGGATACATTTAAAGATGTTAAGCTTAAAGATTTGATGACTTTGAATGAAATCTATGAGCTCAAATCCATTGATGATAATGAAATTAATTTAGAAACAAAAGTTAGTGTTTCTACGGTGCAGGGCTTGTTAAGAAGAACTATTCTTTCTGAAACACCGGATTTAATGCCCGGTGCATTTGATTTGATTATTGTGGATGAAGCTCACAGAGGATATATTCTTGACAGAGAAATGACACAAGAAGAAATTCTCTACGATAATCAAGATGATTATATGAGCAAATACAAACAGGTCATTGAGTACTTTGACGCAGTAAAAGTAGCTTTGACAGCTACACCTGCTTTACACACGACTGAAATTTTTGGTAAACCAATTTTTACATATAGTTACCGGGAAGCCGTTATTGACGGATGGCTCGTAGACCATGACCCGCCGTACATTATAAACACTGGTTTTATTGAAAATCATGTGAAATTCAAAAAAGGTGAAACACTTGCACAATATGATCCAAATACAAATGAATTGGTTAATGGTGCTGTATTGCAGGATGAACTGGATTTTGATGTTTCGGATTTTAATAGAAAAATTATACTTCCTGATCATACACGTAAGGTTTTGGAAGAAATATCTAATTATTTAAATCCTGAAAGCAGGGAAAAAACACTGATTTTTGCTGTTAATGATAATCATGCGGATTGTATTGTGGATACACTTCGGCATATTTATGAGCCTTATGGAATTTCAAATGATGCTATTATGAAGATCACTGGAAAGACCGCTGGAGGCAATAAAAAGAAGATTTTGCAGGTCATTAAGCAGTTTAAAAACAATCAATATCCCAATATTGCGGTAACAGTCGATTTGCTGACAACTGGAATTGACGTGCCCTCTATTTGTAATCTTGTATTTATGAGAAAAATTAATAGCCGTATCTTGTTTGAACAGATGCTTGGGCGTGCTACTCGGATTTGCCATGAAATTGGTAAGACACATTTCAACATTTTTGATGCGGTTCGAGTATATGAGGATTTGGATTCTACTTCAGGAATGAAATCTGTTTCTGTAAGTAAAACCATGCCAGAACTACTAGAAGACCTTTTCCGTAATAATGGAGAAAATAAACAGCAAGTTAAGGACCGTATTTTAGCAAGACTGCAGCGTAAAAATAACAATCTAACAGCTACACAGAAATATGATATTATTGAACGTTTAAATGGTGTTGACTTGAAATCTTATATTAAAAAATTGAAATCATATACAGAAAATACCTTTGTTAAAACGTGTGTACAAGACAAAGATTTTTTGTTATGGGTAGATTTGCTGAAAAGGGAAAAGAAGGGATATTACTATTCTGCAAAACCTGACATTTTAAGAGAGACTACCCGTGGATATGGGAATACGGAAAAGCCAGAAGATTATCTTGAAGCTTTTGCAAAGTTTGTTAATGAGAATAAAGATAAGATTGAGGCGATCCGTATTGCCTGCACTAAACCCAGTGATATGACAAGAGCACAGCTAAAAGAGTTGAAGCTTACCTTGGATAAGAAGAATTTTACAGAAACAAATTTGAATGAAGCGACCAGTTCTGTAACTAATGTACACATTGTGGCAGACATTATTGCTTACGTTCGCCAGGCAGTATTGAAAACGCCGATATTTAACCATGATGAGCGTGTCACAGCAGCTTTTGATAAATTAACTGCGACGCATCATTTTAATAAAATCCAACTGGATCTTTTGAACAAAATCAAAACCTACATGTTACATGAGAGTATTTTGAATACCGAAACCTTTGAGGCTCCGGTGTTTAAGATGGATGGAGGATTTGACCGTTTTAATAAGAAGTTTGGAGGAACACTGGTTGAGATTATACGAGAAATTAACACTTATATTTATGAAGGAGTTGCATAATGAGTACTCAGGATATTGTTCAAAAACTATGGAATCTTTGTAATGTTCTTCGCGATGATGGAATTACTTATCATCAGTATGTTACAGAGTTAACCTATATTTTATTTCTCAAAATGTTGGATGAAACCGGCGAAGAAAATACATTGAAAGCCGATATGTTAAAAGCATATCAAAATTCTTTGGAGCAGTATGCCCGCAGAAAAGGGAAAGCGGTTGAACAGCTGACCGAAGAAGAAAAAGAATCCAGAAAGCCACTACTTTACAATTACTCTTGGGAGTACCTTACCACTTTGGAAGGCATTGAACTGAAAAATTATTATATGAAACTGCTTTCCGAACTAGGCAGTACCGGTATTCCTAAAATAAGCGATATCTATGCAAAAGCGGTTTCCAGCATTGAAGAACCAAAAAACTTACAGAAAATTATTTCCGAGATTAATAAACTGGATTGGTTTGAAGCAAAGCAGGAGGGGCTTGGCGACCTTTACGAGGGCTTGCTGCAAAAGAATGCTGACGAGAAGAAATCTGGCGCAGGTCAATATTTTACTCCTCGTGTGCTTATTGATGTGATGACTGATTTGATTTCCCCTAAACTTGGTGAAAAATGCTTTGACCCTGCCTGTGGTACGTTTGGGTTTATGATTTCCGCCTATCAGCACGCTATTGACGGTGTGGATCTCTACTCCCTTTCTGATCAGGAAATGGCGGCTTTTCAGGACTCTTTCTATGGCGTTGAGCTGGTACACGATGCACACCGTTTGGCTCTTATGAACGCCTATCTGCATAATGTTCCAGCGCATATTTCCTGTGAGGACTCCCTGGCTCCAAGTGCAAAAAGGCTGAAAGGCTTTGATGTGATTTTAACTAATCCTCCTTTCGGAACCAAAAAAGGCGGAGAGCGTACATCCCGTGACGATATTTCTTTTCAGACTTTCAACAAACAGCTGAACTTCTTGCAGGTAATCTACCGCAGTTTAAAAGCGGACGGAAGTGCACGTTGTGCCGTTGTTCTGCCAGATAATGTGCTGTTTGCTGATGGTGACGGAACGAGTGTACGTCGGGAGTTGATGGACTTTTGTAATCTTCATACTATTCTACGTCTGCCTACTGGAATTTTCTATGCACAGGGGGTAAAAACCAATGTGCTTTTCTTCACCCGTGGCAAGACCGAAAAAGATAACACGAAGGAGGTTTGGTTCTATGATTTGCGTACCAATATGCCATCTTTCGGAAAGACTGCGCCGTTGAAAGAAGAACATTTCATCGATTTTGTAAAAGCCTACACCGCTGAAGACCGCCATGCTGTGGATGACGAGCGCTGGAGCGTATTTACAAGAGAGCAAATTGGCGAAAAGGGTGATACCCTTGACCTTGGGCTGATTCGTGATGATTCTGTCTTAGATTATAATGATCTACCAGATCCAGCGGATAGTGCCGAGGTAGCCGCAGCCAATCTGGAAGAGGCGGTTGACTTGTTGATGAGCGTGGTGAAAGAGCTACGGGCTTTGGAGGTGCAGGACTGATGGCAAAGGCTAAGAAAAAAGAAACCTTAACACCCGAAGAACGCTTGCAGGCGGTACTGGTGCCGGATTGGGAACAACCTTATAAAGTGCCGGAGAATTGGTGTTGGATTCATTTGCTTGATTCTTTTGAAAACTGCACTGATAGTAAAAAGAAAATCCCGCAAAAAGAGTATTTACAAGACGGAAAAATTGCTGTTGTTGACCAAGGGCAGAATTTGATAGGCGGTTATACAAATGATAGAGAAATGATTTTTGCTGGAAATGTGCCCGTCATCATTTTTGGTGATCATACAAGATGTATCAAATACATTGATTTTCCGTTTGCACAAGGTGCTGATGGTATTAAGGTATTAAAACCAAAGCAATTTTTCAATGAAAAAGCATTTTATTATGCATTTCAAACTGTTGACATTCCTAATATGGGCTATCGTAGGCATTTTCCTCTATTTGACAAATACGCAATTCCAGTTCCCCCCCTCTCTGAACAACAGCGCATTGTTGACCGCATTGAAAGCCTGTTTACCAAGCTGGACGAGGCAAAGCAAAAGGCACAGGATGCGCTGAACAGTTTTGAAACCCGCAAAGCCGCCATCCTACACAAAGCCTTTACCGGCGAGCTCACCGCCCAGTGGAGAAAAGAACACGGTGTGAGAATTGAGAGTTGGAAAAATGTATCAGTTTCTGAGATTTGTCATTCATTAAAATATGGCACATCGAAAAAATCTGTATCACAGGGTAAAGTAGTAGTTATACGAATGGGGAATTTACAAGACGGAGAAATTAGATGGGATGATTTAGCTTATTCCAATGATGAAGAGGATATAGAAAAATACAGACTATTTTCAGGAGATGTTCTTTTTAATAGGACAAACAGTTCGGCTCTTGTTGGAAAAACATCAATATATCGCGGAGATTATCCTGCTATTTATGCAGGATATCTTATTAAATTGGATTATGATCATTCACGCATTATAGGTGATTTCTTGAATTATTCACTTAATACCATTCGGGCTAAAAAGTATTATAATTTGGTAAAGACGGATGGTGTTAATCAGTCTAATATTAATGCTAAAAAAATTGGAGCATATAAGTTCGCTATGCCCAATATTAAAGAACAAATAGAAATTGTTCGTATTCTTGATGATATGTTTGCTAAAGAACAGCAGGTAAAACAAGTTGCCGAAACAGTGGTGGAGCAGATTGACCTTATCAAAAAATCTATACTTTCTCGTGCTTTTCGAGGTGAGCTGGGAACGAACAACCAAAACGAGGAAAGTGCAGTGGAGTTGGTGAAAGAAGTTGTAGAAAAAAGTGTAGAAATCAACAACAAACCCAAAACAAAACGAACTGTCATCCCTGAAGAAATTAAGTCTGCACTATCAAGTTCCAATGAAGAAGAGATAATCCGATTATTGATAAAGTCCGCTCCAAAAGCTGTCTCTGTGCAAATGATTATGTCTATTAGCAAGAAAAAATTTGAATTGATGGATGCGCTTCGAAGCCTTGAGCAAAAACAGATTGTTATTAAAAACAGTTTAGGGGAATACTTGCTAAAGAGGTGATATTATGCAAATCAAAAGATTACGTATTGACAAGCATCTTTGTTTGGTTGATTTTGATATTAGATTTGCCACTGTGTCTGGTGGTAGTTCAACCATTTTGATTGGTGAAAATGGTGCAGGCAAATCAACAATGATAGAATGTATTTTGAATATTTTAATGTCCTTTGATTCACCGGCAATTGAGAAGCAGATCGATTATAGTTATTCCCTTGAGTACGAATATGCACAGAAATCAATATCTATTATCAAAAGTGGCCATGCTTACCGTATTACAGCGGACGATTCTGCTATTGAGGGAAGTTATAGGAAGGTTCGTTCGTTTGCCCAAAAGAATTCCCTGTTTCCACAGCGTGTTGTTGCGTTTTATTCCGGAACGAATAACAAACTTTTTCCGAATATAAAAGTGGTAAATACGAGATATACGTGCTTATGCAGGGATACGCTTAGAAATTTTTTAAAATCAATGAACGATGATAGCGAGCGTTTTATTCCTAATTTCCCAAAGAGAAAATACAATTATTGTGAGGAAGGGTTTACCCCTGTTTATCTACTTTCTATTTTGTGTGGACAAAAATCCTTTGAAAAAAGCTATCTTATTAAAGCTTGTCATTTTGATAAGGTTAAATATGTGGATATGGTTGTCAACACCAATAAAGTTGAGCAAATTTTTGGCAGAGGACGGTTTGAGGGTGATGTACCTACAGGCTTGTATTACCTGACTGATTTTATTGATTATCGATTTACAGATCTTTTGCGTAGAGGCTTTATGTATTCTTCGAATGGAAAATCATATTTTCAGATCACGAATATTGACAGTGTGAACATTGATTCAATAGCTATTCTTGAGTTTTTTGAAAAACTATATTCTCTTTTTGAGACCAGATTTGAAGTAACTGTCACACAAGGGGAATCAAATGTAAAATGCAGCGAAATGAGTGAAGGTCAACGGCAACTTATCAAAATTCTTGGTATGCTCGGCATTTGCAAGACAGAAGACTGTTTGGTATTGATGGATGAACCGGATGCCTATATGAATCCACGCTGGAAATATGAAATCAAAGAAACAATGGATAATTCTTTGCGAGATGCTATAAATACTCAAGCTATTGTTGCAACTCATGATCCGCTTGTAATCAATGGCGTTCCAAAGGAATTTATTCGTATCTTTACTCACAATGAAAACCTCGTATCAAACAATGGGTATTACTTTACAAAAGTAATTGTCCCTACAGAAGATACAGAGGGGATGGGAATTGATGGCTTATTACAGAGTGAGTATTATGGATTGTCTTCGGTTTTGGATAGTGAAACAAAAGATAAAATGGATGAAAAACACAGACTTCTTATTAAAAAGAAAGATGGAACAATAACCGATAATGAAAAGTATAAATTATTAGAATTGACAAATGATCTTGAGAATATGTCTTTTACTAGAAATATACCAACGGATAGCTATTATGACGAGTATGTTGCAGCAATGCACAAAATCTATAGTGAGCGTCCTCATGTTAATCTATCTGCGGAAGACATTGCTGAAAGAAACGCAAAGGCGGAAGAAATTTTAAAAGGACTATTAGAAAAATGAGATATATTGATTTAGCCTTGATTGATAAAAAAGATCCTGATGTAATAGGATGGCTTAATAAAGCAAGATTGTATTTAAATGAATTGAGCAAAAAAACAACACACGACGAACGAAAAGAATATATGGCTGCTCATGGAATTTGGAGTCAATTCAAACCGATACTTATAAAATATTATGGAGAAAAATGCTGGTATTCTGAATGTAGTTTAGAGGGGACATTTGGAGAGATTGATCACTTTAGGCCGAAAAACAAATCAACAGACGAGAAAAAAAATGAAATATTGCCAGATGGATATTGGTGGTTGGCATACGATTATCTCAACTATCGTTTAAGTTGTGAGAAAAGTAATCGTAGTTATGGTGATGGCGGGAAAAATGATATGTTTCCTTTAAAAGCAGGTACGCCTGCTGCTACGCAAGGAAATAATAATGATATCCCCATTCTGTTAGATCCTTGCGTGGAAAGCGATGTTGAGATTATTGATTGTAATGAAGCTGGTGAAATCATAGCATTAAGCAACGATCCCTACGATGTAAGTAGAGTTGAAATTAGCAAAAGAATATACAATTGGAATTGTTTTAATATTGGTCGTAAAAAAATTCGTTCAGACAGCAAAATAGCATTGCAACTTTTTGAAATGGCGTATGAATTATGTCCGGATAAGATGGCACCTTCAATTAAGCAAATTTGTAAACTGGTTCATCCGGACACCCCATATTCATCGTTTGCCAAACGATACATAAAATTTAAAATTCACGATAAACCATACGAAGATGTGATTGTTAATGCAATAGAAGAAGCGCATTTCCTGCTTTGACACTTAGAGCAAAGAGAGGAGCAGGAAAGATTACCGCAGACGCCCTGTTTGGAGCAGGAAGAAAAATAAATGCACTCGGTTTTCCTGCGGCTGTGGTCATCGTAATAGTGAGGGGAAAAGATCAGATGGCGTCGAACTTCCCAGGAAACAGAGGAAGGGCTCTTGCCAAGTTCGTCAGCAATCTTTTTGAAGCTCCATCCTTTTTCGATGCCAGCTTCGATAGAGATTCTGTCAGAGAGTGTAAAGTGTTTGCCTTTGTTGGATTCAAAAAAAGTATTCATAAATAGAAACTCCTTTCATGTTGGAGCCTGAGAGTAAGTTCATGTTACTATGATTGCAGAGGTAAATGCAACCCCTATGTCTGTGTTTAAGAACAAAAAGACCTAAGGGTTGCATTTACTTTTTCAATTAACAATCACAAAGAGTTCACAAAATAATTAGCACTCACCTCTTGACAGTGCTGATATTAGGTGCTATAGTACAGATAGAACAAAGGAAGAGAGAAAAAGAATCAAAGATATGAAGCAGACAGCATTCATAGATGATTCGAAATCTGGAATCCTGAAGTTTTAGTAAACAACACCTCGGAATTCTCCGAACGTGCAAATAATATATTTTTTATCATTTGGAAGGAGATATGACTTATGATGATGCCTAGTATTTTTGGAGAAAACTTATTTGATGACTTTATGGATGATTTTTCATTCCCGACGTTTCCGAATGTCGACAAAGAACTGTATGGAAAACATGCTAAGAATCTGATGAAGACAGATGTAAAAGAGACCGAAAATGCATACGAGATTGATATTGATCTTCCGGGATTTAAGAAAGATGAGATCCAGATGGAACTGAAAGACGGTGTACTTACCGTCAGTGCAGCTAAAGGACTGGATAAAGATGAGGAAGATAAGAAAGGTAACTATATCAGAAAAGAACGTTATGCGGGCAGCATGAGCAGAAGCTTCTATGTAGGAAAACATGTAACGGTAGAGGATGTACACCCGAAATATGAAAGTGGAATCCTTTCATTCAGTGTTCCGAAAGAGGAAGCAAAACCGGTAGAAGAGAAGAAACATTACATTTCAATTGAAGGTTAATGAAAGCTCATAGACATAAAAAAGAGTGATGGTACCCCACAGGTATTGAGCCTGTGGGGTATCATATCATAAAAACACATATAGAAAAGCAAATGACGGGAGGGAGAACAATGGCGGCAAAAAGAGATTATTATGATGTTCTTGGAATCAGCAGGAGTGCAGACAAGGGAACGATCAAAAGAGCATATCGTAAACTGGCCAAGAAATACCACCCGGATACCAATGCCGGAAATGCACAGGCGGAAGAGAAGTTCAAGGAAGCAACGGAAGCCTATAATGTGTTGAGTGATCCGGAAAAAAAGAAATTGTATGATCAGTTTGGTCACGCAGCTTTTGACGGCAGTGCCGGGGGCAGTGGAGCCTACGGTTATGGAAGTGAACCGGGAGGCGGCACCTACAGCTATAACGGACCGAATGGCAGCTTTCATGAATATCATTTTGAAGGCGGCGATATGGATGACATCCTGAAGAATATATTCGGCGGTGGATTCTCGGAAGGAGCAGAAAGTGGCTTTCACGGATTTGAAGGATTCGGAAAAGGATTTAGCGGTGGCGGAAATTTCCGGCAGGATGGTTCCGATGTGACAGCTGAAATAGATGTAACATTTGACGAGGCTGCATTCGGTGGAGATAAAGTTATCCGGCTGTCAGATGCACAGGGCAGCAATGTGGCAGGAAAATCATTGAAAGTGCATATTCCGGCAGGTATCAGCGACGGAAAAAGCATCCGTCTGAGAGGAAAAGGAATGCCGGGAGTGTCCGGAGGTAAAGCAGGAGATCTGTTATTAAAAGTCAGAGTCGGTAAACGTCCGGGATTCGAACGAAAAGATATGGATGTATATTCAAAAGTCACGATTCCGTTTACTACAGCAGTGCTGGGAGGAGAAGCAGTGGTACAGACACTTACCGGAAGAGTGGTCTGCAAGATCAATCCGGGAACGCAGTCCGGAACGAAGATCCGGCTAAAAGGCAAAGGAATCGTGTCTATGAAGGATGCAGGAAGATATGGAGATCAGTATGTGACTGTTCAGATAGATGTACCAAAGAATCTCAGTAACGAAGCTAAGAGAAAATTAAAAGAATTTGAAGCTGCATGCAGGAACGGAAGCCGGGGAGCAGCATAAATTTTAAATATAAATATAGAATAAATGCATTGTTTTATCAGAGGAATCCAGCTTGGATCCGGAAAGGTAGAAGGATGCATTTTTTTCTGTATTGACGCTCTCTTTAGAAAGAATTATAATAAAATAATTAGGAAAAAGAATCTGTATTTCCATACGGGTTATGAAAATATATGCTAAGGAGATAAGTAAGATGAGCAAGATTATTTTAACAGGTGACCGCCCGACAGGACGTCTTCACGTTGGTCATTATGTAGGTTCATTAAAAGAACGTGTAAAATTACAGAATTCAGGAGAATATGATGAGATCTATATTATGATCGCAGATGCGCAGGCACTGACAGATAACGCCGAACATCCGGAAAAAGTACGTCAGAACATCATGAACGTAGCACTGGATTATCTGGCTTGTGGAATCGATCCTGAGAAATGTCACATTTTTATCCAGTCAATGGTTCCTGAGCTTACAGAATTAACATTCTATTATATGAATCTGGTTACGGTATCCAGAGTGCAGAGAAACCCTACGGTAAAAGCAGAGATCCAGCAGAGAAACTTTGAAGCAAGTATCCCGGTAGGCTTCTTCTGTTACCCGATCAGCCAGGCTGCCGATATTACAGCATTCCGTGCAACAACAGTTCCGGTTGGAGAAGACCAGATGCCGATGATCGAGCAGTGTAAAGAGATCGTGCACAAGTTCAACACTGTATACGGTGAGACATTAACAGATCCGGAAATCGTACTTCCATCTAACAAGTCATGTTTAAGACTTCCGGGAATCGATGGAAAGGCCAAGATGAGTAAATCGCTTGGCAACTGTATCTATCTTTCTGACGAAGAAGATGTTGTGAAGAAGAAAGTGATGTCTATGTTTACAGATCCGAACCATCTTCGTGTAGAAGATCCGGGACAGGTAGAAGGTAATCCGGTATTCATTTATCTCGATGCGTTCTGCAAAGATGAATATTTTGAAGAATTTTGGCCGGAATATAAGAATCTGGATGAGTTAAAAGCACACTATCAGCGTGGAGGTCTTGGTGATGTCAAAGTTAAGAAGTTCCTGAACAAGGTACTTCAGGCGGAGCTGGCACCAATCCGTGCGAGAAGAAAAGAATGGGAGCAGAAGCTTCCGGAAGTATTCGCAATACTGAAAGAAGGAAGCAAAGCAGCCGAGGCAAAAGCAGCAGAGACACTGCAGGATGTAAAGGCTGCTATGAGAATCAACTATTTTGATGATGCAGATTTCCTGAATTAAGAATAACAGAGAGATTATAGAATCCTCGAAATATCAGACGATACCTGGTATTTTGGGGATTTCTTTTATTGGAAATTGCTGTATAATAAAACTATCAGTAAAAAATGGGAATTGTATAGATAATAATGAGAGTGAAGAGGCGTGATCATATGAAAGAGATAACGAAAGAAGCACTTCTGGAAGCTTTAAAATTAAGAGATAACGGAGAACGTCCGGCGTTCCGGGAATGTGAATTCAAAGACATGGATCTGAGCGGAGCAGATCTGCATAATATGGACTTCACATTAAGTTCGTTTCAGAATGTAAATCTGGAGTATGTGAATTTGAAAAACAGCAGTGTGGAAAATGCATTGTTTGACGGGAATTCCCTGCATGGTGCGGATTTTCAGAATGCGAATATGAAGACAGCAGCATTTCGTGAATGCGATATGCGTGAATGCAATATCAGGGGAGCGAACCTTTATGGAGCAGTACTTGAGCATGCAAAGTTAGACGGCATTCAGTCCGATCATACAACCCAGTGGTTCCGTATGCACTGCCCGGAGACCGGACCAATTCTGGGATATAAGAAATGTGTGAATGACAGGGTGGTACAGCTTCTGATTCCTGCTGATGCAAAGCGTACTTCGGCAACACGTCCATCCTGCCGTTGCAGTAAGGCAAAGGTGCTTTCGATAAAAAGTTTTGATGAGACGGAAGAATTTGAAGAAGCCTGGTCACTGGTCGATGAAAATTTTGTATATAGAAAAGGACAGTGGGTCGAGGTGAAAGATTTTAATGAGGACAGATGGATGGATTCCACGACAGGGATCCATTTCTGGATGGAGAGAAAAGAGGCTCTTGGTTATTGACACCTAACAGGCATTAGAAATCAGGACTCAGAAACTTGACATGAATACAGCGATGCGATAGATTAATTTATGGATTAGAGAGTATGAAGGAGAGAAACTTATGAATTTACATGAATTTTTTATCGTATGCCCGCTGGTATTTCTTGCCGGATTTGTGGATGCGATTGCTGGAGGAGGAGGCTTGATTTCATTGCCGGCCTATATGTTCGCAGGGGTTCCGGTACACAATGCAATTGCGACGAATAAATTATCATCGGCAACGGGAACGGCGGTGTCAACATGGCATCTTGTGAAGAGCAGATGTGTGGATCTGTTTCTGGTTCCGGGAACGGTAGCATGTGCGTTCGTTGGTTCGATCGCAGGCGCAAACCTGGCACTGATCATCGGTGACAAAGTGTTAAAGACGGTACTGGTCTTTGTTCTTCCGGTTGTGGCGTTCTGTGTGTTACGTGACAAAAATCTGAAGCCGGTGATCCCGGAAAGATTTACCAGAAAGAAACAGTATCTGATCATGGCGGCATGTTCATTCGTGATCGGCATCTATGATGGATTTTACGGACCGGGAACCGGGACATTTTTACTGCTTACATTTACCAAATTAGGAAAGCTCGATATGGAGAAAGCAACAGGAAACGTAAAAGTTGTCAATTTGACATCGAATATATCGGCGTTAATTACATTTATTCTGGCAGGGAAGATCTTATGGGTACTGGGACTTTCGGCGTCCATATTTAGCATTGCAGGACATTATCTTGGTGCACACATGGTTGTGAAGAACGGGGTAAAGGTCATCAAGCCGATTATCTTACTTGTGCTCGTATTACTGATGATCAAGATTATTCTCGGAATATAGATGGAATAATTTAGCATATTGCAGTAAAAGAGCCCGCAGTGTATAATGTACCCATAATTTTAGAAAATGAGGTATAACATGGAAGATTCAAATAGAAACTTTAAATTACAGACGTGTGAAGATTTTATAGAAGTGCTTGCAAGTAAAGCGGCTGTTCCGGGAGGTGGCGGAGCGGCCGCTTTAACCGGGGCTATCGGAATTGCGCTTGGCAATATGGTTGGAAGCCTGACAGTGGGAAAGAAAACATATGCAGATGTAGAAGATGAAATTATCGAATGCAAGAAAGAGGCGGATGAGATCGCAAAAGAATTCTTAGAACTGATGGATAAGGATGCGGAAGCATTTGAGCCGCTCAGTAGAGCATACGGACTTCCGAAGTCTACGCCGGAAGAGATTGCAGAAAAAGAAGAGATCATGGAGAATGCACTGAATGTGGCATGTGGTGTTCCGATCGAGATCATGAAGACCTGTGCCAGAGGCATTGACCTTGTCGAAGTATTTGCTGCAAAGGGCAGCCGGATCGCATTAAGTGACGCTGGAGTCGGAGCAACACTTTTAAAATCTGCCATGCAGGGCGCATCATTGAATGTATATATCAATACGAAATCAATGAAAGACAGAAAAAGAGCGGAAGAACTCAATCAGCTGGCAGATTCCCTCCGGGAAGAATATGAAGCAAAAGCAGACCGTATATTTGCGGAAGTAAGCAGCCGCATTCGGTAAAGACAGTGCAAGAATGAAAAAGAAAGTAGAAAGAAAGCAGCAGGACAAATAATGGCAAAATTACTATTAGGAAAAGAAGTAAATGCTTCTATTAATGAAGAAATCAAGGCAAAAGTAGAAAAGTTAAAAGCACAGGATATTACACCGGCGCTTGGAATCATCCGTATCGGCGAAAGAGAAGACGATATCGCATATGAAAAAAGTGCAGCAAAACGATGTGAGACGCTTGGCGTGGCATATGAGAAATTCCTTCTTCCGGCAGATGTAAAAGAAGAAGAGGTATTAAAGACGATCAGTAAGGTAAATAAGAATGATAAAATTCATGGCGTTTTGTTGTTCAGACCTCTTCCGAAGCATCTGAACGAGGACAGGATTGTCAATGCGCTGGCGGTAGAAAAAGATGTAGATGGAATTACGGATCTTTCTATGGCAGGAGTTTTCATGGGAAAAGATATGGGATACGCACCATGTACGCCAAGTGCCTGCATGAAGGTGCTGGAGCATTACGGAATAGACTGCACAGGTAAAAAAGTGGTAGTTATCGGAAGAAGTCTGGTAGTCGGAAAACCGGCAGCCATGATGCTGCTGAAGAAGAATGCGACCGTAACTGTCTGCCATACCAGAACAGTGGACGTGCCGTCCGTGGTAAAAGAGGCGGATATTGTAGTTGTAGCGGCCGGAAAAGCCGGAGTTATCGATGGAAGCTATCTGAGAGAAGGACAGATCGTCATTGATGTCGGAATTAATGTGAATGAAGAAGGAAAACTCTGTGGAGATGTGAATTTTGAGGAAGCAGAGAAGATTGTAGATGCGATCACACCGGTTCCGCGTGGAGTCGGAGGGGTAACGACTTCCATTCTGCTGGAGCATGTGGTGGATGCTGCGATTGCACAGAACAGATAGAGAGTTAAGAGGCGAGAGGCGGAGAAAATGAAGAGGATAGATTTCGAAAATGGAACAGTAACAGGGAACATTCTTGGAGCGGCTCTTCCAATGCTTGCTGCCCAGCTGTTAAATCTGCTGTATAACATTGTAGACCGTGTATACATTGCACGTATTCCGCATGTGGGAACGGCAGCACTCGGGGCAGTCGGGATCTGTTTTCCGTTAATCATGATCATTACTGCTTTTGCAAATCTCTTCGGCGGCGGTGGTGCGCCGCTGTTTTCGATTTACAGAGGAAAAAAAGAAGAGAAGACAGCAGTCAGAATTATGAATACATCGTTTTCCATGATCTGTGCCAGTGCAGTACTGCTGATGATCGGAGGATTCCTTTTTGCGTATCCTGTTTTGATTTTGTTTGGAGCTTCCAAAGATGCAATGCTCTATGCATACCCATATATGATGATCTATTTGATCGGTACACTACCTTCGATGATTGCGGTGGGAATGAATCCGTTCATTAATGCACAGGGATACTCGGTGATAGGGATGTCTTCGGTTGTTGTCGGAGCAGCTGCAAATCTGATCCTGGATCCGGTATTTATTTTTATCCTTGGACTCGGCGTAAGAGGAGCAGCAATCGCAACAGTATTGTCACAGACGATATCCGCAATATTTGTATATTTCTTCCTTTCAAGAAGAGCAGAATTGAAAGTCCGAATTTTACGAAAAGGAGAGATTGGGGCATGTATCGGATATGCCAGGAATATTGTAAGTCTTGGAATGGCAGGATTTATTATGCAGCTTACGAACAGTCTGGTATCAATCTGCTGCAATCATGTACTTTCTGTTACAGGAGGAGATATCTACATTTCGGTTATGACAATTATTAGCAGTGTGCGTCAGCTTGTGGAGACACCGATCAGTGCGATAAATGAAGGTACATCTCCGATCCTGAGTTATAATTACGGCGCACGCCGTCCCGGACGTGTGAGAAAAGCTATGGTAGTGCTTGCAGTTATGATCCTTGTCTATACTGCTGTGATGTGGGGGAGTATTATTGTAATTCCGGAAGTTCTTATCCGTATTTTCAGTTCTGATAAGATGCTGTTAAAAGATGCGGTACCTGCACTCAGACAGTATTTCGCCGCATTTATTTTCATGGATCTGCAGTATATGGGGCAGACAGTATTCAAATCATTGAATAAAAAGAAGCAGGCAATCTTTTTCTCAATACTCCGGAAAGTGGTAATTGTAGTTCCGCTCACTTATTTCATGCCGTATGCATTGCATATGGGAACGGATGGGGTATTTCTTGCAGAACCGGTTTCGAATGTGATCGGTGGAAGTATCTGCTTTATCACGATGCTTTGTACGGTACTGCCGGAGCTGAAAAGAATGGAAGCAAGAAAATAAAAATGATGTGATTTTTAGGGGAGATATGGATAGAAAGATTTCAAAAATAACAAGAGGACTGATGACGGTTCTGACAGTCATATTGATTGCACTGTTTCTGACGATCATGGTTCTGGTGAGTAAGATTCAGGGAACAGCCCGTGTCGTAAATTACGCCGGATTGGTCCGCGGAAAGACGCAGCGTATTATCAAACTAGAGGATGCAAAAGAACCGCAGGATGAGATGATTGAATCGGTAGCTTCATTTATAGAAGGACTTCGGTATGGAAGTGATGAGCTGAATCTGGTCCGTCTGGATGACAGAGCATTTCAGAATAAGATGAAAGAACTGGATGAACATTTTCAGAAGTTGCAAAAAGAGATCCGGCAAGTGCGTAAAGAGGGCTATGAGAATACGGAAATCATAGAAAAAAGCGAAACGTTCTTTGTAATCTGTGATGAAGCAACCGGGCTTGCGGAAAAGTATGCACAGAAGAAAGCAACTGCACTGGAACGGCTGGAAAAGATTGTGATCGCAGATATTATCGGTCTGGTGTGTCTTCTGGCATATGAACTGATTAAGGCTGTAAAATACGCGGCGCAGAATAAAGCACTTAAGAAAAAAGTCTATCTGGACGAGGCAACCGGACTTCCGAATAAGAACCGCTGTGAGGAGATCTTAGACGGAGAAATGCCGGAATGTACGGATGGGTCAGTAGCATTGTGTGTATTCGATCTGAATAATCTGCGTATTATTAATAACAGGCTCGGACATGATCAAGGGGATGCGTATATCCGCTCATTTGCGGTGCAGTTAAGAAAAGCGCTGCCGGAAGAATATTTTGCAGGGCGGGATGGCGGAGATGAGTTTATTGCTGTACTTGAGTGTGTGGATCATGAAAAAGTACGGGAAATATTGGGGACAATACGTTCGGAAATTGCCAGATATTCCCAGGAACATCCGGAGATGCCGATCAGTTATGCGGTAGGATATGCACTGGCGGAAGATTTTGAAGGATGTACGATGCGGGAACTCTTCCGGCATGCCGATAAGAATATGTATATAGATAAGAATCAGGCGAAGATAAAAGAGGCAGCGGACCGCCGGGCACTTCATATTCAGATCCTGGATGGAATCAGACAGCAGGGATTTCAATTTTCGGACTGCCTGTATTGTGATGCTTTGCAGGATCAGTATACAGTTTTACGTGCAAGCTCGAATTTCTTCCTTGCAGAAGATGGAAGTTATTCAGGAGCGGTAGAACAGATCGTGCAGAAACTTGCAGATGATTCATCAAGAAAAAGAATGTGGGAACGGCTGCAGATCCCATATATCATTTCCAATCTTTCGGAAAAGAAAGAAGAAAGTGCAAAATATGAACTTCCTTATTGCAGGAAGAATGGAAAAGAGATACAGAGAGGCCGTATGACATTTCTGCGTCTGGATGATACGGCAGCCGGGAAGTTGCATCACTTTATTGTTGGATTTGAAGTGTTTCATGACATGGAGCAGGTCCTGGAAGATGAGAGGCTGCACTTGGAACAGTATTATGAGCAGATGAAGCAGTCTATTCTGGAAAATAGTAATTATATAGAAGCGCTTCTTGAAACAGCGGAAGCTTTGTATACAGTGAACCTGACACAGGATCGTCTGGAACAGATATTTCATCATAGAAAGAAAGAAGAGCGTATATTTGACTTTCAGGGAGAACTTCCATGTTCGTATGATGGATATTGCAGGAAAATACGGCAGCATATTACAGAAGATACATTGGAAACGTATAAGATCATAGATACATCAAAGAGTCTTCTGGATCGTTTTTATGCCGGTGAGAAGCAGGTGACTGTGGAATATCAGGAAAGCAACAAAGACGGAAAAGAAATCTGGATCCAGAAGACAGTGCTGATGTCGCAGGATACAGTCTATGATAACGAGAAAGAACGGGAGCATACAGTGGTTCGCGGAATCATTATGTTCCGGAATACTTCGGAATTCCACGAAAAGGATCAGAAAGAAAAAGAACAATTGCAGATTGCCTATGAAAAGGCAGATATGGAGAGTAAGACAAAGACAGAATTCATGAATCGTATGAGTCATGATCTGCGAACCCCGATCAATGGAATCCTGGGAATGATACATGTGATCCGAAAGAGCTGGAACAATCAGGAGAAGCTGGAAGATTCGGTAGATAAGATCGAGATTTCGACAAGACATCTAATGGACCTGGTGAATGATGTACTTGATATGAGTAAGCTTGAATCGGGACATCTGACAGTGCATGAAGAACCGTTTGATCTGGAAGATCTTATGAAAGAAGTGGCAGTACTGATGCAGGGACAGCTGGAAGAAACTGGAATTATACACCGCAAGCACAGGGAAAATATGCAACATACTATGCTGAAAGGGGATGCGCTTCAGCTACAGAGAATTATGATGAATCTGTTTGGCAACGCAGTCAAATACAATAAAAAAAATGGAACCATAGATACTTATGCGACAGAGATTTCGTGTGACGGTAAGAATGTTTTGTATGAATTCAGGATTGAAGACAGTGGGATCGGTATGAGCAGGGAATATATGGAACATGAATTGTTCCAGCCATTTACGCAGGAAAAGGCAGATGCAAGAACGCAGTATAAAGGAACCGGACTTGGAATGTCGATTGTTAAAGGTCTGATTGATAGAATGAATGGTACGATCAGTGTCCGCAGTACCCCGGGAGAGGGGAGTGAATTCACATTCCGGCTGGCATTTCGTCTGGCAGAAGAGGAAAGGCAGCAGGCGGCTGATAATAAGGAAGACGCGAAAGATGACCTGGCAGGAATGCGTGTATTATTGGTAGAAGATAATGATATCAATATGGAAATTGCAGAATTCTATCTGACAGATGCAGGAATAATCGTAGAGAAAGCATGGAATGGCAAAGAGGCTGTAGAGAAATATGAAGGTACACCAAAGGGGTATTACAGTGCAATACTGATGGATATCATGATGCCTGTGATGAATGGTATAGAAGCCGCAAGGAATATCCGGCGCAAGGAAAAGAATGGGGGAAAAGAAATCCCGATCATTGCAATGACCGCACAGTCGGAAAGAGAAAGTAAAGAAAGCTGCAGTCTGGCGGGAATGAATGCATATATATCCAAACCGGTAGATCCGGAGAATCTGATCCGAATATTGAGAATGTATCAGAAGCGTTAAAGAAAAGTGACAAAAGAGGAAGGTGACAGACATGGTATCATTAAATGATTATCTCTATTCAGGAGATACAGTACTCCGGATTCTTCATAATTACATTAAAGACCTGAGAAAAGATGCCAAAATGACAGGAAATGAAATTGACATGATTCATTGTAATTTCCTTTTACAGATTCAGGAATTACTGGAACATAATGACTTCCTGACAGCCCAGTCGCAGAAGATGAGAGAGTTCTACAAATACATGGCACAGGAATATCCGTTTATGGCATTTACTTTCAAGGGAAGAATCAAGTCTCTGATCCGTGCAGAAGAGAAATTCAACGGATATATTGTGGAATTCATCTATGATTATTATGAGGAATATGGGGAGTATCCAAGTGTAGCAGAACTAAAGAAACGATTGCGTTGCTTTAGAGATTTAATTGCTTACAGGATCATTATTTCTGTTCCGAGATGTCATCTGAACAGTGAAGAGGACAGGGAAGAACAGGAACGGAAATATCTATATCAGATTGCAAATGCCCTTCCTGGTTTTCTGGAGGAACAGGGATTCAGTGCGGAACCGGCTATGGGGATTAAGGAGAGTACATCCCCGCTTTTGAACGAGTCGGTGAAACCATATTACAGAGATTATATCTGCAGCAGCAGCCTGAATAATTATCAGTCTCTTCATATCACCTTCTATGATAACAGCTCCAGGTGTTATATGGAGGTACAGCTCAGGACAAAAATGATGGATGATGTGGCAGAGATCGGTACGGCGAATCATATTGGATATGAGAAAGAGCAGGAGCATGACAGGGCAAGGAGAGACGCAGTCCCGGAGGGTGAATGTCAGTATTTTGATGAGGCCTATGAGAGAGGAATGAAACTGCTGAATCTGGATCTTGCAGAACTGGATGTGAATATGTTCTCTGCGGTTAATAACAGTCTGATCAATGATGGATGTGGACTTTACCGGGGACGTCTGATCCTGCCGTATGAGCACTTGTCCAGATTTCAGAATGATCTGATCGATTAGAGAAAAATCGCAGAAAAAGTGATGAAAATACAGTTTGAATTTGCAATACGAAGCAGAATATAGTATGATATGATTCAGGGCTTTAAAGTGTAGTGCTTTAAAGTCCTGAGATTTTGAAAGGATATTTATACTATGATAGTTAATTTGATAGAACGGATATATGGCTTTTTGTGGGGAGATTTGTTACAGATACCGCTTCCGGGCGGCGGAAGTGTCGGGATCTCATTGCTGATCATCCTGCTGATCCCGGCGGGAATCTACTTTACGATCCGCACAAGGGGACTTCCCATCCGCCTGTTCCCGGATATGGTGGTGGCATTGACCGGTAAAAAGGATGATAAGAACAGTCTGTCTACTTTCCAGACATTGATCGTATCAACGGCAACCCGTGTCGGTATGGGTAATCTGGTAGGTGTGGTTGCGGCAGTATCGGCCGGAGGCGCAGGAGCTGTCTTCTGGATGTGGGTGACGGCACTGATCGGATCGTCAACTGCATTTATAGAGGCAACGCTTGCACAGATTCATAAAGAAAGAGATCCCCTGTATGGTGGATTTCGCGGAGGTCCGGCATATTATATCCATGATTATATAGAAGGCAGGACAGGAAAAAAGAAAAAACATGTATTGGTATCGGTGTTATTTGCTGTTTCCGGATTGATCTGCTGGTGTGGAATCAGCCAGGTGATCAGTAATTCGGTAGCCGCTTCTTTTGAAAATGCATTTTCGATTCCGCCGCTTTACACGACGATTGTGCTGGTAATCCTTGCGGCTGTCATTGTACTTCGTAAAAATGCCACAGTGAAAGTGCTGGATCTGATGGTTCCGTTTATGGCGGTATGTTATTTCTTTATTACAATCTTCATCATCGTAACGAATATCGGAAGTCTTCCTGGAGTATTTGTAAGGATTATCCAGGAGGCATTCGGAGCCCGTCAGGTAGTAGCGGGTGGATTCGGAGCAGTGTTGATGAATGGAGTAAAGCGCGGACTGTTTTCAAATGAAGCCGGATCCGGTTCCGCACCATGTGCGGCAGCGGCAGCAGAATGTGACAAACCGGTAAAGGCAGGATTTACACAGGCACTTGGGGTATTTATAGATACGATTGTGATCTGTAGCTGTACGGCCATGATCATGCTTCTGGCACCGGAAAAACTGGTGGCAGGAAAAGAAGGAATGGATCTTTTACAGACAGCGATGAAGTATCATCTGGGAGAATTTGGAGTGATCTTCATTGCAGTAACTTTATTCCTGTTCAGTTTCTCGACATTCCTGGGAATCCTCTTCTATGCAAGAAGTAATGTGGCTTATCTGTTTGGTGATAAATGGTGTTGGCAGACAGCATATAAAGTGCTCGCACTTGTGATGCTGTTCATCGGTGGAATTGCAACCTATACATTTGTATGGGATCTGGGAGATGTCGGAATCGGGCTGATGACCATTTTCAATATCGGAGCACTGTATCTGATGGGTGGACAGGCACTGGATGAATTGAAAGTGTATGAAGCGTCAAAAAAGAATAAGAAATCATGATAAAGATTAAAAAAGAGCAGCAGATATACCGTTGAAATAAAAATGCGGCATATCATAGTGCTCTTTTTTATTATCATTTATCTGTCATAATATTTGCCATATCTGCAGGCAGCGGAGCTGTAAATGACATCCATTCTCCGGTAATCGGATGGGCAAATTCCATATGATGGGAATGCAGTGCCTGTCTGCTTATGTGTTCCATATCCGGGTTATACAAGTAATCTCCAATCAGTGGGAACCCCAGATGTTTCATATGGATGCGGATCTGATGTGTCCGGCCGGTCTCAAGCTTCAGAGAGACCAGACTGTGTCCGTTGGCTTCTTTTACAAGCCGGTAATGTGTGATGGCTTCTTCACCGTGTTCAAAATCAACCGTGCGTTCGATGATGGTGCCTTCTTTTCTGGCAAGCGGAGCACAGATGGTTCCGGCCGCAGGTGTGACACTGCCCTTTACTATGGCAAGATATTCCCGGTGCACTTCGCGGTTCTTGGTCATAGTAGAAAGAATACTTCCGCTGATCAGATGTTTGGATACAACAGTCAGACCGGAAGTGTCCCGGTCCAGACGGTTACAGCAACGGAAGATGAAAGGTTTTCCCTGTTCCTGATAATACCATGCGAGCGCATTGGCAAGGGAATTATAATAATTGTTCATGGACGGATGAATCGGCATACCGGCAGGTTTGTTGATTACGATGATGTCCTCGTCTTCATAAATGATGTCCAGTGGAATCTCAACCGGCGGGATCTTTTCGGAATTTTTTGTCTCGCAGATGATAACCTGAAGGATATCTCCGGCAGTCAGTATCTGGCGCATATAATAATGTACGCCATTGACAAGAATACTTTTGGGCATGCGTTTGATTTCAGCAAGATTCTGTCCGGAATACCCTCTGCGTCTTAAAAACTGTTCGATGCGCAGTCCACTGTCTTTTTCTGTAATTGTATATTGTATCGTACGGTTCATTGCAATTCTCCTGTGATATAGCGTATAATGATAATACATATGATTGTAGATACCTATCATATCATAATCCATGTAAGAAAATAAAGGCAGAATATATAAG
>ERZ894199.251-NODE-251-length-27665-cov-10.380261_pt1 | contig 27665 bp, 30 predicted proteins | sample MGYA00380285_ERZ894199 | MGnify/ENA primary metagenome ERZ894199 (study PRJEB32331, sample SAMN06328447) | human gut metagenome | biome: human gut microbiome; feature: stool | host: Homo sapiens | collected 2012-01-17 ... | reverse complement strand
TGAGGATGTGAATCTCAGTTGGGAAGGATGGTAGCATTATAGAAAAATTGAAGGAGTTGCTAGAGGATTGTATTAAGAAAACGGAGCCGGAGTATTACCCACCAGTGGAGAATTTACTGGATCTGATCTACGAGCATTACACGGAGAATAATCCAGTAGAGAAAAACACAGTTGCCGGGAAAGTTGCAAAGGCCAAAGAAAAGGAACTGGAAGAGTGGCTGCGCAGTTTGGACGGAATGAATAGGGAGGCTCGTAGATGACTATGTCGGGGATAAGATTCCGCTCTGGGAAAAGATCATGAACCGGCAGGGAACGATGTGCTGCGCATGGGAGAAGACCGCTTTTGAGGAAGGACTGAAAGCGCTGAATAACAGCTATCCGCTGGTAAGACCTCGGATCTATGTCAGAGTATATGAATGATAACGTGAACAATTCGTTTCGCACAGAGCCGGATGCGGAAAAGCCGCACGTCCGGATCTGTGAGGGGCGCACGACCGTAAGGGGTGCGTCTACTCGACCTACGAACACAATAAAAATTTTATAAACTTAATGACTGGAATCTTAGGATGGCAGTAAAAAATAAACTGACACTTTGACGAATTAAAATGCGAAATCGAAACTTTTCATAGTAAAATATATTTCCTGTTGCTAGAGAATTAAAGGAGAGGTATAATATAGCAAATTTAAGAAGAGAGTGGGGAATTTCCCCATCCCATTGCCTTACATAAAGGCGTGCGTTGAAAAAATTGTTTGTGTAATTCTTGGTATTGTTATTGAATCATTGCTGTTTGAATCACAGTGGGGTCTGATCATATTAGGAGAAGGGGGATAATCATTATGAAAATGGAAAGGATAGAGAGGTTTAATGAAGCGTATGCAAATGATGATTTGAAAAAATGTGAATTTGAATTACTTTTCTTGATGCTGATGTATAATACTGATATTAGAAACGGAAAAGAATATGAGTACGATTTAAAGCATATTTTGTTTAAGACAAACTGTATTCGAAATCCGATAGGAATGAAATATACATCTAAAGATTATAAAAAAACAGCACAGATTTTGACTAATACTTTAAAAATAGCAAAAACAATAAATGATCCTGAGATAGATACTCGGGAGATTATTCAAGAAGGGATTACTATTGATAAGCGAATTATAAAAGATATTTGTGATATAGCAGCTTATACGGAATGCTTTTATAAAATGAACTCTGTTAATTCTACAAGAATGGATGAATGTGAAGGGGGGAAGATTCCGTTTGTAGAACAATTAATTAGTCTTGTAGTTTTTCATCAAGATCAAACGCGTCTTGTTAAGGAAAACTATAAAGATTTTATAAATCCGGATTATCAAACAGGAATGGAACTGTCGATAGCTAATAGACCTGTTGAACATTATAAAAATTTGGAAGGATCAGTATTAGATAATTTTGAATCAATTCTTGAAAGTATGAACGAAATAATTCATTATTTGTATTATAGATTCGGTGAAAATTTAAAAGTGCAAATTGTAAATACGGATATTCAACGAAAACTTGTGCATCCTTATGAAAATGCTGAATTTGAAAAATATTTGTATATTGCATCGCAAAGATTTCTCATTTGTAGAATAGAAGAAGGAATTCGTTATGGATATTATAAACTTGGATATGTGAATAAGAACCAAGAAGGAATTAGAGAATATGTATTTTCAATAGAAAATGATGAAAAATACAAAGCAAGAAGAATGGGAGTGTTAAGGAGAGAATATCAAGTAAGAAATCACATTCTGTTAGATTATAGAAATCAAGGAGATATTCCAATTATATACGAAAAATTATCAATTCTGTCAGATGAGTTAATAAAGATTCAAGCAAAGAAATATGAATTATTTGAGTTTAGTGAATTTCATCCGGATAAATCGTTATTTCAAGATGCAGAAAAAGTAGCCGAGATAAAAGAGCGAATTGTAGAGTCATTGACAAAAGATTATTATTTGGATTGTAAAGTAAAAGGTGTATGTATACGAGATTTATTAATAACATATAAGTATTTGGATACATTATCAGAGGTTTTGTATCTTGCATCGTCAAAGTGTATTGATGATAAAAAACAAGATACATATATTAAAGAAATAAGTTTAGTTGAAATTTCATATCTCGAAAAAGAACTGTCAAGGATACATGAGTTTGAACTTGAATATGCAAAAAAATTAATTGATAGATTTATATTTCATGAAAAGAAAAATAGGGATGATGATATATTTTCTCAACCATTATTAATAATTAGTAAAAGTCAAGTGATTTTGAGCCAAGCGCTATTAGATCAAGTGAATCTTGATAGATTTATTGAGCGTCAATTCATTAGATATAAGAAAAATGTAGCAGATGTAGGACATATTTTTGAAAATAAATTTATTGAAAAGCTAAAACGTGGATATTCAAAAGGAATTGTGGATTTTGAATATAAAGAGATTCCTAATTTTCAGATAAATACAAATAAAGTAAAGTACGAAGCATTTGATGGTAAAGAAATAGAATACGATGTTATCAGTGTTTTGGGGGAGTATCTTATTCTTACAGAATTAAAAGCGGTAATGACATCATATGAGTTAAATGAATTAGAAAAACGAAAAGAAAATGTTAAAGAAGCGATAGAGCAACTTAAGCGTCGAAAGAAATCAGTAAGATATGATTGGGAGATATTCAAAAAATTAGTATCTATAGATTTACCAGATAAACCATATGATGAGGATCATATAATACTAATTGCATGTACAGATGCCTATGATTATACTCCACTTAAAAAAAATGATGTTTTTATTACGGATGATTCTTCTTATCTAAAATACTTTACCAATCCATATCTGGATGTGATAACGGCACATTCAGAATCAGCATCAATACAGAAAGTGAAAAGCATATGGAAAAATGGATATCCGGAAGCAGAAGAATTTAAGGAATATTTGATGAATCCTGTCACGATTTTTCCATTTGCTAATACCATTACAAAAAAATATATTCCAGTGCCTGTCATGGATGAAAAAGATTATGCAATTGTTTGCGAGGAGTATATATTAACAGAAGATCCAATTGTGACATCAATGCAAGGAATAGAAAAAATGCAAAAAAAAATAGTTAGAAATCATTTTAAGAAAATATATCCAAATGAATTATGCCCGTGTGGAAGTGGAAAAAAATTTAAAAAATGTCACAGAGGGAAAGGGATATATGATTAATGAACATAGTGTGGCCTAAAACTCTTGCGATTTTCTTAGTAAGCGCCAAGTATTCCTGCGGATTTTCAAATCCTTAGATTTCCCCTATAATTGCAGCTGATAGATACTTAGATTATTTCACTACAATTATGGAGGATAGGTTATGGCAGGTACTCGCAAGACCCGCGTTCCGATGGTGGAACAGATCAGACTTATCAATGAATGCCGTCAGAGCGGCGTGACAGATGCTGACTGGTGTCGTGAAAACGACATTGCAGTAAGCACCTTTTACAACTGGGTCAGCCGTTGTTGGAAAACAGCAGCGGATCAGATCCCAGCGGCGAATTGAGACTGTGAGAAAAAGTCTGTAAATAAGATTCTTCTATGATATGCAAGGGTGGTGAGCTTACAGTTTGAGCTTTTCACCCTTGTTTTATATATAACAGTTGTTGAATGGCATGTCAAGAGCAGGCGGTTTTCCGCCTGTCTTGATCGTCGGTTTACTCGTTATTCTGGAAGACGACCTTCGTACATAATACTCAGTTCGCCATATACCTGCGCCCAGTTTCGAATCGTACTGGTCCATTTTTTCGTAGCCTCAAAAGTGGCCAGGTACAGCGCTTTTAAAAGGGCCGTATCGCTTGGGAATACGCTTCTCTGCCGATTCAGCTTCCGGTAGGTGGAATTCAGGGATTCAATCGCATTGGTGGTATAAATCACCGTTCTGACCGTCGTTGAAAACTTGAAAATTGGAGAGATGGCATCCCAGTTATCCTTCCAGCGTTTCATGGAATTCGGATATTTGGGAGACCATTTTTCAGTTACACGATCTAAGGCTGCCAGCGCTTTCTTTTCATCTGCGGCCTGATAAATGGTCTTCAGATCCGCTGCAAATGCTTTTCTGTCCTTGTCAGGGACATATTTCAGTGTGTTTCTTACCTGGTGTACGATACAGCGCTGATACTCGGTTTTTGGAAAAGCAGCAGCGATTGCTTCTTTGATGCCGGTTAAACCATCTGCACAGATGATTAATACATCTTTGACACCCCGGTTTTTCAGTTCGTTCATAACGGAAAGCCAGTATTTTGCGCTTTCGTTGTCGCCAACGCTGATGGTCAGAACCTCTTTCTTTCCTTCCGTGTTGATTCCAAGAATCACGTAAGCTGCAAGCTTTCGGATTACACCATTATCTCTTACGGAATAGTGAATTGCGTCGATGTAGAGAATGGGATAGACTTCGTCCAATGGCCGGTTCTGCCAGTCTTCGATCTGTGGCAGGATCTTATCGGTTACATCGGAAATAAAACTCTCCGAGGTCTCAAAGCCATAAATATCTTCGATGGTTTCGGAAATCTGTCGGGTAGTCATTCCTTTGGCATACATGGAAATGATCTTCTGATCAATATCAGAAATATCTTTCTGACGTTTTTTCACCACCTGTGGTTCAAATGTTGATTTTCGGTCCTGCGGCACTTCGATTTCCATCGATCCATATCGGCTGTTGAGCTGTTTGCGCTTATACCCATTGCGGTAATCATCATTATCCGAACGTTCTGATTTTTCATAGCCGAGATGATCGTCCATTTCCGCTTCCATCATTTCCTTAATGGTACCGCCTAAAAGATCCTTGAGCGCATCCTGGATGTCTTCAGCAGACTGGATATCATACTCTTCCAGGAGCTGATGGATGATGTTTCGTTTTCCTTCGGTCATTTGTACTCGATGTACCGGTTTCTTTTGTCTTGCCATAATAAAAGGTCCTCCTAATGATATTTATTGTATCATAGAAGAACCTTCCAAACATTATTTTACAGAAAAAGTTTCATACTCTCCGCAAAAAGCCAGCGGAAAATAAACAGACCGCAAAAGCGATCTGCTATTTGTCAAGGTACTCGTATTCTACCGTTTACATCTGCTATTTGTCAAGGTACTCGTATTCTACCGTTTACAATTATTTTGCACTTACGATGTACAGGTTTCTTTTGTCTTGCCATAATAAAAGGCCCTCCTAATGATATTTATTGTATCATAGAAGAACCTTCTAAACACTATTTACAGAAAAAGTTTCATACTCTCGTCTAACGAATAATCCGATATGATCTTATGCATTACGGCATATGTACCAACCCGCAGACAACGTTTCTCACTCATAATAACCTCCAACTGTAATGATTTCTTACTTCCTATCGAAGATCACAAAAAACTTATTCTCTTTTTAAATTATCTTTTATGGCTGATGAACAGATTCCTGGGGTTCTCTTTAATCTAACTACTTTTTTTCCATGTTCATTGCACCATTGTTCTACCTCGTAAAATCTTCCTCCCCTATGGTCTTCACCAAGAGCCAATATATCAAAGTCAATCTTTTCTAATTCCTCTACACATACTGTATTATAAATTAATACTTCATTCACTATTTCAAGAGCACTTATCATCTCTATTCTTTCTTCATTTGAATACATTATTTTTGCATCGGGTTTATATTTTAAAATATAATCACTATTTTGAATTGCTACAATTAAATAATCTCCATATTGTTTACATTGCTTAAACAATCTAAGATGTCCTAAATGGAAATAATCATAGACTCCAAAAGTAAGAATTTTACTCATTGTCATACTCCTTTTTATATTTTTTCTAAAATAATCATTACTGGATCATATATTTTTTAGCTTCATAACGATTAACAAGATTCAAAAACTTTGTTTTCATTTCCAAAGTATACTTGTCTTGTTTTACTGCCTCTATACAGCCTTGTAAATCACCATACTTTTCTTGCTTAGGGACATTATATTATATCCCCCTCGCTTAATAAAAGCATTTTAATAAACCTTTGCTCCTATTGTTCCTTCAGATCCAAAGATATATCTCTTTATTTCCATTCTCAATTACATTATCAGCACAATTATTTATAATATTTAGCACATTGTTCCCTAACTGAGGATACTTCTTATAAATCCTATAAAAAATACATGAGATGCATTACATACAGCTTTCTTTAAACCATATTTCTATTAATTCAACTTATTTTTAAACCATGATAACGCACTTTCATAATCTTCTTGTGTATTTACTTCCTTCAAAGATACTATACATGCTTCTAAAGGCATAAATCTATTCAACAAATCATATTCATGACGTTCAGTCTCAAATTCAAGTAACTTATCTCTGCTTATTTTTGTAATTCCAGACCATTGAAAATTACCTTCTGATTCATATTTTTCCAAATGTACTACTTGTCCATTATTCACATCTGCAAATATTGGTTCATTCGAAGCATTTTGAGTAACAGCAATACATTCATTTTCATATTGTAAAAAATATTGAAAATCTTTTTCATTGAGAACAACATCACCATCTAATGTAATAACTATATCCCTCGCACATTTTAATGCTCTTCTTAAACTGTCTACTGTTCCAGTAGTTTTATAATCATAATTAAATACAAACATAATATCCTTACGATATGATTGCACTGTTTTTATAACTCGTTCATAATCAAAACCAACTACTATTCTAATATCATCATATTGATTTAACTGCTCCAATAACCGTATGATGAGTGGTTTTCCCTCTATATCAATTAATGCTTTTGTCGTTCCTATTCCCAATCTTGTTCCCATTCCAGCACAACATATAATCACTGTTGTATTTTTAGGACTGAATCTGTTATCCATTTTTCCTCCCTCATAATAAATCCCATAAAAATTCTGCGCATCTTCGATCATCATAAAACGCAAAATTAATATTTCTAAACAATGACGGTGCAATTTCTCTAACTCCACCAAACCCTATTGCAACCTCCGATAATCTCGCCATGCCAGAATCATTATCTCCATCTCCAATTGCAACCATTGGCTGTACAAATTGTTTGACAATCAGCTCTTTATCAGCAACACTTATAACCTTTGAAATACGATTGTTTAACACTTCTGCTTTGGAACAATAACAATGATTTTCCATTCCAATTTTTTTCATTAATCCGCTAATCCAAACATCTAAATTTCCTGTAACAACATAACATCTTTCTCTATTTTCTTTTATAAACTCTACAATATTTGAATTCAGTGGAATATCAGAAACTATATCATTAACTTCACTCACCGGAATATCACTTAATATCTTTACTCTTCTTAAAAAAGAAGTGCGAAAAGGAATTTCACCACGCATTGTTGCTTCTGTTAAATTTCTCATTTCTGCATTTCTATTAATTTTTTGTGCAATCGTTGGTAACACTTCTTCCTTAGTAATTGTTGAATCCATATCAAACAAAAATATATACTCTGACATCAATCTCTTCTCCCTTGTAACACATGCACGAAATCATTTTATCTTTTATTCTTTATATTTATCATTGTGATTCACTACATCCATAATAAAATTTTTGAATTGTTCAAAATCATATATTTCATGTCCTGCAATAAGCTGATGAATATCTTCAACTACAAATCTGGAAATATATTCATTTAAGTCATCCAACACATAACCTATATGACGATTTAATTGCAAATATTCATATTCTGCCCCATAATAATCAAATGTTAAAGCATAATTATCTCCCTTTACTTCTGAGACATTTACTTAACTGAAAATTAATTCACAATTTAAGAAGTTTAGTATCTGTTCAGAACCCATCTGTGTTCTAAACAGATACATAAGCTTTAAATAAATGATGAGAAACACGCTTTTCTATGGGTGGCAGCTCCATATAATTTTTGTAAAAACAGGTCAGCCACTGATCCCATCCTGAAGGTGCTTTATATTTTTTTCCCTCGAACTCTACTTCAACAAAGGAATCAAATATTTCTTTCGACGCTTTTATTTTAGTAGCAGCTAGAAAATTTCCTACCCAGCTGGTTTCCTGCATGCTATATTTTTTTGAATTTCTGACAATTTTTCTGCAAATAAAACAAGGAGACACTTTGCCACATATTGCTTTTATTGAATTTTTTACGAATCCCACTTTGCTATCGTTCCTTAATTTTGTTTTATACAACAAAAAGTGATAAATTTTGTTGTATAAATCTCGTTTTCGGTACATCCTCTCCACCAATTTATCGTCTTCTGGTGCATTATCATACACAAAAATATCAATATTGATAGCCAACTTCACTCCTTGCTCATTTGGCTCATATAGAACCGTATGGGTATCCAACACCTTTCCAAATGGATATGGAAAATTTATATCGTTTTCCACAGAAAACACCTGATACTGTTTGTTGAACTTATTAAACATCGCCAAGAACCGGTCATAGTCTGGGCGCAACATTCCAATATCAATGTCGTCATCCCACGGAATATATCCACCATGTCTTATAGCCCCCAGTAACGTTCCTGAATCAAGCCAATAATTGATATTATTTTCTCTGCAAAAAGCATCTACGACATCTAATATTGCAATCTGTCTATCTTTTAACTCATCCAATAAAATTTCTCTCATATATTTTCTCCGTTCAAAATTATACTTCTTGGAATATGAAAAGTTGCTCATCTGCATGACTTAACCTTAGACTTTAATACCTTCAATGGCATTAAAACTTCCTTACGATAGAATCCGATCAGCATTATAAACAATACTATTTGAATCATATACATTATGCAACCACTTGGAATTAGCAACAATAAAACAGCCTGAATAACTAACAATATGTATGATGCAATGTCTCTCTTCAAATATAGTTTTGCCTGCAAATACCTTCTCATATAGCACAATCTAATTCCCCAAACAACAATATAGGAGATTGCAGTTGAGACAGCAGCACCAATTGGTCCGACAATAGATACTAAAACAATATTCAAAATAATATTGACTACTGCACCAATTGTAGTCGATTGCGCTAACATCTTTGCTTCTCTTAATGCTGAAAAGATTCCTCCTATATACCCTGCAGTAGCACCAAACACGATAGAAATCAATAAGAATGGTACATATTCCCACGCTTTATAAAAATCCTTTGCATACAGAATTCTTGCAAAGCTCTTGTCACTCAAGATCAAAAAACTGCATGCAAGTACCATCAGACAATTAAAGCCGTTATACATATTCGAAAAAAATCCGTCTTTATCTTCTGGATCAAATTCTTTGACAGCCGACAACGTCCACGCTTGCGTAAAAATTGATTGCAAAATATTCAATATTGAGGGAATTTTATATGCAACTGAATAAATTCCATTTGCAGCTGTTCCACATAACCACATTACCACATAGCGATCCGATGCATTTGTAATCCACCAAGCCACCGTATTTGCAATCAAAGGACAGCTATATTTAAGCATGCTGCCTTCCGTATCTTTATTCAGTCCCTGAAATCTGAGATATCTCCATGTTTTGGTAACTCTTGTCAAATAGAGCACCTGCGACAGATTACCTAGAATGCTGGAGAGGAAATAGCCCATCAAGCCCAATTTAAAAACAACCAAGAACAAGATGTTAAATCCAATAAAAACAACCGAACCAAGTACACTTGCAATGGATATCTCTGTGATTTTTTCGCATCCTCTCGCAAACGCTGTCATAATACCTACAAGTGCCTGAAAAATATACATCAGAACAAACACTAACAAATAATCATTGAAAATTGGGAGCAAATTGGCAACATGATTTACCGCAGAAAATACTAGTAATATAACCAACCCTTTTCCAAATATATCCAAGCTAATGGATATAATATCCTTTTTCTCATAATTTTTGTCTAACGAAAAACGAATTGTAGCATCTTGAATATTCAGAGTCAAAATCGGAACTAACAAGTAAACCGTTGTGGCAAACAAATCATAGGTTCCGTATTCCTCCGTTGTTAATATACTGGTATAAAGTGGAACCAAAAAGAAACTTAGCAATTTTGTTGCAAAGTTACTAAGCGCCAAAACACCGATGTTTTTCGCCAAATACTTATAATTACCCATTTTTTTCCTTTCTTTTTTTACCACTCGATTATTTCGTTTCACATATCCTCTTTACCACTGATTCTATTTTCGCAATTCCTTTTTGAGATAATAGGCTTACACAGATTGATCCAAATAATGTCACAAATACCATTGACACATAGGCTAAATAACCTCTCCCAAAAATATATAGGATATGCATTTTTTCCAAAATCCGATATACAAACATATGACACAGATAAATTTCCAACGAGATTCCAGAAATAAATGTTACACATTTATTATTTAATACAATACTTTCAACGCTTATTGCATAAATGACCCATAAACCAAAAACAATCAGGCAAACAAATGGCTCCACCAAACCGGATATCTGTGGCCAAACGTAAAAACTTGCAATAGTCATCAACAATATAATCAACAAATAGCCGCATCTGTACTTTTGAACGTACGCCATAAATTCGCTTCTGTAAAGATAAATCAGACCACCAGCGCAAAAAAACATGGAACAAAACAGGAAGTTCGTATGGCTCTGATACCCTTCCACAACATGACTACTATCAAGAAAATAAAGTTGTTCACTTAAATTGTAAAAAACACACACCACAAATGTCAGCCAAGCATTTTTTTTGCTTCTCATCAAAAAACAATAAAATGGAAAAATCATATAAAATAAAAATACTATTCCCAAAAACCAGCCCACTCCAAGTACCGAAATGCTTGCATTCGGTAATAAGGCATATACAAGAGTAATATCTGCAATTCCTTCAATGACTGAATTTAAACTAAGATTCGTCATGCAATCCATAAAAACTAACAATGCAAAAAACGGTAATATCTTTTTATATCTTTTTTTATAAAATTCTACAATTGAAATAGACTGATGTAGAATTCTTTCATAATATCCACAACACAAAGAAAAACCGCTAATAATCATGAATAAATAGATCAACCATTTCAGTAGATCTACTTTAGTAGAAACTGTACTTGCTATGCCGGTATATTCCGAATTTTCCAATACATGCATTGCTAAAATTGCAATTGCTGCATATGCCCTCATTCCATTAAGTGAATCATATTTTTTTCTCATAGTTATTCACCAATTCTCTGTAGATTTCGTTCATTGCACAGACTCTCTGCGACCAAGTATAATTTTTTTTGATTTTCCTAAAAGCATTTTCTCCCATAGCTTGTCTCATTGAGTCATTTTCAATCAATTTCCTTAATGCTGTTGCTAAATCTACCATCACTTGTTCTTTCGAACAAACATTTACCAAAATTCCGCAGTCATTCTGAACAATGTCTTTTACGCCGTTTTGATTTAATGCAACAATAGGCAGTTTATTTGCCATAGCCTCAAACACGGCTGTTCCGGTTGTCTCTCTTAACGACGGCAGGCAATATACATCCGCCTTCTTATATTGTTCCTGCATCTCCACAAATGGAATATTGCCATGAAAAAAGACCCGATTCTCCAACTTATACGCTCGAACCTTATTTTTTAAGAATTGCTTCTGGTCTCCTTCGCCATAGACATCTACAATATATGGTCTACTTGTCTCTAGGTGATTCACTGAATCTAGTAAAAGCTCAATTCCCTTTCGATAGATTAATCTGCCCGATACCAGTATATGTATCTCTCTTGAATTGTCATGAAGAAGTTTTTCTCTTTCTCTCAAGTAATCGTCATTTATACCCAACTCTGTCAGTCGATATACCTTATCCTGATCAGCATACTTAACCTTCTTCCTAATTACTTCTTCAGTTTCTGCATTTGAGCAATAAATCAAATCTGCGTGTGATAATGCCTTTTTATAATTCGGTAGCATAATTAGGAGTTTATTCATCCACGCGCGAAATTTTTCGTTCTTCTCATGGCCCTTGATATAGTCACTTAAACACTCTGGTGTCTCTTGCGCTCCACCTACCGGACCAAAAATAAAGGGGATATTCAATTTCCAAAGATATCCTGGAAAGCGAAAATCTGCAATTGAAATAACATGGGCTACATCGAACTGTTTCGTTGCATGGAGTTTTTTTGCCTCTTTATATGCAGCTTTTTGCCACATATAATATTGCCCTACCACTGCCAGTTGCTTATTAAATTTATATACAATTTTTCCAAATAACTCTGAGCTTGGTAAGTAAATAAAATGAATATTTTCATAGCCTTCTATCTTATTTTCGGTGCAATACTTCTCAATATAAGGCTTATGATCGATTCGAAGCAACACATAAACTTCATTGGTCTTGGCCATATTACTTACCCAGGACCAACCAACATAAGGGTCAGAACCAAACATCGGATTGCATTCAAATGCCGACAATAGTACTTTCATGAAAACCTCCTTATCATCTTTTTTACTTTGTCTTTAGCGATACGTGTAACCCCAGCCTTTTTCCTACCACTTTGGATAGGTCACCGCTAACCAGAGCCAATAAAAAGAAGAAGTATGCGTTAAAGCTAATCTCACCGAATGAACAAAAGAAGAAGCCTATTAAAAAGATCGCTGCCAACTGATTCTCAATGTTATTAAAATAGCCATATCCAACGTTCAAAAAAGCATAAATTGTGTAAACAAAGGGAATCAACCCAATCAGACCTGTTTGAGTAATTACATCCAAAATACCATTTTGAGCATTCAGATATCCTAAGTTTGTATTCTGCATTACGATTGCATTATCATATCCTGCCCCAAACCAAATATCTGTTCTCATGATTTTTAGAAAAGCATTATAGATTTCGACGCGACCAGTCATCACACTGGAACGATGCAATACATTTACAACAAAATATTGAATCATCGGATTGTTAAAGAGAACATTTGAAAATATCATTACTGTGGTAATACCTAATACAATTGTAATTAGCATCCACGGTTTAATTCTTACAACAATTTTTCTTCCCATAATCAGGAGTACTGTTACGCATATGCATGCGATACCAGTTGAACACCTTATCCTTGTACACACAAATATCCCTGCAGCCAAAGGCAAAACAAACGCTATGATATTTCGATTGCGTCTCTTTATTGAATACAAACACAGCCATATATAATACATATAGAACGTGATGAATTTTCCGCCAAACCAATACGTTGCTCCTTGCCATCCATAGGAAAACAATCCATTTGGTGCCAGAATAACCGTTGCCAAATTGAAAAAGGAAAAAACGGTAAATATTCTATATATCATAAGAAATACTTTTTTACTCTGATATGAGAACATATATGACACAATTAAAAAAATTGTAAGAACTCCGAGCAGATAAACAGCAGCACGAAATACTTTCATTAAATCCCTTGTATAATTGATTGTAACCAGCAGTAAGATTATTCCCCACACCATAAATCCAATGACAGGTGCCTTAATCAATCTCAAGTTCTTTTTCGCACATAAAAAAATAGTCACGCTATAAATAAAAAACTGTACCAAGTACATCACGCGTACAATCTGCGCCGCCTTACCGCTCGCATAAATCAATCCATTTGGCAAAAAGGTCACAAAAATAGATAATAAGAAAAATATCTGAATATATGTAACCTTCAATTTAATTTGCTTCATCTACATATACACCTTCCCAATTTACAATCAATTCGTTTGTATACGACATCAAGCGTTCCTCAAATACGCGTGTGGTAAACTTACTGGTATACAGATTTCGCGCATGTTCTCCCATTGCTTTGTCATCTCTAGCACTCCATGCCGATATCATTTTTTTGCACAACGCATTCACATCCGATTCAAGATAAGAATAACCATCATATTCATCTTTTACCATGTAGTACTGCCCTGAACCAGAACTGATAATCACGTTTTTCCCGAACATAAAACCTTCTGTAACAACTACTGGCAACGGATCGTCAATTGAGCAACAGATCAGTGCATTGATTTGCCGATACAATGCAGGGATTTCGCTTCGTTCCACTCGAGGAATGTAATCGATTTCCGGATACTGTTTCACAACGCGCAAAAATTCTATATAATATGGATCCTTCTCGTCCAAAGGAGTACCCACCAACATCAGCTTGCTAGCCGCTCTAATTTTCTTCGGCAACAGATTATAGGCTTGAATGGCAAACAGCTGATTTTTCCGGCTACATATAGCTCCCATTACCAAAAATGTATAAATATTTTTACCATTCATCTGTGCAATGGGCTCTTCATTTTCTGCCAGATCATCCAGTCCATAGTAAAGCATCTGCGTTTTATACTGGATGCCGTTTTTCGCCAATGCCATGGTTGTTCTGTCACTCACTGCCAAAACCATTGTACTCGATGCAACATGAGTGGGCATTTCGGCTGCGATTGGATCAATGTAGGAATCACCTTCATGAAGCCACCAAATTGTCGGAAAATTATTTTTTTCAAATGACTCGACCCATTTGTACATTACAGCCGTATTAACAAATGCAAATTGAAACTTGCAACTCAACACTAATTTTGAAAGCATCTTCCATCCTCTTGGCACAATCCAAACTTCAATTTTTTGATCTCTGCAAACTTTAATCAAGTCTCCATAAAATTCCGTATATAGTATCACCTTATACCCATTCTTTTGGTAAACCTTTGCTGCTTCCAGAAGCACCAGCGGTGCTCCTCCATATCCCATTCCATTTGTTACTAGTATACAAGTTTTCACTTTTTTTTTGCATTTGAATCCTACGATCAAGACTAAGGAGTAGATTGCCACAATAATGTCTCTTACGAACTTTATGCTTTCTTTTACCGCGTGCATTTTATTCTTCCCATTCTCTGTTTGTAATCAAAGCGTTTTTAATCGCCTCAAGATACCCATACTGATACTTCTCATCTGGTTCCAAATATCCGCATTCTGCCCATTCGTTCCATGCAGTTATAAAGAGCATATCAGAATGATAAACATCTCTGGCTCGCTTTACTTGCTTCGTCATATATTTTTCAAACTTTTCCGGTGTTGCTCCATCATATATCTTGGCCTCATTGCCTCTTCGAGGCGAGTTATCAAAACCAACAAAGGCACCTGGAACATTTTTCTCGCTTTCAGGTTTTCTTTTCAGGATTGCTTCCCACGCCTTATCATAACTGAGCGGCTTATTTTTATTAAAGAAATTCTCTCCATAGTGCAGTAAGTCAATACCAAAATGTTTACCCACCCAATTCGAAACATTTCTGCGAATCGCTTTCAGATATTTATGCTGATTTGCAAACATATCTCTATATGCGTATAGTGGCTCAAATTCAATATTCAAATCAAATCGACTATCATCTTTATCTTTTGCCAAATCAAAATCTATATTCTGATATGCAAAGCAAAAGCCATTTTCGAAACCATTTTCTTTTGCAAGCTTATTCCAGTAATCCAGCATTTCGTTCAAACAACCAACAATTTCCGGTCTGTATAAAACAAACAAGGGTCTTCCATCCACGGTGATATAACGTTCATCCTTAAAAAACGGAAGCAAGTAATCAAAATGCTCCCTCCATTCTTTTTCTCTGCCATAATTTTGTGGAATTAATACTTTTTTTGCATCTCCAACCCAGGCCTTTGTCCAAGGTTCATTTGCCCAACAAACGCAAAAAGGTAAATCAATTTCCTTATTAGCTAGCATCTGTTCCATTGGCTTTTCCAGCAGCATATGACCGCTAAACCAGTAATGGTAGTAGCAGAAACCATATATTCCATATTTTTTTGCAAGATCCACCTGCCATTTTTTTATACTATCATCCAGGAGATTATAATAATTTCCATTCAGTGGTACACGTGGCTGATAGTGCCCTTCGTATAATGGCTTCGATTTTTTTACATTGACCCATTCAGTGAATCCATCTCCCCACCATTCATCATTTTCAGGAATATTATGGAACTGTGGCAGATAAAATGCGATAACTTTCATAATTATATGTCCTCCGTTTTTATTTCCATCGATTAATTTTTTTATAAACCATTGGCATTATTGGCCTAGCAAACATATACATGAATAAAGCCATTTTCATTTTTTTTCGAATACATGAATCCAGTATGACCAGTTTACAATTAATTTTTAGAAATTGCTCACTAGTCTGAATTTCAGAGTCAAACATTCCATTGCGTGGCGCATTCATATAGATTCGAAAAGCAGCTGCAGTTTGATAGGAGCGTGCTGCCCTCTGCAGCTTTTCACTTCGGTTTGACATGTATTCCGCTAACTGCTGACAAATTGTCAAAATATCACCGTCTCTCTTTGAAAACTCTTTTGTGGTAATACTTCCTTCGCGGTGCATATATCCATAAAGCTTTGCATTACCATAAACGATTTTTTTGGCTTTATCGAAAATCTTATACATTACAGCACTATCTTCAAACAGCATTCCTTCTGGGAATTTGATTTCAGCGAAATAGTCTTTTTTGTACAATTTTCCCCAAGCCGCAACCAAAAAAGATTTCTGATACAACATTTCTACGATTGCATCTTCTGCTTTATAAACGCGTTTAAAAGTTTCCTGCTCAAAAACAATTTTCTCATTCGGATAGCAATGCACTGGATCACAAATTGCAATGTCCCCATCATTTTCTTCTAGAATGTTGTACAAATACTCTACATAATCCGAACTCACCACATCGTCGCTATCAATAAACGTAATATATTCTCCTTCTGCCTGTATAATTCCTTTGTTTCTTGCATCAGATAGACCTCCGTTCTTTTTATGGATAACCTTTATACGTTCATCCAGTCCCATGTAGTAATCACACATTTTCCCACTGCAATCGGTTGACCCATCATCCACCAAAATAACTTCTATGTTGCTGTATGTTTGTTTTAAGATGCTCGCCACACAAGTACCGAGATATTTTTCCACATTGTATACTGGGACAACTATACTAATTAGTTCATTCATCTTTGTATGCTTCCTTATATAATCTTTTTAATTCCTGGTAAATACTTCATAATTGTAACTATCATGTAAGAAAGTGCCAGATTCACGATAACGAGGATCATTCCTCCCATTGCGAAACTCACAGCAAATGGATTAAACTTGAATAGCTTATATGCTAAATTAATTATGACCATGTGGATCAGGTAGATTCCAAACGATTTCTCCCCAATTTCTGACAACACTTGATCTAGCTTACTCTCTATGTTCATGGAATTAAATAGCGAAAAAAGTCCGATTGACTGTATCACAACCAGCACTGAATCATATCCAAATAATGAACTGAGTGGCACACCAAATTCTTCCCACAGCACAGTAGTAAAGATTAGTAGCCCAGATGAAACCATTACAAGCGCAACATTAAATTTTTTTTCACGTTTAAACATTCCACGATTCCATGCCGCGCCCATAAGAAGCCAGAACGGATAGATTGTATTGATATGACAATAAAATCCTAGATTGATTTTCCAAAGTTTCAACAACTGAAAAATCGATTCAAATAAAAATAAAATCACAAGAATATATCTCATTTGCGCATCAGACGCATAATCTGCAAGGATCTTATACATTGGCAACAACACATAAATTCCAAGAAGACAATATATATACCACATATGTGCCCAAGTATTTCCTGTTAACACATTATATGCAGCTTGTAATATCTGCCCTAGTTCCAGTGTTCTGGAGTCAAAAAACAATTCCATCCAGGAAAAAGCCCACCCAAAGGTAAACAATACAAGTAGCATACGGAGGATATACTTCCTGTATAGCTTTTTTAAAGGTACTTTTCGATTCGAATCAAGCAATAAGGATCCTGTCATCATCAAAAAACAAGGCACAGCCCACCACATCATATTCATCACACATCGATACAAAACTTTTTCCGCAGTCGCTGCTACTTCACCAAATTGCAGAAGAGCCGAATACATTGTATGAATCGTAATGACTGCCAAAACCGAAAATGCTCTAATATGCTCAAAGTGCTTATTCTTTTTTATTTCCATTTCTTTTTGCATCATTTACTCCAACCTTTAAAAATAGAAATTTTCCAGTTCTTCTCTAGTTGAATTCCAGAACAGTTCCTTTAAATTCAATCTTTTTTCCACAAGATCATCTACATATCCAATCACTCTCGCAGGATTTCCCCCAACAATTGTTCCGGAAAGAACACGTTTCGCAACAACTGCTGCGCCAGCAATAATTGTATTATCCTCAATTACTACTTCAGGCATTATTGTTGTTTTTCCCCCCCACGCACACATTGTTTCCAATCGTTATCGTTTGAAAATGTGCACGAAATGTTCCCTTGTCTTTATATTGCAGAGATGCTGAAAACATCTGTCCAAAAATGCCATGGGTAACAAACGAAACATTTGCCGCAATTCGAACATTATTTCCAATCGAAATCTACTGGACGAAAGAGAATGGTAATCTGGCAGCTTTGATTGACCAGGCTGATAAAATGAAAACGAATGAGATTCAGGCAATGGGTAAGAAGGCAAAGAAGCGGATTGAGGATGCTTATAGTTGGGAGTACATTTCTAGACAATATGAAGATGTGTTTTTTATAAATGCAAAGTAAATGGATAGAAAGGAGCTTGTTTATGATAATAAATGACAGAAAAAACACGTTGACTGAAGAAAGAAAAGTTAATGCGATACATAGAATTTTATTTAAAACGATTTACAAAAAAAAGACGGACATTGGCGAGCTGAGTATTTGAAGAAACATCGAGTATTTCATGCGATGGGAGACAATTGTTATTTTGAACCGACTTATTTGCCAGCGGATGCATAGTAAATAGCCGCATCTTCTGCCACCTCACGGTTAAACCCAACACCTAACAATAAATTAAGATTTGTAGCCCCCAGAGCTTCAAGCAGCGAAGGATTTGTCCCTCCAACTTCGTGACCGTGAAAATAACCGTAAGCTTTTTCACGAATTTTCTTCAATAAATCTTGGTCATACACCGTGCCGACAAATTTGATCCTGGAATCTTTTTTGAAATGTAGCCTTTTTTCCAACTCGTCCAAGAACTTATCATTTACATTTGTGATGATAGCAAAATCTTTTTTAGACCCGGATTTCATAAACTCCCGAATCATAATCTCGTAATTATTCTCTGGAACGAATCGTCCAACCACAAGATAATATTTCTGCGCATTTAGTCCCTTGCTTGCGTACCAGTCGACCAACTTTATATCATTATCCGACAACTTACTCGGTTTGGTCTCTGCACCATAAGCGATAAACGTAGTTTTCGGATTTCTTCCTTTAATCCCTTTTCCGTCATAGCACTCATGAATATACTTTTCGATATTCACAGAGTCACAGATAGCTAGGTCACAATACTTGACCATCATCTGCTCAGAGATTTTCCAATACTTTCTGATCGGTGCCGACCACTTAGCACGCATCCATTCATGTCCGTCCGGGTTCAGATACACTTTTCCACCCAGTTTATGAATTTCTTTATAGAAATGACCAGCAAAAGGTCCAATACGGCAGGCCATTATGTAAACAATGGGATGCGGAATATGATTCTTCTTGATATGCTCACAGCAAGCTTTCAGTGCTGCCACATCGTAATAAATTGCCTGTGCCGGGCCAATCTGAGGAACGTCAATTTTGAAGCAGTGTGCATTATGAAACTCAAATTCATGGTCGTTGATTCTGGTCACGCCCTCAAATTGGGTTTCATCCATACAACCATCTCCATTGGCTTTGCAGGCAACATGATATTTTATATTTTCTTTGTTCTGGTGGTACTCTGTGAGTTTATATACAAAGGTCTCATAGCCGCCATATGTACCCAACGATTTTGCCCCTACCAAGTAGACATGTTGTACTTTCTTTGATTCCATTCCTCTATCCATCCTCATAATTTTTTATATCTATGTCCACATCCTATGGATGATAATTAACTGTTTGAATTTTTACGATGTGTTCATCACACAATCGCCTAAGTGTTCCCTTATGCTGTCGCACCCTCTCGGCGCAACAATCATATTTCCACTGTTTTCTACTTCATAAAACATCCGTTTAGTACACTCGTCTCTATTCCTCTATAACCGAAGTGCTGTTTTATACAGTCGAACCCCGTATACCCTGCAATGACGTTTTTTCTAAGTGTTGGATTATTGAATCGAACCCTGTCGGTGCATGAGTTTTGTTAAAGCTTTATATATCACCCAGTCAAATTCTCGCCATTCATTGTTCATCATGAACAAACCATCCGCTCTCACCGCACAAAACATGTATTTATCATCACCATCCATGCTCTACTCAACAACGATTTTATGAAGTAGAAATCATCTGTTTTTCTCTAATTTTCATGACTCAACAAACCGTTATGATGTAGATGTCATTAGCAGGTTAGATAGTGTACTCAACAGCAGTTTCAGACATTAATGATAAACTCATGGATTTTTGTTGTTTTCTCCTTTTTTCTCCATTTTCTCATAACTTCCGAAAAAGTTGTGCCAATTTTGTGTCGCGGGGTTCAAAAGTTCATCGTTTTGTATAAGTTATCTGCATTTTCAGTTCATGTCATTGTTTATTTTAGCCAGTTTTAGCACCCGATACAGTATGCAAAACAGGTTCTTTTCGACGACGCTACGTCAATACAGTTTGTTGAGTAGACATTGCCAGTTATATACATTCCGTTTATAATGATACTTACCATATTTTTGTGACTTATGGCCTATTAAAACAGCATTTAGCCTTAGTCCAATAATATCATGTATATTCTAGCTTATTTGCTCCAGTTTGTAAACATTATGAAGCAACTTTCTTCACCGAATGTCGAACTTTTTCCTATTTGTTTCTTTTATCATTACCATTGCTTTACATAATCTCTATTCGCACAAAAAAGGATTAGCAACCTTTCGAAAATGACACGTTCCTAATCCCTTTTATTTTCCTATCCTATTCCATTTCTTTCCTTCTCAAAATATCAAACCTATCCAATTCCACGCCAAGATCAATCCACAATTTCTGCTTCGGATGCGGCGCACTCTCCATCTGGTTCCCTTCATCATCCCAGATCCCCTTCACCGTAACGCAAACATTCTCCCCATCCGGTTTCATCACTTCAATCTCTTCCCCAACCGAAAACTTATTCCTCTGCTCAATCGCATATCTGCTTTTTTCATTCTTCTCCCCAACAATCCCCAGATACGTATACTCCTTCACATACGTATTACTATCATAAATCTGGCTCTCATGATCCGGCTTTCCATAGAAAAATCCCGTAGTAAACTGCCTGTACGTACAGTTCGAGATCTGATCCCGATACCACTCCATATTCTCCTCATACTTCTTAGGGCTCTCCAGATAATCATCAATCGCCTTCCGATACGTCCTTGCCACCGTCGCCACATACAGCGCCGTCTTCATTCTTCCTTCAATCTTATAACTGTCAATCCCTGCATTCAGCAAATCCGGGATATGCTCAATCATACAAAGATCTTTCGAGTTAAAGATATACGTCCCTCTCTCATTCTCATACACCGGCAGATACTCCCCCGGTCTGGACTCTTCCACGACCGCATACTTCCACCGGCACGGATGTGTACAAGCCCCCTGGTTCGCATCTCTTCCCGTAAAATAATTGGACAGCAGACATCTACCCGAGTACGAAATACACATCGCCCCATGAATAAACGTCTCGATCTCCATCTCCTCCGGAATATGCTCCCGGATTTCCCGGATTTCTTCCAGGGACAGCTCTCTTGCCGTCACAACGCGCTTTGCGCCCTGCTCGTACCAGAACTGATACGTTCCGTAGTTCGTATTGTTTGCCTGAGTACTGATATGCCGCTCGATTTCCGGGCAGACTTCCATGGCGATGCGGTACACGCCCGGATCGGAAATAATCAGTGCATCCGGCCCGATCTCTTTTAATTCGGCAAAGTAAGCGCGCACGCCCTCAAGATCCTGGTTATGTGCCAGAATATTCGCGGTGACATAGACCTTTACGCCATGCGCATGCGCAAACTCCACGCCTTCTTTCATATCTCCCATCGAAAAGTTCTTCGCCTTCGCGCGGAGTCCGAAGACTTCTCCGCCGATATATACGGCATCTGCGCCGAAGATCACTGCTACTTTTAATACTTCCAGACTGCTGGCTGGAACCAGTAATTCCGGTTTTCTCATGTTGTTTCCTCTCTCTTCTCATGGCTTTTCATCGTGATCGCGATTCCATCTCCCAGCGGCACGACCGATGTCAGCAGCCCTTCATTGTGTGTCAGTTCAAATAAGTATTCCCGCATCCGTTTGTGGATCGTGCGGTTCCGGCGTTCCACGGCGAAGCGGGATTCGATGACGTCGCCGTCCTGCAGCACGTTGTCGGTGATCAGTACGCCGTTCTTATCAAGGACACGCAGGACTTCCGGCAGGAAGTGGATGTACTGTCCCTTAGCGGCGTCCATAAAGATAAAATCGTACGGCCCGTCCAGGGTTTTTAAGACTTCGGCGGCATCTCCCGGAATCAGGGTAATGCGGTCGGCGAAGCCGGATTTTTCGAAGTTCTCCCGCGCGATCGGGATGCGTTTTTCGTAATTTTCTATTGTGGTAATCTCTGCGTCCGGTTCGCCGTACTGTGCCATGAAAACAGCAGAGAATCCTACGGCAGTTCCTACCTCCAGGATTCTCTTTGGCTGTTTCATCTTTAAGAATACTTTTAAAAAGCTCTGCATTTCACGGCGAATGATCGGCACTTTTGTCTGTTTGGCCGTCCGCTCCAGATTTTCCAGAAACGGGGTGTGGCCGGTGTCCAGGGAATTGATGTAGGTTACCATTCGTTCGTCTATTATCATGTAAGATTCCTCTTGTTTTGCAAACGTGCGTTATTCCGCGGACGGCTGTCCTTCGGTGTTGACGCCCGCCAGAATTTCCAGCATTTCATCGACGGTCTGTGCGGTGTTCAGCACGTAGGAACCGTCCTTGATGCCGCCGTAGTAGCCGGACAGGCGGTACTGGACTTCGAAAACCAGAAGGCTTTCGTCGATCAGTCCGTTGTCTTTCAGGAGTTCGCCAAGTTCTTTCGCCTCCATGCCGGAACGCACCTGTACGGTGACTTCCTTTCCTTTTCCTCTGGATGCGACTGGCTTCTCGGCAAACACGTCATGTCCAAACTGATATGAAGTTTTCGCTGCCAGAATGATCACAAGAATCACGCAGACGTAAATGAGCAGGCGCACGGTTCCTTTCGCACCTGTCAGCGCTGCGCGGTATCCGGCATCCCTTTTCTTTTCGGACATGGGCGCTCTCCTTTTGATTTTCGGTTTTAGATTTCCGGTACTCCGATGCGGATTGCCTCTGAAATGCAGTCCTGCACCTTCTGTACCATCTTACAGACCTCGAGTTCCGCTTCAAGATAGGCGTTTGCTTTCTCGCTTTTGCGGAGTGCGTAGGAATCCCGCTCGAGGGAATCTACGGCGTCGTAGAGGTCTACGTTTTCTGACTGCTGCAGTCGATAATTGCGGATTCGATAGTCATCGACCCGGCTTTTTAGTTCCGGGTCTTTTTCGAGTTCCTGTTCCATACATAAGTAATTCTGATATGCCCTGCTCTCCCGCATTTCTTCGATGAGCGCGTTCAGGCACTCTGTTACTTTGTCCATGGTATTTATGCCTCCATGATGATCGGAAGGATCATCGGTCTTCTCTTTGTTTTCTTCCATACATAATCGCCGAGGGCATCTTTGATCGTGGATTTGATCTTGCCCCAGTCGGAGATATTTTTGGAAAGGCAGCCATCCAGTGCCTCTTCTACAACTTCTCTTGCCTCGCCCATCAAATCCTCGGATTCGCGTACATAGACGAAACCGCGGGATACGATGTCCGGGCCGGCCAGAAGCTGGTTTGTTCTCTTTTCGAGAGTCAGTACAACGACCATGATTCCGTCCTCGGACAGATGCTGGCGGTCACGCAGGACGATATTTCCTACATCACCAACGCCGAGTCCGTCAACCATGATGGCTCCGGTGTGGACTTTGCCAGTTACTGCTGCGCCGTCCTCATCGAGTTCCATGACATCACCGGAATACATGAGGAAGATGTTCTCTTTCGGGATGCCGAGGCTCTGTGCTACTTCTGCGTGTGCTTTTAAGTGGCGGTATTCGCCGTGTACCGGGATCGCGTATTTCGGTTTTACCAGGGAGTAGATCAGCTTGATTTCCTCCTGGCAGGCATGTCCGGATACGTGAACGTCCTGGAATACGACGTTGGCACCCTGTGCAGACAGTTCGTTGATGACGTTCGAAACGGCTTTTTCATTTCCCGGGATTGGGTGGGAACTGAAGATCACGGTGTCGCCCGGCAGGATCGAGATCTTTTTGTGCAGATGTGCCGCCATACGGGACAGTGCTGCCATGGACTCGCCCTGGCTTCCGGTGGTGATCAGGACAAGCTGCTCGCCGGTGTAGTTTTTCATCTGCTCCACATCGATCAGGGTATTTTCCGGGATATTGATGTAGCCCAGCTCCTGCGCGATGGAGATGATGTTGACCATACTGCGGCCTTCGATGACAACTTTACGGCCGTATTTATAAGCAGAGTTGATGATCTGCTGCACACGGTCGACGTTCGATGCGAAGGTTGCGATGATGATTCGGGAATTCTGATGCTCGGCAAACAGGCCGTCGATCGTCTTTCCTACGGTCCGCTCGGACATGGTAAAGCCAGGCCGCTCTGCATTGGTACTGTCGCACATCAGTGCCAGAACGCCTTTCTTTCCGATCTCTGCGAATCTCTGCAGGTCGATGACATCACCAAAGACTGGTGTGTAGTCGACTTTGAAGTCTCCTGTGTGGACGATGATGCCAGCCGGGGAGTAGATTGCCAGTGCTGCTGCATCTGCAATACTGTGGTTTGTTTTGATAAACTCAATGCGGAATGCGCCCAGGTTGATGGACTGTCCGTGTTTGATGATTTTCCGTTTTGTGGTACGGAGCAGGTTGTGCTCCTTTAATTTGTTTTCGATCAGGCCAATCGTCAGTTTGGTGGCGTAGACCGGCACGTTCACTTCTTTTAAGATGTAAGGCAGGGCTCCGATATGGTCCTCGTGGCCGTGGGTGATGACGAAGCCTTTGACTTTGTCGATGTTTTCTTTCAGATATGTTACATCCGGGATGACCAGGTCGATACCGAGCATGTCGTCTTCCGGGAATGCAAGTCCGCAGTCTACGACGATGATACTGTCCTCATACTCGAAAACGGTGATGTTCATACCGATCTGTTCCAGACCGCCAAGCGGTATAATTTTTAGTTTACTTCCATTATTCTTTTTCAAATAGCACCTCCGCGCATGTTTTCCAAACGATTCCGTTACCGGTACGGCTTCACGCACGCATCCCCTGAGCGTCACTTCAGGCTGATGGAGCATGTCCCGCACCTGCAGGATTTGCCCTTTAAAGCGCTGTCCCGGTCCCGCTTTGTCTGCGTCCCGGTATGGCTTCAAAAAGGCTGGTTCAATAGATGATGTCTGCCTCGTCATCCAACATGGAAGCAAATACGCCGGAAACGGCATCGAATTCAGTGTCGTCTTCTACCATAACATACTCTGCCTCTGCGTCGGTGTCGGTGGAGATATCCTTCAGAATATAGGCATTTGCCTCGTCGTCCTTTGAATCGGATACCAGAATATAGTTAACTCCGTTGATTCTGGTCTGCTCCTCCACGTAAAATTCTTCTTTGCCGCCATCATCTGTTACAAATGTTATTTTTTCCATACAATATTCCTTTGTTCAGTTTTCCTGTGATTCCTTCTGATGGGAAAGATAGTCCAGATATCCCTGCAGGATAAAAACAGCTGCAATCATATCTACGTACTCCTTGCGGTTTTCCCTGCGGATTCCGGTTTCCATCATGGTGCGGTCTGCTTCGACCGTTGTCAGCCGCTCGTCCCACATGACAACGGGCAGACCTGTCCGTCTCTCCAGCATTTCTTTGAACTCGAGAGATTTTTCGGCCCGCTCTCCGATGTCGTTGTTCATATGTTTCGGGAAGCCGAGTACGATTTTTTCCACGCCGTACTCTTTTGCTATCTCTTCAATCCGGGCCAGCGTCTGACGCAGCTTATTCTCCGATTTTCTGCGGACAATTTCGATTCCCTGCGCAGTAAGACCCAGGGCGTCGCTGACTGCCACCCCTACTGTTTTTGAGCCGTAATCTAATCCCATTATTCTCATAGTAATTACGCTCACTTCCAGGATTCATTTTTGATGTACTCTTTTAACAGTTCCTCTACCAGTTCATCACGCTCTACTTTCATGATCAGGCTTCTGGCTCCCTTAAAGCTTGTGATGTACGTCGGGTCGCCTGACATGATATAGCCTACGATCTGGTTGACTGGATTATACCCTTTTTCTACCATGGCGTTGTAAACGGTTTCGAGTACCTCTTTTACCTGAATCTCCGGCTCTGTTTTTACTTTAAAATATTGTGTGTTACTTAATCCTGACATTCTTTTCACGTCCTCGTATTTATTGATATCATTTATATTCTAATACATGTTATGGGAAATTTCAATCGTGAAATTGCCCAACTATTTGAATGTTACAGTTCACTGCATCTCAGCGAACTGTAACATTCAAAGCCCGCATGGAAAATTTTGCTTTGCGAAGGGGCGGCAGCTATTTCTGATGTTATTTTATCCCTGAAAACGCCGCATTATTCATATGAATTGGAAGTAAAAATCATTTCCAGGATTCTCTGGGCACAGGCGGTCAGGTCTTTTTCCTCGAGATACTGGTCATTTTCGGCACTCAGCGCATCCAGGATTTCGCGGCGGTCGGTGTCGGTTCCCGGCATCACAAGATCGTTTCCGGCAGCGATGCATTTTGCGGCAGAGGAGCCTCCGTCGGCGTTTGTTGTGGTCCAGTCTGTCATGATGATGCCGGCAAAGCCCCATTCCTTTCTTGCAGCGGTTGTGCACAGATCGTAGCTGTTGGCGGTGTGGACACCGTTTACCTTGTTGTAGGAGGTCATGATCGCCTTTGGCTGGGATTCTTTGATTGCAATTTCGAAGCCCTTCAGATAGATCTCACGCAGAGCGCGCTCGGAGACGATGCTCGATACGCCGCGGCGGTTTTCTTCCTGATTGTTGCAGGCGTAATGCTTGATGGTCGTTCCGACCCCGTACCGGCTCTGGACGCCTCTTGTGAGGGCTGCCGCCATTTTTCCGCTGACAAGCGGATCCTCAGAATAATATTCGAAGTTGCGTCCGCAGAGCGGATTGCGGTGGATGTTCATGCCCGGTGCAAGCCAGAGGGTCACGCCGAACTCCTCCAGCTCTGCGCCGATCATGCGGCCTACTTCCTCGAGAAGCTCTGTGTCGAATGTCTGCGCCAGAAGCGTTCCGACCGGGATCGCACTGCAGTACTGATAATAATCTTCTCCGTCGGTGTGGAGAAATTCGGTTCCAAAAATACGGTTCTCGAGACGCTGATACATGTTCATTTTGTAAACACTGCCGTCCGACGGATTTTTCTGATAATGGGAGGTGATGCGGATGCCTGCCGGCCCGTCAGCCAGAATGACATTGGCAACACCGTATTTTTCCAGCAAGGAGGCGGTTGTCTCCCCGGCTGCACCCGGTACGGTAACGGCAGCGGCTCCGATGATTTCTTTGCTTCCGCTGCTGCGGCCGCAGACAAGAGCCGTTTTTTCTTCCGGTGTCAGCT
>ERZ894199.239-NODE-239-length-29433-cov-13.152563_pt1 | contig 29433 bp, 25 predicted proteins | sample MGYA00380285_ERZ894199 | MGnify/ENA primary metagenome ERZ894199 (study PRJEB32331, sample SAMN06328447) | human gut metagenome | biome: human gut microbiome; feature: stool | host: Homo sapiens | collected 2012-01-17 ... | reverse complement strand
ATTATATATATTTGCATCATCTTTCATAGAAGACAAAGAATATAGAAAACAACGAACCATCAAACAACAAGAAATATGGAACTGAAATACGACATTTACATGCTCAACAATGCCCAAGGCACAGGAGAAAAGCGCCAATACATTCGTATCGTGCAGCATGAACCTATGACCGAGAAGCAACTGCAAGAGAAAATCCAGAGCCGCTGCTCACTCACCAAGGGAGATGTGGCTGCGGTGTTGGCAGAGCTTCATGACCTTTTGGTGGAAGAATTCTCCATGGGACGCCGCTTTTATATCCCAGAGATAGGCTACTTCTCCATGTCGGCTAGCCTAGAGATGCCAGAGGAGAATCCAGACAAGAAGATTACGGGCAAGGAAGTACGCATCACCGGCATCAACTTCCGACCAGAAGGTAAGCTAATGGAGGAAGTACAGCGCAACGTCCATTTCGTCCGCTCCCGCTATTCCAACCAATCTACAAAATACTCCGAGGAAAAGATGTTAGAGAATATCAAGGAGTATCTTCAAAAGAATCGTTACATCACCACTCGCATCCTGCGCATCCTCTTTGGCTTGACTCCATACATGGCACAGAAGTGGCTCAACCATTTCTGCGAGAAAGGCATCATGGAGAAGGAAGGCACCCAGCATGCTCCTATCTATTTCTTGAAGTGAAGGGAGGAAGAAATTCTATATTTCAATTTAATCATCATTATTATGACAAAGGAAGAGCTGATAGACAGAATCAACGACATCGAATGGGAGGACTTCGAGGCTAAGGAGGCCAAGAGCGAACTCCCTAAGAATATATGGGAAACCGTAAGTGCATTCGCCAACACTTCCGGCGGATGGATAGTGCTTGGAGTAAAGCAGAATGGCAAGAAGTTTGAAATCTCAGGAGTTGACAATGCAGAGAAGTTGGAACAAGACTTCTTGGGCACCTTGCGTTCCCAAAAGTTCAATGAGCCAGTCGATGCCAAGAGCATGCTCTATCATATAGATGGACATAAGGTTTTGGCATTTCATATCGCCTCATCACCCCACAAGCCTATCTACTATAACAATCCACAGAATACATTCATCCGATTTGGCAGTGGAGACCAGCGAGCAACCAATGGTGAGATAACCGCCATGTTTCATAACCAATCATTCGGCATCAAGTCTGAGCAGATACTCTTAGACTCCAATCTCTCCATGCTCAACGAGGATACCATTCGCGACTATCGCAATTACTTCAAGCTATACAGTCCTCGACCTAATCTGATAGGCAATGACATCGCCGACTTCTGCAAGCGCATCGGCATCGCCGATAATGAGGGACATCTGAATTATGGCGGCTTGATGTGCTTTGGCAAAGAAGAATGGGTTCGCCGCTATGTCCCTACGTTTTGGATGGACTTGGTGGAGATTCCTGGCAGAAGCGTGAGAGAAGCACGAACTCGCTATACCTATCGCATCCCAGAGCAAGAGAACCTTTGGGAGTATTTTCAGATTATGATTAGGAGACTGCGCCTCATCGTGGATACTCCATTCATGATGAACGACGAGGGATTCAATGTGGAAGACCGCTCGCAATTCAAGATTCTGAGAGAGGCATTGGTCAATATGCTCTCCCACTTCGACCCTTTCAGCACCATCCACTCGTGCATTCATATCTATACCGACAGAGTCGAGTTCTTCAATGCTGGTGGCTATCCTGTGCCTATATCCCAACTGGGCAACCATCTCTATTCCAATCCTCGCAACCCGATTATCGCCAAGATATTCAGACTGGTAAATCTCTCAGAAACCATCGGTTATGGTTTCGACATGATGAATGAGTGGAAGGAAATCACAGGAAATGACGTGACTTTTGAGAGTGATATCTGCACCAGCACTGTCACTTTTTGGCTGGATAGTGACAGAGCTAGTGACAGAGCTAGTAACAGAGCTAGTAACAGAGCTAGTAACAGAGCTAGTAACAGAGCTGAAGAAGATACATACATAGATGCTACAGACAAAGTTGTATCCATTCTCAAATTTTGCAAAGACCCGAAATTCAGAAAAGATATATTCGAGCTACTCGGTGTTACTTATCAATCAAAGAACTTCAAGGCATTCATCGAGCCTCTGTTACTTCATGATTATCTGGAACTTACGGTACCAGACAAGCCGACAAGTCCTAAGCAGCAATACAGAACGACCAAAAAGGGTTTGTTGTTCTTGGAGACAATATAAACAATACGACTCTGTCGCTTTTTAGTACTGAACGACAGAGTCAGGCATTTCAAGCTCTGTTACTTTTCGTAAAATCGTAACAGAGCTAGTAACAGAGCTATAGTAACTATGTTAGTAACCATGTCAAAACAAAAAAGGAAATTAGAATGAAATTAGGATTCATAAACTTCAGTTCCGAGGAACAACTGAAAATGCATCAAGTTATACAAGCCATCCAAGAGCATCAAGCAATTGACGAGCTTGGTCTGGGACGCATTCGCGATGCATTTTCAAACAAGCTGTTTCCAGGAATCTCCACATTACATAATAGAGCGAAATACTATGCCATACTCCCTTCCTTGTTTTTGGAAGCAGAGAAAGGCACATACAAAAGCGCAAATGAAGTCAGAGCCAAGGTGTTGAATCTGGAAATTATGCTAACACGCCAACTTTTACGAGGTACAGAACCAGCCAACAACTGGGGAATAACAGGAAGTAGTGTAATCGATGCGGCAGAAGCCGAGAATAGTTTCTCTATAAAAATGCCGATAGTGGTGCCAAAAGTCCTAAAAAAATCGACTTTTGGCACCACTATCAGCACTTTTTCCATTGAATTCATCCAATCAATTGGACGGTTTTATGCTTATTTTATCCAATCAATTGGACAAAAAGAGAGGCAACCTCTCTGATACTGACAATGGAATCATGAAATAAAAGGGGAAAGTGCCAAATCACTTTCCCTCTTTCTCCTCCATCCATTCTTCCAACACCTTGCAATATTCATCGTTTTGCTCGGCGAAAGGCATGTGTCGGGCTCCTACGAAGAGATGCCACTTGGAATCTTGGATACCATCATAAAGTGTCTTTGCTACCAATGGAGTACAGAGGTCGTTGGTGCCACTCATCACCAAGCAAGGCACTTGGATTTCGCCCAGACAGTCGGTGTAATCATAATCACGGAGCGTACCAGTAGGAGTGTATTCATTTGGTCCCCAACCATGGAGATAAGCCTCAGCACCAGCACGCTTCTTCCGGCGAAGACACTCTGGACTATCCTCCGTCACCTCACCGGCACAATGCAGGAGCATGAAGTGTTCATTCGCCTTGGCATACGCCTCGCTCGAAAAGTCATCCTTCGCCTCAGCCTCAGCGATGGCACGCTGGTCTTCCTCCGACATAAACTTAATCATGCGATGTTGCTCACTTGCCCAAAGCTTGCTGCTCGAAAGAGTGCTGCTGAGGATGGCTGACTTCACGCCCTTTGCTTGCTTCTCTATCAGATAGATGATGGCGAGCATGCCACCCCACGACTGTCCCAAGAGATGAAAATGGTCGATGTGGAGATAGTCGATGAGCGCACAGAGTTCGTTGAGCCAAGTCTCAGGAGTCCAGAGTTCGGGATGTCCCTCCACAAATGAGTTGCCACAGCCCAACTGGTCGTACATGATGACAGCTCTACCTGATTCCGCTACCCTATCCAATAGCTCGAAATAGTTGTGGGTACTGCCTGGTCCACCATGCAAGAGGATGATAGGGCTCTTGCCCTCCTCTGTTTTACCTACGATACGATAATATGTTTGATAGCCCATGAAGGGCATATATCCTTCCTTGATTTCCATTGTCTTCAAATGTTTTTATTGTTACCTAAACTGTGTTATCTAATTTTGCTGCTCCTATACCTTATTATATAGTCTTCATTATTCTTCATATTCGGTGGAGTTTTGAAAAGACATGTATATCACATTTATCATGTGCATATATTATGATGTGCAAAAATATAAAAAATATGGCAATTAAACAAATATATCTTGCTTATTTTATCAAAAGAACTTAAATAATTTGGCTGTTTCTAGCTAATGCAATATCTTTGCATTATAAATAATAATGAAACCAAATAAAAATAGAATATATGTTTAGTGGAATCGTAGAAGAAATGGCTACCGTCGTAGCTATCAGACATGATAAGGAGAACATCGACTTTACGTTGAAGTGCTCTTTCGTTGATGAACTCGGCATCGACCAGAGCGTGGCGCACAACGGCGTCTGCCTCACCGTGGTGGAAATCAAGGACGGCACCTATACCGTTACCGCCATGAAGGAAACCCTGGACCGCAGTAATCTGGGTCTGCTCAAGGTAGGCGACAAGGTGAACGTAGAGCGTTCTATGGTGATGAACGGCCGTCTGGATGGTCATATCGTACAGGGACATGTGGACGAGACTGCCAAATGTATCGCAATGAAAGACGCTGATGGCTCTACTTATTTTACTTTCGAATATGAGCTCAACAAGGAAATGGCAAGAAAAGGCTATTTCACGGTGGACAAGGGCAGCGTTACCGTTAACGGCGTTTCGCTCACCGTCTGTGATCCTACAGACAACACATTTACCGTTGCCATCATTCCTTATACCAGAGAGAATACCAACTTCTGCGACATCGAAGTGGGAACGGTAGTGAATATCGAATTCGACATTCTGGGCAAATATATCGCTCGACTCAAGAGCTTTGAATAAGCCAGCAAAGTTAAGTACGGACGTTCTTAAAAACTTGCACATTTCTTGCGTTTTGCGCACAAAGCAAGACTAAATGGGCATTTTTTTAATAAAATATTTGCGTAAGCCATAAAAAAGTGTTACTTTTGCCCCCGTGTTTTGTCCCAAATTGAACATTGGACAGTAACTTATTGGACGATAGCAAGTCTGACAATCGCACTAGACGACGTACAACTTGAGTACTGAGCACTAACAAACTTAGGAAATTATAACAATAACCATTTTTAAAAATATGAGTTTAAAAATCGTAGTACTTGCCAAGCAAGTACCTGACACAAGAAATGTGGGTAAGGATGCGATGACCGCCGAAGGCACCGTAAATCGCGCTGCCCTTCCTGCAATCTTCAATCCTGAAGATTTGAACGCATTGGAGCAGGCTCTCCGATTGAAAGAGCAGAATCCAGGTTCTACAGTTGGTATTTTGACTATGGGTCCTCCACGTGCTGGCGAAATCATCCGCCAGGGTCTTTATCGTGGTGCTGATACGGGTTGGTTGCTTACCGACCGTCTCTTTGCCGGTGCTGATACATTGGCTACTTCCTATGCCCTTGCTACTGGTATCCAGAAGATTGGTGACGTAGACATCGTAATCGGTGGTCGCCAGGCTATCGATGGTGATACTGCTCAGGTGGGTCCTCAGGTGGCTCAGAAGTTGGGATTGAACCAGGTTACTTATGCAGAGGAAATCCTCAAGGTAGAGGATGGCAAGGCTACTATACGTCGCCTCATTGATGGCGGTGTTGAGACCGTAGAGGCTCCATTGCCATTGGTAATTACCGTAAACGGAAGTGCTGCTCCATGTCGCCCATGCAACGTGAAGCTCGTAATGAAATATAAATACGCTACCTGCCCTATGGAGCGCAAGGGTGATGAGCCTTGGGCCAACCTCTATGAAGAGCGCCCTTACCTCACTCTGAACCAGTGGAGTGTTGCCGATGTTGACGGCGACCCTGCAAAGTGCGGTTTGAGCGGTTCACCTACTAAGGTGAAGGCCGTGAAGAACATCGTGTTCCAGGCTAAGGAAAGCAAGACCTTGACCAGCAGCGATGAAGACATCGACGGACTGATGAAGGAATTGTTGAACGAAAGTATTATCGGATAATTTTGAAAAGACAATGAACAACGTATTTGTATATTGCGAGGTAGAAGGCACAACCGTTGCCGAAGTATCTCAGGAATTGCTCACCAAGGGTCGTAAGCTCGCTAACCAGCAGGGCGTGGAGCTCCATGCCATCGTGGCTGGTACTGGCATCAAAGGTCAGGTAGAGGATCAGATTCTCCCTTATGGTGTAGATAAATTATTTGTTTTCGATGCTGAGGGTTTGTTCCCATACACTTCAGCTCCACATACCGACATTCTCGTCAACCTCTTCAAGGAGGAGAAGCCTCAGATTGCATTGATGGGTGCTACCGTTATCGGTCGCGACCTCGGTCCTCGTGTTTCTTCTTCATTGACCAGCGGTCTTACCGCCGACTGTACAGAACTTGAAATCGGTGATTACGACGATAAGAAGAGCGGCAAGCACTATGAGGGTCTGCTCTATCAGATTCGTCCTGCCTTCGGTGGTAACATCGTGGCTACTATCGTAAACCCAGAGCACCGTCCACAGATGGCTACCGTACGTTCTGGCGTGATGCAGAAGAGCATCTACGAGGGTGAGTGCAAGAAGGAAGTAGTTTACCCTGAGGTAAGCAAGTATGTTCCTGCTGAGGACTTCGTAGTAAAGGTACTCGACCACCACGTAGAGGCTGCCAAGCACAACCTGAAGGGTTCTGCCATCGTCGTAGCCGGCGGTTATGGCGTAGGAAGCAAGGAAGGCTTCGACCAGCTCTTCGAATTGGCTCATCTCCTCCATGGTGAGGTAGGTGCTTCCCGTGCTGCAGTAGATGCAGGTTGGGTAGATCACGACCGTCAGATTGGTCAGACTGGTGTTACCGTTCATCCTAAGGTATATATCGCTTGCGGAATCTCTGGTCAGATTCAGCACATCGCCGGTATGCAGGATTCAGGCATCATCATCTCTGTAAACAACGATTCTGATGCTCCAATCAACAAGATTGCCGACTACGTTATCAACGGCAATGTTGAAGATGTGGTTCCTAAGCTCATCAAGTACTACAAGCAGAATTCTAAGTAATCTGCATTACACATTATTTAAACAAGAAAAGCAAAATGGCTAATTATTATACAGACCATCCTGAAATAGAGTTCCACTTGAATCATCCGCTTATGAAGCGTGTTGTGGACTTGAAGGAAAGAAATTATGTAGAAAAAGACCAGTTTGAAGATGCTCCTGTCAACTACGAGGATGCCATCGAGAACTACAAGCGATTGCTGGATATTACCGGCGATGTAGCTGCTAACATCATCGAACCAAACTCTGAGGATGTTGACCTCGAAGGTCCACACCTGGAGAATGGCCGCATGATCTATGCCAGCAAGACATTCGAGAACCTCGATGCTACCCGCAAGGCTGGCCTCTGGGGCTTGTCTATGCCTCGCCGTTACGGCGGCTTGAACCTGCCTAACGCCATCTTCTCTATGGCTTCTGAAATCATTGCTGCTGCCGATGCCGGTTTCCAGAACATCTGGTCTCTCCAGAGCTGTATCGATACACTCTATGAGTTCGGTTCTGAGGAGCAGCGCCAGAAGTACATCCCTCGCATCTGCGCAGGCGAGACCATGAGTATGGACTTGACTGAGCCTGATGCAGGTTCTGACTTGCAGCGCGTAATGCTGAAGGCTACACAGGATGAGGACGGCACATGGCGTCTGAATGGTGTGAAGCGTTTCATCACCAATGGTGACTCAGACATCCACCTGGTTCTGGCTCGTTCAGAGGAAGGCACCAAGGATGGTCGTGGTCTTTCTATGTTCATCTACGACAAGCGTGATGGTGGCGTAACCGTTCGTCACATCGAGCACAAGTTGGGTATCCACGGTTCTCCTACCTGCGAGTTGGTTTACAAGAATGCCAAGGCAGAGCTTTGCGGTAACACCCGTCTCGGATTGATTAAGTACGTGATGGCTTTGATGAACGGTGCCCGTCTGGGTATTGCTGCTCAGAGTGTAGGTGTTGAGCAGGAAGCTTACAATGAGGGTTTGGCTTATGCCAAGGAGCGTGCTCAGTTTGGTGAGAAGATCATCAACTTCCCAGCTGTATACGACATGCTTTCAAGAATGAAGGCTAAGTTGGATGCAGGCCGTTCACTCCTCTACTGCTGCGCTCGTTACGTAGATATCTACAAGGCTTTGGAAGACATCGCCCGCGACACTAAGCTCACTCCAGAGGAGCGTCAGGAGATGAAGAAATACACCCGTCTTGCTGATGCATTTACTCCATTGGCAAAGGGTATGAACTCAGAGTATGCCAACCAGAATGCATACGATGCCATCAGCATTCACGGTGGTTCTGGTTTCATCATGGAGTACAAGTGCCAGCGCCTGTTCCGTGATGCCCGCATCTTCTCTATCTACGAGGGAACCACCCAGCTTCAGGTTGTTGCAGCCATCCGCTACATCACCAACGGCACTTATCTCAGCATCATTAAGGAGATGTTGGAGAACGAGGTATCAGATGATTTGAAGGCATTGAAGGAGCGTGTTGCCAAGCTCGTAGATCTTTACGAGGCAGCCATCAACAAGGTGAAGGAAGCAAACGATCAGGCAGTTCACGACTTCCTGGCTCGCCGTCTCTACAACATGACTGGTGACATCGTAATGTCTCTCCTCATCCTCGATGATGCTACCAAGGCACCAGAGATGTTCCAGAAGAGTGCCAACGTATATGTTCGCATGGCAGAGGAGGAAGTTCTCGGTCATTCAGCATACATCCAGAACTTCAAGGCAGAAGACTTGGAGAGTTTCAAGGCATAAGACATTTATAAGAATAAGATAATTTAAAAAGTCCGTGGACATTCATTTGCTCACGGACTTTTTCATTTTATTCTTTCTTATTTGTATTACTTCGAGTCATTGTTGGGTCTGCCACAATTTTTTGCTGCGGATGTCTTGCCGTAAACTTATTCGCTTCATGGTTCGACCTAAAAGTTGGTACATAGTCGTACAACTAAAGAGGGTTGCCACTAGGCTCAGCAGTCGGAATCTTCTAGAAACAGGCTTCGTATACTTAATATATTAGTTCATTGAATCTGATTAAACGCCTTTCGTTACTTGCCCAGTCGTCTCGGTGCGTTTATTCAGTCATATTAGGCTTTAGCAGTAAATAACAATCTCTTTTTATAATCACAGCCATTCCCGAAAAGTGAAACAAATAACCAAAATCGGAAATAGGGATTTTCCCTTCTACTTTAGGGAATCCTTCTCTTTTTATTTCAAAAGAAAGCTGTACTTTTGCAACCATAAAACAATATAATAACTTATAAAAACAGTATCGCTTATGAAAAGAAATGAAGTAATGGCGCTCATCGCCACAACCATATTGATGTTTGCCGTATGCCTCTCGGCTTCGGCTAAAGGAAAAAGAAACGTGGAGCGGGGAATGACCAAGCAGGAAGTGATTGCCATTCTCGGAGAACCTAAGCTCACCAGTTTCGACATGTTTGGGGACAAATGGGAATATGCCAAATATAATAATCTGTTTGGAGATTCCAAGTACATCACGGTCTTCTTCGACAGAAACGGAAAGGTTGTGCAGTACGATACAAGAATCATAGAACCCAACAGCCAGACGTCGAATGTACAGCAGCCACAACATCCTACTCCACCCATCTACGATGGAAGATGTGATCCAGATGGCAGAATGGATTACGGCTATTGTCTCGATGATGCTTCCTTCACCAAACTATATAATAAGGTGAAGAACGCAAGCTTTGATGACAACAAGTTCGACCTGATAGAAGTAGCTAGCCTCGGCTGTTATTATTCCTGTGCCCAAACCGTCAGTATGATGAATATATTCACTTTTGGCGACAGCAAGATGAAAGCCCTCAGACTGATGGCTCCTCATATCATAGATTTGCAGAATGCCATTATCATCTATCAGCAATTCAATTTTGAAAGCGAAAAGCAAAAGGTAGGAGAAATATTAAGAAGCAGCAGATAATTATCTGGTATCTTTAAAAAATGATATCATCTATGATATAAAGATACTTTTTATGTTAAATTATACATATTGTTTAGTCGATTTAACAAAATAATTGTATTTTTGCAAAATCAATTAAACAATATTGAGTTATGATACAAAAAGAAGTAATCAGAGAAATACTCTTGGAGAACAGAAAAGAAGTAGAATTACAACATGTCGTTCCAAGAAACTTCCAGATGGAAGATTTTGCCAACTATGTTCTGATTGGCGTCAGACGAGCTGGCAAATCTTTCATGCTCTATCAGCAGATTCAACAAAACCTGAAACGGGGAATCACCTGGGACTCCATGCTCTACATCAATTTTGAGGATGAACGTCTGATGGGGATGACTGCACAAGAACTTAATCTTATCCTTGAAGTTCATGGTATGATGTCAAAAGAACGTCCTATTCTATTTCTTGATGAAATACAAAACATCAATGGTTGGGAAAAATTCGCACGCCGATTGGCAGACAACAAATACAGAGTCTATATTACAGGCAGCAATGCAAAGATGCTTGGCAGTGATGTAGCAACAACTTTAGGAGGACGCTATATCACCAAACACATCATGCCATATAGTTTTCCCGAATTTCTCCAAGCCAATGAAGTGTCTTATGATTCAAATACTCTCGCAACCACCTTTGGAAGAGCTGAAGTACAACGACATTTTACTAATTATTTCCGTTTTGGCGGTTTCCCAGAAGGAGCAAGACTAGCATCAAAAAGAGATTATATCAATAGTGTATATCAAAAGATTTACCTAGGAGACATTGCTTCTCGTAACAAAATTGAAAATCAATTTTCTCTTCGAGTTCTATTCAGAAAATTGGCAGAAAGTGTAAAGCAACCGATTTCTTTTACACGTCTCACAAATATAATAGCATCTACAGGTGCAAAACTAAGCAAACCTACACTCATTAACTATCTTGAGTACTCTAAAGATGCATTCTTGGTTTATCCCATCAAGAATATTGCCGACAATCTCACTCAACGTGAGACCAATCCCAAATACTATTTTGTGGACAACGGCATCATCAGTATACTTGCCATGGATGTTGACACATCATTATTGGAGAATATGGTTGCGATGGAGCTACTTCGAAGATATGGACTGGAAGAGCAAGTGTTCTTTTACAACAAGAACGTGGAAGTAGATTTTTACATACCAGATGCCGCAACTGCCATACAGGTAAGCTACAACCCCAAAAAGTCTGATGAAACTTGGGAAAGAGAATCAACTGCACTTATCAAACTATCAAAAGTACTTGATTGCAAAAGACTTATCATTCTTACATATGAATTAGAAGAAAATATAGAACTAAAAGGATTGAATATCGAAGTAATACCTGTATGGAAATGGTTACTCGATACATAAATTGCAAAATAAATGAATACAAAGATATTATCAAAAGACAAAGACCCAATGGGCGCCGCTATCCTTGATTATCAGAAATCGGGAAGAGCAGGAAGATTACGTGTGCTATCATCTATGTTCGAAGAGGACGAAATGCCGGTGAAACATCTCTTCAGAAAAGTTGAGGAGATGCCGATGCTGGAGCAGAAGGCCTTGCAACTCACAAAAGGACGTGTACTGGATATCGGAGCCGGCAGCGGCTGCCATACGCTCGCCTTGCAGGAGAAGGGCTTGGAGGTAAAAGCCATTGATATTTCTCCTTTGAGCTGCGAAGCAATGGAACTGAGAGGAGTGATGGATGCGGAATGCATCAATCTTTTCGATGAACATCTGGAAACAGGGTTCGATACCATCCTCCTCCTGATGAACGGCACTGGCATTGCCGGGAAAATAGAAAACCTCCCTACCCTCTTCAACCGTCTCAAGGCTTTGCTCAACAAGGGCGGACAGATTCTTATCGATTCCTCCGACCTCAAATATATCTACGAGAATGAAGACGGAAGTTTCGACATCAATCTGAATGGTGCCTACTATGGTGAAGTGGATTATCAGATGATTTACAAAGACATTAAGGGAGACTGTTTCGACTGGCTCTACGTAGATTTCCCATTGCTCAAATCCATCGCCGAAAGCTGCGGTCTGCATGGCGATCTGGTGGCAGAAGGCGAACATTACGACTATCTGGCTAGGATTTTCTAAGCATATAAAGATAAAAGGAGTTAAGATGATGGTCTTAACTCCTTTTTATCTTTTCTTTCTATTTAATCGTCGAAATCGTGACATTCGAGAATTCACTCATATAATCAAGAATCTCCAGCGTATGAAAACCACGCTTCGCCTTGATTTCTATATTCGCTTCTAGAAATTCCTCCTTTGAGAATCTCCGTTCCTTCAATTCGTAAGAATGAACCTCCATGCCTTTCTGCTTCACTTCCTTGATAAACAGTTTCACGCTCTCACGCGACGGGGCTGTAAAAGAAAGTTCGATGGTAGAGGTTCCCAACTGCGGTATCAGATAATTCAGCACCTCCAATCCCATCAACACCATCGCCGTGGTAAGCATCGCCGCCATATACATGCCCGTACCGCATGCCAGACCTATCGCTGCCGTCACCCACAAACCAGCAGCCGTAGTCAACCCCCTGACCACATTCTTCTGGAAGATGATGGTACCGGCGCCCAGGAATCCGATACCCGAAACCACTTGGGCAGCAACGCGCGAGGAATCCTTCAGATCAAAGCCAAATCCATACTGGGAAACTACACAGAAAAGTGCACTACCCAGGGCTACCAGGAAGTGAGTGCGGAACCCCGCCTCCTTGGCCCGGTATTCTCTTTCGATGCCTATCGCTCCTCCTAAAATGAGAGCTAGAGACAGGCGAACAGTCAGGTCTATATAGGTTGCATCCATAAATATCCTTTCTTTTTAAAAGATGAAAGAAGCATCACAAAATGCCTCTATTTGATGTTATCAATGCAAATATACAACTTTTCTTTGAAAGAAAGGCGAGAATTTCAAAAAAATAATGTATCTTTGCAACTGTTAGTGCCTATTTCGGCAATTTATTCACAAATACACATTTATTTATATACATGGCAACAGTTGACGACAAGAAGATCATCTTCTCAATGGTGGGCGTATCTAAGATTATCCCACAAAACCAGAAACAGATTCTGAAGAACATCTACCTATCGTTCTTCTACGGAGCAAAAATCGGTATCATCGGTTTGAACGGTGCCGGTAAATCTACGTTGATGAAAATCATCGCAGGACTTGAGCAACCTACCCAGGGTGAGGTGGTTTGGAGCCCAGGCTACTCTGTGGGCTACTTGCCTCAGGATCCTCCGCTCGACGAGAACAAGACCGTGAAGGAAAACGTGATGGAGGGTGTGCAGAAAATCTATGATGCACTCGCAGAATACGAGGACATCAACAATAAGTTCGGTCTCGAAGAATATTACGGAGACCCAGATAAGATGGACAAGCTGATGCAGCGTCAGGCTGAGGTGCAGGATATCATCGATGCAACCGATGCCTGGAACATCGACTCCAAGCTGGAGCGTGCGATGGCTGCCCTACATTGTCCTCCCGGTGATTGGCCAGTTACCAATCTCTCGGGTGGTGAGCGCCGCCGTGTGGCTCTCTGCCGCCTGCTCTTGCAGAAGCCGGATGTACTCCTGCTCGATGAGCCTACCAACCACCTGGATGCTGAGAGCATCGACTGGCTGGAGCAGCACCTGCAGCAGTATGAGGGTACCGTCATCGCCGTAACCCACGACCGCTACTTCCTCGACGACGTGAGCGAGTGGATTCTGGAGTTGGACCGTGGCGAGGGTATTCCATGGAAGGGCAACTACTCTTCTTGGCTCGACCAGAAGACCAAGCGAATGATTCAGGAGGAGAAGACTGCCTCTAAGCGCCGCAAGACATTGGAGCGCGAGTTGGAATGGGTTCGCATGGCGCCTAAGGCCCGTCAGGCTAAGGGTAAGGCTCGTCTGAATTCTTACGAGCAGATGCTCAACCAGGAGCAGAAGGAGCGCGAGGAGAAGCTGGAAATCTTCATCCCTAACGGTCCTCGTCTGGGTAACAAGGTTATCGAGGCTCAGCATGTAAAGAAGGCGTTCGGCGAAAAGGTTCTCTTCAACGACCTCAACTTCATGCTTCCTCCTAACGGCATCGTAGGTGTGATTGGTCCTAACGGAGCCGGCAAGACTACCCTCTTCCGCCTCATCATGGGCTTGGAACAGGCTGATGGCGGTACATTCGAGGTAGGTGAGACCGTGAAGCTGGCTTATGTTGACCAGCAGCACAAGGACATCGACCCTCAGAAGACTGTTTACGAGGTGATTTCTCAGGGCAACGAAACCTTGCGTCTGGGTGGCAGAGATGTGAATGCACGTGCTTACATCAGCCGCTTCAACTTCTCGGGCACCGACCAGAGCAAGCTCTGCAGTGTTCTCTCGGGTGGTGAGCGCAACCGTTTGCAGTTGGCTTTGGCATTGAAGCAAGAGGGCAACGTATTGCTCCTCGATGAGCCAACCAATGATATCGACGTGAACACGCTGCGTGCCTTGGAGGAAGGTTTGGAGGCATTTGCCGGTTGTGCAGTGGTTATCAGCCACGACCGCTGGTTCCTCGACCGTATCTGTACCCACATTCTTGCCTTCGAGGGCAATGGTGAGGTCTTCTTCTTCGAGGGCAGCTATTCTGAGTATGAAATCAACAAGGCGCGCCGCCTTGGCGATACAGAAATCAAGAAGGGTCGCTACCGCAAGTTGATGGAGGAATAAAGATTCGAAAAAGATAAAGAAGAACTCGGTTCTGAAACAATAAAAAACAAAAGAAAAGGTGTGTCTTTGCCTTAAGACACACCTTTTTTGTTTCTATGCAGCCGTTTTCAAAAGCTTTACCAGATGCAATCAGGACGTTCAGGAAACTGCATCGCGACGTATCTGGCTGTACGTCGTGACATAACGATTATTACGTCGGGACGTATCAGATGCTACGTCGGGACGTAATTTCTTCTATGTCGTCAGTTAAATTGCAAAAAAACAAATGAAAAAGCCTAGTATTAAACCGAAAAAAAGGATTTTTGCTCAATGCTCTCTTAGGTTTCACCCCAAAATCCCTCTAAAACACCTATATTTCGCTGTTTTTATGGCAATATATGGCAGATAGAACCGAAGAACAGAGAATTGCCATACCCATAATGCATTCGTAATCAAAGAGATAACCCATCAGTATGGCAATATGGCAATTCTTTGGCGCAAAAAAATATATATAAAACAACATGCCCGACACACATAAAAAAGGGAAGCGCCGAAACGACACTTCCCCATGGATTGGATGAGTTATATAATCATCTGTCTCGCGACATCTTATTCTGCGTATGCAGTCTTGTAGGCAGAGTCAAAGAACATAGCGCAAGAACCTACGCCAGTCTCATACTCATGCTGCTTCTGACCAGCTCTGTCATACTCCACTACGTAGCCATTGCCATTATAGTCGGGAGTACCTTTATCGCCCATTTTATAAGAGAGCACGAAGATATGACCGTTCAATGGGTCGGCGAAGATTCCGCATGGGCTCACAGGCATCTCAGAGAGCGTCAGCGCCTGTGGTTGTGTACTTCCTGCTGCAAGCACGCTCACGCTAGGAGTGCCGCCATAAGGTGCATTGAGCACAAAGAAATAAGAACGAACCAACTGCGGCGTACGTGTTGTAGTACCAGGGGTTACGCATACTGCATAGTTGCCATCTGCCACCTTCTGCGACTTGCCCTCGGCGAAACTCACTGCACGTAGGGCATTCTCGCCAGTGGTCGCATAGTCAGGAGCAGGTCCATATACAGGGTTGTCGAGAACATACAAAACATTAGATGCATAATAGATGCTGGTAGGATTGTTCACGCCCTCGATATTCTTAGTCTCTACATTGTCGTTGGAAAGATTGATGCAAGAGATGTTGCCACCACCAGCAGCATAGTTGCTGTTGGCAACGTAGAGATTGCCATTGCCGAAGACCAAGCCCTCAGGATAGTTGCCCACCTTCCACTTCTTCTGAAGAGCAAAATCTGTGGTGTCCACGGCTGCTACATAGCCACCGTATGTGGTGAAATAAACCTTGCCACCGTCAGCGATGATATGGCGAGGCTCAGCACCCTCGGCTTTGCCCAGCAGGTCTGTAGTCTTGATTTGCTTGATACTCTGCTTGGTTTTCTTGTCGATTACCTCGATGGTGTTGCTCTGATCTACGGCGAGATAAATCTTGTTGCCATATACGATGCCATCATTGGCAGTATTACCGAGCGAACGACCGTTAGCAGCCTTGAATACTTTCTGTGTGGCTGTGCTTGAAGCATAGTCGATAGCTGTGAGAGAGCTCTCAATTTTGTTATACATGTTACCTGAATTCACAACGTAAGCGCCCGTGCTGTACTCCTGGAGATAAGTCTCAGGACCATCGTTGTCGTCGCTACATGATGTCATCACTGCAGTACCCATCAAGAGCACCGCCAAACCTAATAAATACTTTTTCATTTTCTTTTTCTGTTTATATTTGAATCTAATTTGTTACTATCTAGAAGTTATACCCGATGCTTAACATCCAGCTGCAGCGAGGCATCGGATAATGCCCTACGAGTTCATACTGCTCAGACAGCAGGTTCTTCACATCCATTCTAACCTTCACACCTCTCAGGGATTTCCCCAAAAGAGTCAGTCCATCCAGCTGACGATAGAGCGTCAACCCCATGTCCCAGTAACCATCCACTTCGGTGCCTTCATAATGCTCATTGTTGGCCCATCGCTTGCTCATTCCTTGTCCATGGAGCGAGACATTCACCCAGGGATTCTCCCACCCCAAGGCAATACTGCCCGAGTGCAGAGGGATATAGGCTACCTGATTGCCATAATATCTGGACGAGCGGTCGGTATGATTCACCACGTGCTGGTAGCTATACGACCCTTGCAGCGAGAGTTGCTGCCCCGGAGCCATCTGCCAGGTGCCACGCAAGGAGGCATCCGCGCCAACTACATCAACCCGTGCCAAGTTCACAGTACGCCAAACGAACATATTGTAAGGAACGCCCACAATCTTGTCGGTCACCCGATTGCAATAGCCGTCCAGCGTTGCTTGAATATTCCATCCCTTATAACGTAGGGATTCGCCGTTTCCCCCATCTCCCGAAGAAGTTTTTTTCCACGTAAACCCGATATTCAACTGTCGGGTTTTCTCAGGCTTCAGATCTGAACTTCCATAATGGAAGAAATAGTTCTCGTTGAAAGTAGGAACCCGGAAGATGTCCTTGTACGAAGCCCTGAGATAAAGCTCATCGCTGGCAGTACCATTTCCCAGGAGCCGATAAGAAAGCGAAAGCGATGGCGAAAGCCGGCGTGCATCCTTGGCAGCCTGTCCTGCTTTGGTAGGATTGGCGCTGCCTTGCTGAGTCTCTATCTTGCGCCCCACGCTGTTGAGGTAAACCGAAGCCAATATTCTGGCAAGAGCTACCCATCTTCCCTTCGCATATCGGGCGGAGAGCGACTGCAGGATGCCATGTCGATGAGGTCGCAGGTCGGTGGCGAGAGTGCTGTTGAGCGAGTTCATCATCCAGTCGGCAGAGTAATCCACCGCCCAGCCATCATCCGGCATCCACATCAGTGCTGCCGAAGTATAATATTCCCTCTGCCAGTAGGTAGCATCATTGCGCCGATTTGCCACGAGCGTGTCCTGATAGGCAGAGCTCGCCCAGTTCATCTTGGCTTGCACCTTCAGCATCCAATGGTCATCGAGACTTCTGGCTTGCCACCTCGCCTGAGCAAAGGCGTTGCGGTCGTGCAACTGTTCGGCTGTTACATCGGTATAATATCTCACGATGCCAGGCAACTGTCGGTCGTTGTCATAATAGTAAATCTTTGCCCACAATTGGTTCCGGCTCATACCATCGGCTCGTCTGCCCATCATCCAGTGCATATTCAGTTCGCCATGCCCCGAGTTCATACGACTGTTGGTTCTTCGCTCATGGGTAGTATATTTACCATTGTGCAAAATGAAAGGATAGTCGTTTTCGGCATAGGTGTACTCACCCATCGCCTGGAGAGTGAACCTATCTGACAATCTCTGCACATAGCGCAGATAAGGCGAGACATATCCGAAGGACCCCACCTGCAACTGAGTAGAGAGGTGAGGCTGCTGGTCGATGGGAATCTCGCTCATAGTCTCGATGGCAAGCAAAGCTGCCACCGAGGCTTGCCGGGCCGAAATGAAAATGTCGTCGTTGTCACCAATGGTGAGTCGCAATGTCTGCACTTGGTCGAGCGAATAACGGGACACATCAATTTCGCCGCCCTGACATTCGCTGAGCAGCACACCATCGTAACTCACTCCCGTATGTCCCGCTCCGAATCCACGCACAGCTACCGTCTTCATTCCTCCTGCCCCACCATAGTCGCGCAGATTGATGCCTGGCATGCGGTGCAAAGCGTCGGCCATATCCGTAACGCCGAGCCTCAACATATCCCCCTTGTCCAAAAGCTGGAGAGGTGATGTGCTCGTAAGTATCCGGTGCTGCCGAGCATTCACTTTTACTTCCTGCAAATGCTCGGTACGAATGGAATCTTGCCCCATACCCACTTGTGCATACAACAGTAGCAAGCCACCGAGACAAAATATCCTCAATGCCTTCATTCATTCTATCTTTTATATTATTATCTGTGTCTCCATCACGAACCCATCCCACGGGGTTGGATAGAATCATCGGAATCTCTTATCCTAAAGACACTCTTTCATCATATTGTTTCCGATGGCAACGGCAGGTCTTCTGACTTGCGTCCTCCCAGCATATTCTTTTAAGATGCAAAACTCATGGCAAGCGGTCTTCCCGAAAAAATGTCAGTGACCATGATGCTTGCCGCAATAAGACGCTTACAGCAGCGGGACTGTCCGGGCTTCTCACCCGATTCCCTTTTAATCACTACGCACAAACCATGCCTGCGGCGGCAGAAAGTGGCAGCAAACCAATTGCGGGTGCAAAGTTACTATAAAAAAATGAATAAAAAGATAACTTTATCCGCTTTTTTATTCCAGCAAGGATAAAATTATCTTTTTATTCAGAGTTCAGTTTATTCTTTTACGATTTCCAGGAGTTCTGCGAAATCATCGATGATCCATTCGGCAGAGGCGAGCTGTTGGCGGGTTCCGTTGCCATAAGTCACGGCACAAGCCTTGCAGCCGGCATGATGCGCCATATCTACATCGAAGGTCATATCGCCCACTACAAGGGTTTCATCTGCCGTTCCATTCATCTCCTTCAATGCCTTGAAGACCATATCAGGTGCTGGCTTCGCATGCTCCACATCATCGCCTGCCACAATGGAAGAGAAAATATCCTCCAACTGCATCTGATGCACGTATCCATCCAGCGAGCAATGGTTTCGGCTGCTTGCCATGCCCAGGATATAGCCCCGATGGTGCAACTCTCTCAGGTTTTCTATCACATGAGGAAAAGGCTGCACTATCATCGTCTGCTTGTTCTCCAAAAATATTTCGCGATAGGTTGCCGCACATTCCATTCCCTCCTCAGCACTCATTCCGAAGAGCGAGACGAAAGCCTCATCCAGTCTTAAACCGATGGTCTTGGCACAAGCCTCCTCCGATTTCACTTCCAGCTTTCTTGCACGCATCGTATCCTGCAGGGTCTTCACTATGAGACTCTGCGAATCGCCGATGGTTCCATCAAAATCAAAAATTATATACTTCATTATTCTTACCTTATTTGAAAACGGTCACAAAGGTACAGATTATAACTGAAACTACAAAGCAAATTGCTCACGAATTGCCTTTATTATGTTATTACGAGCCACTTCTGGCTTCATCGCCTCATCCAATGGCATTTCTTCAGGAGTAACCTGAACAACTCTATCAAATCCTGCATCCTGCATAGCCTTTCTATCGCTAACTCCGCCCGATACTAGCCATATTTTCTGATTGGTAACATGCTCAAGAATTCTTTGCGGCAACTTCCCCATCAAGGTCTGACGGTCGCTATGACCTTCGCCCGTAATCACGAGATCAGCATCCTGAATGAGCACATCAACCTCTATTTTCTCTAAAAGCAGTTCAGCCCCTGGACGAGCCTCAGCATTGAAATATTGCAGGAAAGCATAGCCCAGTCCGCCGGCCGCACCAGCCCCAGGAGCCTCACTCCTATCATATCCGAAATGCTTGGCACTTACCTCGGCAAACTTCCTCGCCCTATCATCCAACATCTGCACCATCTTAGCATCAGCTCCCTTCTGAGGGGCAAAGACATGAGCCGCCCCATTTTCGCCGCAAAGCGGGTTGGTAACATCCGAAGCCAGCACAAAACTGCATTCCCGGCGAATCTTCTTCCAGTCGTCGCCCATCGCCTTGAGCATTCCGATGCCGCAATCGGATGTGGCGCTGCCACCCAAGCCCACGATGAAATGTCGCACGCCCCGGCGATAAGCATTCATTATCATCTCGCCCACGCCCCAGGAAGTAGCCTTCATCGGGTTGCGCTGTTCAGGCTCAATCAGAGCCAGTCCGGCAGTCTGCGCAATCTCGATAATCGCTGTATCATCCACGATCCCGTATTCAGCCTCAATCCATCTCATCAGCGCATCATGGGCATGAATCCTCACTCGCTCTCCCTTCATCGCCGAAAGAAAAGCATCGAGCATTCCCTCTCCCCCATCACTCATTTCCAGGGTAATGATTTCGGGAGAAGCATCATCCGCATTCCATTCCTTCACTCCCGAAGCAATCGCCTCATTCACCTCTCTGCTCGAAAGGCAACCCTTATAAGAGTCGCAAGCTATTATTATCTTCTTATATCCAGCCCCATCCATCAGTCTGAGGCCATCATTTTTCCTATCCATATTCTATTTATATTATATCATTCCAAGAATCATCGCCTATCAAGCGATTCCCCTTTCAGCCCGCAAAATTAGCCATTATTCCTGAAACCACAAACCTTTTTGGGAAAAACTTTCAAAAACAGATGTTTCAGATAAGAGCTGATAGAAAAAAGAGGTTAAAACATTTGGCTATTAAAAAGATTCCTCGTATTTTTGCAGTAGATTTTTCAAAGGTTTTCTAAAGGTTAAAGGCTTATGTGCAAATATGAAGAAATAGAAGGTTGGCGACTCTCGAATGGCAAGACGATTCGGGAAATCAACAATGCCGTACACGATGAGGTGGAACGGATCTACCTGGAAGCGTGGGCGAAAGGCATTTCCGTGCCGTATTTTGAAAACGGAAAAACCTATCTTGCTAATCCTGATGGAAGCGATGTAGAAGCAACTCTTGATTTTGCGACACGCGAATATACTATCATAAAACAAGTTGCAGCTCCAGGAAAGGGGAAAATGAGTTACTTACTCCATTAATTACTTCGTAACACCTATTTTTCTATTAAGATTATGAAAAGAAGACCTGAATTTACAATTATAGCCGGTCCAAATGGAGCTAGCAAAAGTAGGCTTGGAATATTTTATTCTACAGTAAAAGCTTTTGACGGAGACCTTCTAGCAATGTCTCTTCGAAACGAACATCCTGATTGGATAGAGCGATGGATAGATGGAACTGTTATCTCTTCATTGATGAAAGAAAAAGAAGAAGCCATTTCACAAAACAAGAATTTTGCTTTCGAAACGAACTTCTCTACAGATTTGCCAGTCAATCTTGTTCAGGATTTTAAAGATGCAGGTTATAAAATCAGCCTCATCTTTTTCGGCTTATCCTCGAAAGAAGATTCTCTATCTCGTGTTATCCAAAGATACACAATGGGCGGTCATAATGTAAACCAAGACGTGATAGAATATAACTTCACGGAAGGCATCAAACGAGTAAGAGCCTCTCTACCACTTTTTGAAAACATTCTTTTCATTGATGGCACTTCCGATTTTGGCGACATTGTTGCCATTCACATCGAGAAATCAGGCAAGCATCAGATAACAGATCACCCAGCCGAGTGGTTCGACAAATACTTCAAAGAGGCATTCGATGCGCTTGTTGAAGGATAGGAAGAACGGCTTCTTCAGATAATCATTGCCACCCAATTCAAATCCCTCTACCACATCATTCACCGCCGAACGAGCCGTGAGGAAAAGCACAGGGGGACGGACATGTACTTTGGCAGAATCATCGGCCTCTCCCTCACCTATCGTTTCGGTGGCTACAAGGCCAAGCAGCATGAAGAAGTAGATACTTCCAGATTCGGGAAATAAAAGAAGAAAAGCTCGCCAAGACCCTCAAAATCCTGGCGAGCTTTTCTCTTTTCATATACTCTATTCAAGTTTCTTTACTTCAAAATATTGACATATCCCTTATTCTGTACCAATTCAGAATTTAAATCGATGCATTTCTGAGGAATCGGGAAGACGGTGGTGTAGCCGGAGGATTCACCCTGAAGAGGCGTACGGAGATCGTAGGCACCGGTGAATTTGCCGAAACGGATGAGATCCTGACGACGCCATCCTTCCCATACCAACTCCAGCAACCGCTCTTCCAGAATGTTATCGAGCGTAGCCTTACGGTAAGGCATTCCCACACGGGCACGAATCCTATTCAACTCCTCATCACCATTCTCTCCGTTTCGGACCTTTGCCTCTGCCTTCATCAATAAAGCATCTGCATAGCGGAAAAGAACTATGTCGTTACTCTGCAACTTGCCGTCCATATAAGAGGTTCTATCCACCTCATACTTCGCCATTCTCGCTCCAGCCGTCTTGACAAACTTACTGTTGGTCAGATTTTGAGCCACTTCAAAAGGCTGATACTCCAACGGCTTTCCATTATCCATCAGCAGTTCATGACCATCTACCTTTACCACTCCCGCCACAAAGTTCATCTTGCAACGGGCATCTTCATCAGCCTCGCCATAATGATTGGCTTTCATCGTAGAAATCGTGGCACAGGTACCATTCTCACTTCCCCAGCCCAAGGCACCGCCATGCGTATAATGGTAAGAGCGGAAGAGATAATGGAACTGGTTGGTATAGATATTCTTATCCATCGGAATCGTGAAGATATTCTCCTTCGATGTCTCATTATGCGTAGAGAAATTGAATGAATCATCCGACTCCAGGACATAGCCTTCTTCTGCCAGTTTATCACAATAATAAATGCAGGTTTCCCAGGCATTCAACTGCCTGCTGCCCACCTTATCGCCATTGCGCAAAGAGGCGTCAGAAGCCGGTACAGAGAAATGAATGTCACTTCCCTTCGGACGACTCGCATAACCCTGGGTCCAGTCATCATACATATAGATTTCTGCATTCAAAGCCAATTTCGCCAACAGAAAGTTGACTACCGGCTGGGTGATGCGACCATAATAATTGCCTTCCTTATTGCTGTGCTGGTCGGGAAGTGAAGGCAATACCTGCTGCAACTCCTGAAAGACAAACCGGAAGATAGAACTGCGATCTGTCTGACCTTGGAACAGGCTGGAATGGAGCTGTTCTGCACTGGAAAGGACCAATGGAACCCGACCGAACATGTCCATAGCATAGTAATAGAACATAGCCCGGATGGCTCTTATCTCAGCCCGATATTCCTCCTGCTGTGCGGCAGAAAGCAGGGCCGACTTGTTGCTGATAATATCCAAAGACTTATTAGCCAGCACGATAACCTTATAAAGGTACTTCCACGTATCATAAAGAGACTGGTCATCGGCACTCCACCGATGCTGGTACATGGCATTCCAGAGGCCACCATCATACCAGTCGCCGCCTCGAATCGGAATCATCGCCTCATCGGTGGTCAGCGTATTATAATCGTAAATGCCACGGCAGGTGCCCTGAATGCCCTCACTCTCGTTAGCTCCACCTATATAATTATAGAGAGAAGCCACGGCATTGATATAAATATCAGATGCAGAGCCATAGATGGCATCCTCGTCCAACTGATCCTTAGGATGTTCGTCCAGGCAGGATGTCATAGACAATGCCGCCAGCAGCAGAAATAAAAATCTATATCGTTTCATAACTTTCTGATTTTAGAATTGAACACTTAAACCCAATGAGAAGGTTCTGTAAACAGGATAAGTCCGCTTATCATCAATACCCATCGTACTGTTCACCACGTAGCTGTTAATCATCGGAGTCAAGCCGCTGTAACTGCTGATGGTGGCAAGATTGTTGACACTCGCCGAAACTCTGAGCGACTGCACCACGCCCTTTCGGATAGGGATATCATAGCCCAGCGTGAGATTCTCTAAGTTGAGATAATCGCCCTTCTCCAGCCAATAATCAGAAACATTCTGGTCAACGATATTCTTCTCAGGAGCTCCCTTCAGCACATTATAATCCGGGAAACTCGACATATTGGTGTAGGCTAAGCCCGTACCATTGAATATCTTATGTCCGAAGGCCCCGTTCATCTGCAATGAAAGATACCAGTCGCGATAACGGAAACTGATATTGGAACCCAACGTTACTTTAGGAGTAGCCTGACCGGCAATATATCTGTCACCGCCATCACTCAAATCTATGGTTCCGTTCTTGTCCAAATCTTCGATATCATAGCGATAATGCCCATTTCCATCTTCTATAATTCCCTTGCAATGAGGAAGATAGAATACCCCCAAAGGCTGACCAACTATCTGATAGACCACATTGTTGTAACCACCATGCTGACCGGCACCCGACAAGGCACCCATCGCAGTAATATCGGCTGCCGACATCTGCATTCCGTCATATTCACCACTCAGCGAGAGGAGTTTGTTCTTCTGCCAGGAGAGATTCATATTGATATTCAGTTCCATGTCCTTCTTCTGGATAGGAGTGAAGGAAACGCCGACCTCCATACCCTGGTTGCTCATAGAACCCAGGTTTGCCAACAGTTTATCATAGGCAAAAGGCGGAACCGGCACATCATAGGCATAGAGCATGTCGGTGGTCTTGGAATAGTAATATTCTGCCGTCAGAACCAGCCGGTTGTTCCACAATCCCAAATCAGCTCCGATATTCCAGGTAGCGCGGGTTTCCCACTTCAGATCAGGATTGTTATTGCTAATCATTCCCATCGTAACCGTAGGAGAACTGTTCACCGAAACAATACCATTCTGCCGTACCGTATTCAAAGTGGTATAAGAAGATATTCCGCCAAGATTACCTGAGCGTCCATAGCCCGTACGTAGTTTCAGCATAGTAATTTTCTGGAGAGAACGGAGCCATTTCTCCTGCTTCATATCCCAGGAAAGAGAGACGGATGGGAAGAAACCCCAGGTATGGTCATTGCCCACCATCGAAGAACCATCGCCACGCATGGAAACCGAAAGACTATACTTATTATATAAGGTGTAGTCGACATTGCCCATCACAGAAGCCAAGGTCGGGTCTTCGTACTTGCTGTCTGTCCCACCGAAAGGCCGTGATGCAGCAGCACCTATATTATGGTAATACATGTCGTTGTTGGTGATTCCCTTCGCAGAAGTCCAGAATCCCGTTCGGATATCCTTCTGATATTCTGCACCCACCATTGCCTTCAGATTGTGGATTCCCCACGAATGCCGATAGTTAAACGATACATTGGCAAGCCAGTCCTCGCTCTTGAACTCCCCACGATAGAGATTGCCCTGCGCCCAAACCCAGGTAGGACAGAACTGGTTGTTCTCGTTGGAAGCATAACTGTATGCTCCGAAGGCAGAAACACTCAGAGAATTTGTCATATCATAGTTCAACTTCAGATGAGCATTGAAGTTCATGTTCTTCGTATCATTACGCTCCTTGAGCAAGACACCGGGAGGATTCACCTGAGATGCAGCCCCATTCTTCACCCAACTGCCGTTCAGCTTATCATAAGGATAAGTAGGATTCATGGCATCGGCAGAATAGAAAAGCATCTGACTGTCGAAGATATCATTGTTCTTGAAAGACGAACCGAACACGCCGAAATCTCCCGTCAGTTTATCGCCAAATGCCTTCTGGGTGACATCAATCTTAGCCACCAGATTACGATAGCCCTTGTTCCGAATAATCGTGTTATGGTCGATATAGCCAAAAGAAGCACGGTAGTTGCTCTGCGAAGTGCCACCGCTGAAGGCCAGATAATGGTTCTGAATATTTCCGGTTCGGGTAATCGCCTTGCGGAAATTGGTATCATATCCCTTATTGTTATACTCCAGCCCATACTTCTGTGCAGCAGCTATGTATTCGGCGGCATTGAGCATCTCCATACTTTTGTACATCGCCTCTATACCATAGTTTCCCTCGTAAGAAATCTGAAATCCCTTACCCGTACCCTTCTTGGTCTTTACCTGAATAACGCCCGAAGCACCACGGGAACCATAGAGTGCCGTTTCGCTGGCATTCTTCAGTACTGTAAAGCTCTCTATATCGGCGGGATAGATTGTAGCAAGCGTCGCCACATCAGAAGTAACACCATCAATAATCACCAGAGGATCATTGCCGCCCATGATAGAAGTTGTACCGCGAACCCGGACGGAGTTCAACATAGCAATACGGTCAAGACCATTGGTAGTGACGTTAACACCTGCCGTCTGTCCGCTCAAGGCATCCAGGGCATTATTGAGTACACCCTTCTTCAGAAGTTCAGGCTCCACTACACTCACCGAACCCGATAAGCGCAAGGAATCTAAGCCTTCGATGTTCACAGACTGAGCACAGAGGGTTTGGGGTGCAAGAATCATCGCACCCATCGCATAAAATATGGTTTTTAACTTCTGTTCCATAACTATTTCATCGTTTAGTCAAGGTTCAAATCGATTTTCGATTGCAAATATAATAAAAAAGAGTGATTCAAAGTACGTTTTCTTGAAAAAACTTCAAAAAAAACAAGCTTCTTGGAATTATTTAGTTGGTGACAAAGTTACACTTTTTTGTTGAGATAACCGCATCATCTGGCAGAAAAGTTTAAAATATTTATCCTTTCGTGCCAACATTACCACTTTCAGTCCGCTGGCACATAAGTTGCAAAAACAGAGAGTGAAAGCTGAAGCCAAAAGATAAAGGAGTTCAGAAGAATGACGGAGTTTCGAGGCGAAAGCAAAAAAATAACAAGAATATTAACAAGCAGAAATCCCGACGGAGCCGTAAGGAACCGAGAGGACGAGTAAAATAAAATTTGGAGGTTTTAATTATGTTGTTAGCACGTAGAAATAATGATTCAGATTGGTTGAGTAACTTCTTTGATGATACTTTATTCAATACCGAAGTAATGTCACGTATGAATGCTACTGCTCCTGCCATTAACATCAAGGAGACAGATAAGAATTACATCATGGAGGTTGCAGCTCCTGGTTTGAAGAAAGAGTGGGTTCGTGTAAACATCGATAACGATGGTAATCTGAACATCGCCATCGAGAACAAGATGGAACACAAGGATGAAGACAAGCACGAGCACTATCTGCGCCGCGAATTCTCTTACAGCAACTACCAGCAGTGTTATACGCTGCCTGAGGATGCTGATCGTGAGAAGATTTCAGCAAAGGTAGCTGATGGTATACTCGAGGTCGAGATTCCAAAGCTTACTCCTAAGGAGGAGGCTAAGACTACAAAGAACATCGAAGTCAAATAATCATCTCCCATAAATGATGGAGGCAGATTCCAAAGCAATTTGGAACCTGCCTTTTTTTGTGTCCTTACCTGAACCATCGCATTTTCATCTACCGTATTATAGTGATTTTCATGGAGCAGCCAAAAGTTTTTCACCATAAATCTTTTTTCTTCCATAATTAATATGTAATTTTGCAGGCAGAAAAGCAGATATGAAAGCTTCTGCTTATAGAATTCAGAACATTTATATAAGAAACAGATGAAGAAAACAATTCCAGTAATAGGCATGGCTTGCAGCGTATGCTCTGCCAATGTTGAAAAGAAGCTGCAGTCGCTAGAAGGCATCAACTCCGCCTCGGTTTCCCTGGCGAGCCGAACTGCCCTGGTAGATTATGACCCCGACATCATCTCTCTGGAAGATATGAAACGGGAAATCAGCAACGCCGGATACGACCTCGTAATAGAAAACGACAGAAGCGTGGAGGAAATCAACCGCCGTGAGTTCACCCTCCTTCGCCGTCGAACCCTGGCTTCCTGGCTCTTCGCCATCCTGACCATGAGCTTCTCCATGGGATGGATTTCACTGGGCATGGAACAGAATATGATTTCAGATGGCGTTGCCTCGGCTCATCATACCAGTTCCTTCGCCAACCAAATCTGTCTGCTCCTGGCACTCGCCAACCTGCTCTACTGCGGCAAACAGTTTTATGTTTCCGCCTGGAAACAGCTCTTGCATCATACGGCAAACATGGATTCACTCGTGGCGCTCAGCACCCTCATCGCCTTCCTCTTCAGCACCTTCAACACCTTCTTCGGAGAAATGGTCTGGGGAGCGAGAGGCATAGAATGGCACACTTATTTCGATGCTTCCGTGATGATCATCACCTTCGTGCTGACCGGCAGATGCCTGGAAGAAAAGGCGAAAGACAGTACGGCGAGCAGCATCCGCCAACTGATGGGAATGCAGCCGAAGACCGCCCGACTGGTGACTTACGAGAAGATAGAAGGCACCAACGACTACAAGATGGAGGAAGTTCCGATTTCCACTATTCAGATAGGCGACATGATAGAAGTAAGAGCCGGCGAGAAGATTCCGGTGGATGGCGTGGTTACCCAGGCAGAGAGTTTCATGACTCCCGATGCTGCCTATGTAGATGAAGCGATGATTAGCGGCGAACCGACTCCGGCGATGAAAAAGGCAGGCGACAACGTGCTGGCTGGCACCATTCCGAGTCAGGGAAAGCTCCGCATGAGAGCCAAGCAGATTGGCGAGAACACCGCCCTGGCGCACATCATCCGCATGGTTCAGGAGGCGCAGGGCAGTAAGGCACCCGTGCAGCGCATCGTGGATAAGGCGGCTCTGATTTTCGTTCCAGTCGTGGCAGCCATTGCCCTCATCACCTTCCTGGCATGGTGGCTAATAGGCGGCAACACAGCTCTTCCACAGGCCATACTTTCAGCCGTAGCCGTATTGGTCATCGCCTGTCCTTGCGCCATGGGCTTAGCTACTCCTACCGCCCTGATGGTGGGCATCGGCAAGGCGGCACAGAAGCAGATTCTCATCAAGGACGCATCGGCACTGGAGAATCTCCACAAGATCAACGCCCTCGTCATCGACAAGACCGGCACCCTCACCATTCCTAACCAGAATATCGATTTCACCAAGCAGGAGGATTTGGATCTGGAGACGAGAGAGACCCTCAAACCTCAAGCCCAGGAAGCAATGAAGCAGTTGCAGGAAAGGGGAATAGAGGTCTATATGATGAGTGGCGACAAGGAGGAAGCGGCTCATTACTGGGCTGAGAAAGCCGGCATCAAGCATTACCAGAGCAAGGTGCTGCCTGGCGACAAGCAGGCATTGGTAAAGAAACTTCAGGACGAAGGCAAGCAGGTAGCGATGGTGGGCGACGGAATCAACGACACCCAGGCCCTGGCCCTTGCCAACGTGAGCATGGCGATAGGAAAGGGAACGGATGTGGCGATGGATGTGGCGCAGATTACGCTGATGAGCGACGACCTCCTGGCACTTCCGGAAGCCGTAAAACTGAGTCAGAAGACGGTTCACATGATTTGGCAGAATCTCTTCTGGGCGTTCATCTACAACATCATCTGCATCCCGTTGGCAGCCGGTGTCCTTCATATC
>ERZ894199.234-NODE-234-length-29854-cov-17.002651_pt1 | contig 29854 bp, 31 predicted proteins | sample MGYA00380285_ERZ894199 | MGnify/ENA primary metagenome ERZ894199 (study PRJEB32331, sample SAMN06328447) | human gut metagenome | biome: human gut microbiome; feature: stool | host: Homo sapiens | collected 2012-01-17 ... | reverse complement strand
TCTCCATAATTTTCATGGTAGATAAATATAGTGATTTTCTTAGTGACTCATCTGTATTTCTTTCATGTCTTTCTCTTCCAAGATGTTCTTACATTTCTACTTCTAATAATTGCTGTATAACATCTTTAAACAGCTTTTGCATTAATCCATTTTTACCAACTACATCTTCCATTGTTTTACATTTTCTTACTTCAGCTCGGTAGTCTAAATCTGGAATAATTATTTCTCTTTGATCTTTCATTTATTTACCTCAAAAAGTTTAATATGAATATTATTCCAAACTTACCAATTTTACATTCTCTTACATCCAGTTTATAACAGCATCTTTTCTTGGAACTGTTCTTTTGTATTTAACATCAGGATATCCTATTACTAAACATGATAATAATTCATCAGAACTATTTACACCAAGGAAATCTAAGATATGTTTATTGTCTTTAGCAGCAACTATTGAAAAACCACTGAAGAAAGTACCAAGACCTAAGGCGTTAGTTATAAGTTCCATATTTGAAGAAGCTAAACCAGCATTTACATTGTTTGGAGAAGCTACAAATATGGCAACTGGAGCATTGAAGAATATTTTATCGTTTTTAATTGGGTCTTGTTTATACATTTCATATGAATGAACCCACATTTTTGCATATCTTTCTAAATAAGAAGTTTCAGGTGTTAAATTAGCTAAAATTGCCTCACCTTTTACTTTTAAACTTTCATAAACTAAATCTCTAAGTTCAGCAAGTTTTTCACTAACTACTATATAAGAAACATCTTGACTGTTTGTTGAAGTTTGAGTAAATCTTCCTGCTTCAATTATTTTTTCTATTTTTTCTTTTTCAACTTCTTTATCTTTGAATCTTCTTACACTTCTTCTGAATTTTATGAAGTTAAGTAAGTTGTCAGCTTCCACTGAGAAGCTCTCTTTATCATAAGGAATAACTTCTTCCATATTATAATCATCAGTTGATACAGCTTCTACTGGACAAATAGCTATACAGTGACCACATTTGAAACATCTTTCGTTGTTTATTTCAGCCTTGTTATCTACTAAAGAAATAGCAGAAACTGGACAATCTTTTACACATTGTGAACAACCAATACATTTTTCTTTATTTACATTAAACATTACATTTCTCCTTTTTAATATATATATAAGTAATTTGACATTTATATATATAAAATTTATAATTTTTTTTGTTATTAAAAATATTGAATAATATAACAATGAGATTATAACACTACTGAATGAATAATGTCTAATTGAAAATATTCATAAATATATAACTAAAAGTTATTGATTTTTAATGTAAAAGGAGATAAAAATGAACTTACAACAACTGGAGTATTTTAAAATAATAGCAGAAACAAAGAATTTCACAACAGCATCTAATATATTATCAGTTACTCAACCAGCACTAAGCAAAGCCATATCCAAGTTAGAAGAAGAGCTAGATGTTAAACTTTTTCAAAGGGAAGGAAGAAATATCAAGATTACGGAGTTTGGAGATGTTTTTTTGAAATATGCCAAAGGAGCTTTGAGTGAAGTTGAAAAAGGTAAACTTAAATTAAAAGAGATGAAAAATAATAGTGATATGATTATATCAATATCTTCAACTGCTTGTATTGGGGCAACTTTTATACCTTTTTTTATAAGTAGCTTTTTTAATGATAATTCGAAGGTGAAGTTTAATATTGATAATCAAAGCACAGATGAAATTTTAAAAGGAATAAAAAACAACCATGTTGATTTTGGATTTATAAGTGATATAAAGGATTTAGACAAATATAATAATTTGGAAGCTATTTTAGTTAAAAAGGAAGAATATGTTTTAATTGTTCCTAAAAACCATCCTTTAGCCAATAAGGAAGAAGTATATCTTAGTGATTTGAAAAATGAGTATTTTATAGCATACAATAATAAGTCTTCTGATGTGGAGAAATCTTATTCTGATTTAATAGGATATACACCGAAAATTTATGCAGAACCTAGTGAATCAAGTATACTTTCAGGTCTTGTGGCAGCAGGGGCAGGTATTGCCATAATTTTAAACACACCATTGATTAATACTAATAAGATTTCAGTTATAAAAATAAAGGATAAAATTGATGATAAAAGTATTTATATGGTGTGGAATAAAAATATTATTCACAATAAAAATAAAATGGAATTTAAAAATTATGCTTTAAATATGAGCAAAAGATGAAGGGACTGTAGGTAGTTTTGTGTAAATACAAACTTACCTACAGTCCCAAAAACCATATTACATAAAACACTTTTACTATCATAGCTAAAACATTCCATACAATTGAATAGTAATTACTATTAACTATTCCAATTGACATTATACTATATTTAAATTATTTATATATTTTGTAGTTACACCATTACCTACCTACAATCTGTCTAACAGCCACCTCACTAATACCAAACCTATTAGCAACTTCTCTATAATTACCTCCATCAAACACTTCTCTCATAATCCTATTTCTAGCCTTTTTAACAATAGCACCCTTACTAGGAATATAAACATTACTCCCACCACAATACTCAACCAAACTAATAAAAGTATCCATTCCAAAAATCTCAACTAAATCCTTACATCCCTGTGGAACATCATCCACCCTAATAAACTCTAAAATTTTTTCTTCCATAAAATCACCCCTATAATTTATTACCGTTACCAAAGAACTTAAAGTATAAACTTTTTTCTAATTAGAGGTAATTTTTCTTTAATTTCCTCTATTTAGACAAACTCTAAGGTTTTTTCGTCTCTTTGGTAACACTAGCAATATTCGTTGAAATTTAAACGTTTTACCCGTTACCAAAGGCGTTACCAGAGGTGTTACCGTAAATTTTTCGGTAACACCTTTTTTAAATAACCGTTACCAAAGTCAATTCTTTGGTAACGCCTTCGGTAACGCTAAAATAGGTCTTTGGTAACGCTAATTTTTTCTTAAAAAAGCCCTTTGAGTTCCATAAAACTTTCCAAACCTAAGTTTACCTTGTCCCTCTTTTAAACTTTCCCAGCCATCTAATCTTCTTAAAATTTCATTAATCTCCATTGCATTACCCCTATGAAAATTCTTTATATCCCCTCCAAATAGCTCCACCCAAACTTCAACACTACAAACTTTTTCTCTTAATATACAATCATTATCAACTCTTAAAAACTCACTTTCACTTATATATCTTCTTCTTTCATATATGTCCATATTGTACCAGTTTTTAGGAAGTTTAATATCTAAGTACTCCTTTATCATACCTTCCTTGCTATTACCTTCTAAGTGTTTTTCTTGTTGAACGGTTGCTTGTTTTTGAATATCTCCTTCTAATATTAATTTTTCACCTTTTTTATAAAAATACATAGCTTCTGCCCAAATCATATCTATTTCATGTTTGTTTAAATCTTTAAATAAATTCTTTTTAGGTTTATTTACTCCAACCATAAGTGGCCAATATCTTCTATTACCTGTTCTATCTTTTAAAAATTCAATTTCATTTGTAGTTCCAAAAAATACACATTGTCTTTTAAAGGTTTCAACCCTTCTTCCATAGGCTTGTCTATAACTATCTTCTGTTTTTGATATAAAGTGCTTTACTGATTCTGCCTCTGCTTTTTTAGTTGCCGATAGTTCTGCCATTTCTAATATCCAAGCGTTTTGTAATTGCTCATAGGCTTCTTTTCCTTGCACTGTATTTATAGAATCCGAATACCAATGTTTACCCAACAAACTTATTATATGGCTTTTACCTAATCCCTGCTTACCAACTAAAACCATCATATAATCAAATTTAGTACCAGGTTTAAATATTCTAGTAACTGCTGCAACTAACATTTTTCTAGTTATAGCTTTTGTATATTCACTATTTTCTGCTCCTAGATAGTCTATCATTAAATTGTCTAATCTACTTACATTATCCCAGTCAAGAGAGTTTAAATAATCCCTTACCGGATGAAATTCATTTCTTTTTTCTATTATAGAAACACCGTCATATATTTTGTGTGGAGACACTATTTTATAAACTACATCTAAATACATTCTAAGATTTGAATCATCACTATCTTGCCACACATCACCGTTTTCTTTATCAACTACCTTTTTCCATGGTAAATCACCTTTTATAATTGTTCTATTTGAAAATAAGTTGTAAGCTATTTTATCCTTTAAATTTTCATCATTTTCAAGTATTGTTACTATATTCTTAATACTAGATTTATAAAGTCCATTTTTATCTACCTCTAGCTTTAATGTCCAACTATCATTTATATTATCCTCTTCACATACAGATGAAAAATCATTTATAGCTTTTTTTAATTTGCTTTGACCAAGTTCAAGCATTACTTTTTCGTCTTTACTTATAAACTCTATCATCTTTGTATATGATGGTAGCTTGTTTATAGGAATGTCAATAGATACATTTTTATCTAAATGTGAAAACTTATGAAGTCTTACTAAGTCAAAAGAATTACAAAGTTTATCACAACATACATCAGTACTATGATGAGAATATGCAAAATTACCATTTTCATATATAACCACACCATTAGAAGTGCTTCCATTTATATAGGTGTATCTATCTTTAGTATCACCTTTTTTATATACATCATATAAAAACTTGTCCATAACATCATATACATTGTAAGCTCTACAAAATGCACCTATTATATTATCTTTTAACATTGGGTTTTCTTTAATGTTATTATGTAAACTATAAAGTTTAGAATTTGATTTACTTAAGTTATCCAACAAACTTTCATCTTTACAATCGCTATATTTATTTAATATATCTAAAGGATCTAGAAAGTCTTTATCTATTAATTTAAACACATACTCCCCATCTTTAGAAGTAGATGGAAAGTACATAAGTCTTGACGGTGAGTAGGTAGTATCATCAAAATAATCTATACCTATATCAAAAGCTATTTTTCTTGAAATTTTCTCATATTGAATTGGATCTACACTATTTTTTAATGGAATTATTATTCTAAACCTTGGACTTTTTTGTGTATGTTTATGTGTAGTATATATACACATACCAAAATCAATATTTTTCTCAAGGTCTTCAATCATTCCCTCATATCCAAAGTCTACATCTAAACTTATTAAACTTCTATTTATTATAGTATCTTTTCTTCTTTTTCCATCTTTTAAAATTCCACCTACAAATCCACCAACATCTTTTATATTGTCTTGTATATCTTTAGGAAAGTTTATATACTCCTTATAGGTTTCATTTGTATATTTTGTGTTTTTGATATATTTATCTATAAACTCTGAATAAGGCAACTTTAAGTTTACATAATTTAATTCTTTTCTACTTTTTCCTATAGCTACATTTATAATTTTGTCGTATTTCATAATATCCCCCATTTATAACCTACTTTTTATAATAATTACTTTCAAAGCCATCAGCTCTTAATTTTAATCCCTTTAAATATCTGTTTTCCTTACACATTATTTCAACAACTTTTTCAACACTTGATACTCCATTTTCAACTTCTAAAACAATTTCATCATGAACATGCATTACAATATTAAATCCCTTATTTCTTAAATTCATCATAGCCTCACCTAATACATCACGAGCTACTCCTTGGACAATATTTTCCACTAACTTTCCACCATAAGTAGTAAGTCTAGTATTCTTTTTAGTTGTAGAATCTACCCCTTCATAGGTTATAACACTTTTGTTAAAAGCATTGTTATAATCTATTTTTGGTCTTATATATGAAAGTCTTCTACCAGATGGTAGTTTAATAAATAGTATATTTCCTTCATATATAAAACTAATATTTTTATCTATATGAACAATACTTTTATTATTAACAGCTTCTATAAAGGCTTTTTCAACAGTATTCCATAGCTTAACAATATTTGTATTAGAGCTTCTAAAAGCCCTTACAATTTCTATAAGCTCACTTTCACATAAATTCATATTATAAGCACCCATACTAACTAAAGCTCCAACCCCACCTTGATAACCTAGTGCTAGTTCTGCAATCTTTCCTTTTTGCCTTAACTCACTTTCTTTAGTTATTTCATCAATATCTACTTTAAACATTTTAGATGCACTAGCTTCATAGATTTTCCCATGAGTATTAAATACATCTATTCTCCATTTTTCATCTGATAAATAAGCTATTATTCTTGCTTCTATTGCACTAAAGTCAGCTATTATAAATCTATGATTTTTCTTTGGTATAAAAGTTGTTCTTATTAACTGTGATAATATATCCGATAAGTTTTCTTGGTTGTATAAGTATGAATTTATATTGAAATCATAATCAAAATTCTTTTTCCTACTAGGAAAATTTGTATTAATTTCATTCCTTATTTTTTCTCTAACTTCTTCTAAATTATCCATCTTATTTTGTGGAAGGTTTTGAACTTGTACAAGTCTTCCTGCCCATCTACCAGTTCTATTTGCTCCATAAAACTGAAATAATCCTCTTATTCTTTCATCATCACACATACACCTTTTCATAGCTTCATACTTTTTCGTTGAAGTTTTATTTAACATTGCTCTAAGGTCTAGTACTTCTTTTATTTTTTCATAATTAGGATTATTTTGAACTTCATCACTGTTTAATAAATCGCCTACACTTTCTTTGCTAAGTGAGTTTACCTCTACTCCTAAGGATTTTAAATAGTCTTTCATTTGATTGTTGCTTTTAGGATTATTTATATTAGTTATAGTTTTAAGTTTTTCTATTAAATTACTTTTAAAAATATTATCATAATAAATAGCATTTTTTAGCATTATACTATCTACCAAAACACCTCTATCATTTATTTCTTGATCTAGTTCCCATAGCTTTTGCTCACTTTCTGGTAACTTAACTTTTTCTAAAACCTTTCTTATACTTCGCTCAACTCTTACATCATTTATACAATACTTTTTAAACTCTTCGTATTTTTTAATTGCTTCATCTTTTTTAATACTTTCTTTACTTGATGTTAATAAATCAAGGTTTTCCTTTTTCATAAAAAACCTTATTAAACTTTTACCTTCCTCAAGTTTTTGCTCTTTTAATCTTAAACTTTTAGCCACATTATCAAGTCCATGTGGTAACCCTAAGTATAGTGCGTGAACTTGTGTACATCTAAACATCTTAGGGCTTAAGTATGTGTTAAAGTATTTTGATAAGCATACTCTTTCAAAGTTAGCATTAAATGCTGTTTTTATTATGCGTTCATCTAGTATATCTTTTTTTAGATTTTCTGGTATTTTTTCATTGTTTTTTAAATCTATAATTTTTATTTCTTCATCATCATAAGCATAGGCAATAAGCAGTATTTCAAAGTCATTTTGGGTATATTTATAGACCCCACTTTTTGTAAGGTCTATACTTGAATAAGTTTCTATATCAATAGATAAAGTTTTCATTATACTAATATCCCATCATCTACTACACTAAAGTCATCTACTGCACTTGCTCTGTTTACGATTTTCTCACCATCTTTTAGCTTTTGAAGATTTAATAATTCACAAGATATACCACAGTTACCGCTATCTTTGTGATTGTATGGATAAAAGTTTATACTAACTCTTGCTAAACAACCATTGTATAATTCATCTGGACTTAGTATTTTTAAATCTTTATCAACTATTTGTGGTCTATATTTTGAAGTTGCATTTATATAAAAGCTATCTTCATATTCTTTTCTTCCTGTTGCGTCCCCATCTTTTAAGCAAGTTATTAAATTATCTGGAACTTTCCCACCCCATATATCAAGTCCATTTTTAGTAGCATTGTATATTCCTTCATAGATTTTATCCATAGTATTACTTTCTTTAGGTATTATAATTGTTATGCTGTATTTAGGCTCTGAAGATAATGCGTTACTTCTTGCCTCTTTTATATTTACATAGTTTAATTTTACGCTCCCAGTTACTACTTTAGTGTTAAGTTTCATTTATTTTCCCCCTTATATTTTATTGTTTTTCAAAGATATCATCATATTGGTAGTTTAAAGCCTTTTTTATGCTTACAGCTACTTTTAGTGATGGATTTCTTCTTCCGTTTTCTATCATTGAGTAATGAGTTCTGTGTATGTTTACACTTTTTGATAGACTTTTTTGAGTAAGATTTTGTTCTTTTCTAATTTTTTTTAATTTTTCCCTCATAATTTCTCCCTTTGCCATTTTGGTTATTAAAAGATTACTTTTGGTAACTTTTATATTTTTATTATAGTAGTTGTTAATATTAATATCAATATTTTTTTCATATTTTTGGTAACTTTTTTATTATAGGTTTATTATCAGTAACTTTTTTATATAAAAATACACTGTCGGTTTTCTCGACAGTGCATCCTCTATTACTCTGTGAAATATTTTTCGATAAAGTCATATTTATCTTCATTTTCTACGTTTATATTTATATATTCTACATTTTCAATACCACAAACTCCTAATGTACCTTTTACTACAACAGTTTCTATAGGGTTATTTAATCCTTCTATTAAATATTCGCTATTAGATTCTGATGTACTAATAACTAATCCTGACTTAATATTGTTTAAAAGACCTTTAGGTTTATTGTTTTCTTCTGTAAAAGCAAACTCTTTTAAAAATACTTTATCAAAGAAACCTTTAAGTATTGCTGGTACATTGTTAAACCATAGTGGGAATACTAATATTATTTCATCACTTTCTTTTAAGTGTTTTTGGTATTTTTTTACTAGTTCATCATCTGTTTCGCCTTTACTATAAAGTTGTTCTTGTTTTGCTGTCATTACTGGATTGAAATTGTCTTTGTATAGGTCAATTACTTCATATGGTACTTTATTTTGAGTAAGTTTATCTATTAATTTATTTACTATTTCTTTTGAAAAAGATTTTTCATTGTTACTAGCAAGTATTATTGTAGATTTCATAATTATACCTCTTTTATTATTTGTATTTACACACTATATTTTGTCCATTGAGGTATATATTATTATATATTTTTATCAATTTTTATTTAAACTCATTTTTAAGTAAAAAAATATCCCTATAATTACATCCCTGATACACATTGAAGTTTAACTTGTTCCATTACATCTTCAATAGCCTTTTCACTTTTATTTGGTGGATAATCATATTTTTTCAACAACTTCTTAATATGCATTCTCATCTTTGCCTGTGCTTGCTTTCTTTCATGCCAAGCTGGGCACATATTCTCTTTAACAGTTTTAGTTAAATCCTTTGCAATCTTTATCAAAATATCATCTTCCATACTAGCAATTACCTCTGGATCTGCTGTTAATACATCAAAAAATGCCTTTTCTTCGTATGTTAAATCTATTTCATCTCCAGATTCTATAGCTTTTAATAACTCATGCTTAAATTCTACTAAAGCCTCTAATACCTCAAATACATCTTTTTCATCATTACGGTTATTGTACTTTTCTATTATCTTTTGTAACTTTTCACTAAATGCTCTACTTACAATTATATTCTTTTGCTTTACTTGTTCTACTTTATCCTTCATAGCTCTCATTAGTATGTTAGTTGCTATATTCTTTTGAGGTAATGCTCTTAGCTTATTTATATTATCTTCATTTAATAAATCAAAAGTCTCTTGTGAGCCTGCATTAGTTAAAACAATTACCTCATCACCTACTATAGCTTCTTCTAACATTCTTGATATTCTAGCATTTACTTCTTTTAAATCTGGCTTTCCAGTTCTCGTTGTTTTCATAATAAAGGATCTTACTGCCATAAAGAATGCTATTTCATCTTTAGTTCTCTTTGATAATAGTGCTGTACATATTTTGTAAACATCTTTTAATTTTTTAGTTTGTTCCATAAAGATGTTTTTTCTTTGCTCTATAAATTGAACAAATTCTGCTCCATCTCTAATTAACTCATACCTTACTTTATCACTATCGCCAAAGAAAGGCTCATAATCAAACTTATGAAACTCATTTCTTAATATCTCTAATATATCTAGTGCTATTATCTTAGCTTCTTCATTTTCTTGTATCTTGTCTTGGTCTCTAGTTGTATAAGTTTTAAGTGCATCAAATAGCTCTTTTTTAAGTCCTATATAATCAACTACTAATCCTCCACTTTTACCAGGATATACTCTATTTACACGAGCTATTGCCTGCATTAAATTGTGAGCTTTCATAGGTTTATCTATATACATAGTATCAAGTGAAGGAACATCAAATCCTGTTAGCCACATATCAACTACTATAACTATTTTAAACTCACTATCTAAATCTCTAAATTCATCTTCTCTTTGCTTTTGAGTTTTCTTAGTTCCTATTAGCTTTGCCATTTCTTCACTATCTTGATTATTTGTTGTCATAACCATTTTAACCTTATTATTCCAACTAGGTCTTTGCTCTAGAATTTCCTTATACATCATATATGCTGCTTTTCTAGAGTATGCAACTATCATAGCTTTTCCTGCTACTAAGTTTTCCCTATCTTCATAGTGAGCTATTATGTCTTTTACAACTTGTTTTATTCTATCTTCATCACAAATAATTTGCTCCATACGAGACATTTGCTTTTGACTTTGATCAACTATATAATCCTCTACACCTTCATTAACTTGCATATTGTAGTATTCATTATCTATTAAATCCATTTGATGTCTATCTAGTTTAACTTTTGCTAGTCTTGATTCATAGTATATCTTAACAGTAGCTCCATCTTCTACTGCCTGTGTCATATCATATACATCTATTAAATCACCAAATACTCCATAAGTAGATTTATCAGTTGTTTCTATAGGAGTACCAGTAAATGCTATATATGTTGCATTAGGTAGCGATTCTCTTAGATATTTTGCATATCCATACTTAATCTCTCCTGTATTTGTATCTAACTTTCCATCTATATTATATTGAGTACGGTGAGCTTCATCTACCATTACCACAATATTTTCTCTATCACTTAATAATCCTGTTTCTTCTACGAATTTTTGAATAGTAGAAAATATTACACCACCAGTTTTTCTTCCTTCTAGTATTTCACGTACATCCGCTCTACTTTCACATTTTATAGGTTCTTGTCTTAAAAATTCATAGGCTGAACAAAAAGTATCATATAACTGACCATCTAAATCATTTCTATCAGTTATTACTAGTATAGTTGGATTATTTAACTTACTATGTCTTACTAAGTTACCTGCTAAGAAAGTCATAGAAAAACTCTTACCACTTCCTTGTGTATGCCAAACCACTCCTGCTCTACCATCATTTTTGACTGCATTAACTACTGAGTTTATAGCCTTTTTCATACCATAATATTGATGATATTGAGCCATTATTTTGCCTTTTGGAGTAAATAGTATGAAGTTTTTTATAATATCTAATAATCTATTTTTCTCAAACATACCGTAAATTAAAGTATCTAAATTTCTATAGTCTATAGAGAATAAGTCTTTTATTTCTTCATCTCCATTAACTTTTTTCCATGCCATAAATCTATCTATAGGTGCTGTAATAGTACCTGCTTTAGTATTTACACCATCACTTATTACTAAAAATGCATTGTAGTAAAATAATGATGGTATATGAACTTCTTTGTAGTTCATTAATTGCTTATAGGCATCTTCAATATCTACTTCTTCACGAGAAGTACTTTTTAGTTCCATACATACTATTGGTATACCGTTTATGTATATTATTACATCTGGTATTTTTTTATTTCCATCTTCCACTATTTCTAATTGATTTACTACTAAAAAGTCGTTATTTTCTATGTTGTCGTAATCAATTAATTTTACAGTGTAGTATTTTGTTTCTCCATTTATAAAGTCTGTTACTTCCACTCCTTCTGTAAGGTATTTGTGAAATAGTTTATTGTTTGTAAATACGTCGTTAGTTTCAAAGGTACGTATTTTTCTTATTGCTTCTTTTATTGAGCTTTTTGGTATTTCTTTATTTATATTTATAAGGTGTTCTTCTAATCTATCTAGTAGAAGAACTTCTTTATTCTCTCTGTTTAGGTTAGTTCCATGTATATATGTGTAGTCAATGTCTTTTAGGTATTCTATGACTACATTTTCTAGGCTTTCTTCTGTAAACATCATCTTCCCCCATATGTTTAAGTTTATATTATAATTATACTTAACTTTAGGCAAAAATAAAAGCTAGTCATCTGACTAGCTTTATTTAATAACATTAATGGAATATAGATTATATCTTCCTTCTTTAGATTTAGTTAGTATTCCAATATCAGTTAAATAATTCATATCTTTATTCACTTTTTTATAGTCTGATGACTTATTCTTTTTAGTATAATTCTCAATAGTAGCACTGTAATTTTCTTTGTTTAATATATATTTTATAATCTTTTTTTGCTCATTAGTTATATTTACACCTTTATCTACAAGTTCCATAAATATATAATTTTCAATATGCTTTCTAGTATATTTATCCAATATTATATCAATAGATTCTGACACAACTCCAAGAATAAATTCAATAAAATATGTCATATCTAATTCATTATCTTCAACATCTTTTATACACTTATAATATTTACTTTTCTTTTGAGCAATTAATGCTGAGATAGAAAAATGCTTAAATATATCATATCCTTCTTTAACTAAATATATATAAGAAGTTGCCCTTGCAGTTCTTCCATTACCATCAGGGAATGGATGTACAAAAACAAAATAAAAGTGAAATATTGCACTTTTTATTATAGGATTAATATTATTGCTATACATAAATCTAAACAAATCATCCATCATAGATTGTATATTATCTACATGAGCACCTTCATGGATTATTTCTCCTCTTTTATCTCTTACTACAACATCCTCTACCCTATACTTATTTATTTGAGTTTCTTCATCTAATGTATCTTTTGATATTAACTCAAAAATCTTTAACATTAGGTCTTCCGTAATCTGATTTTCCTTATCCTCAAGACCATACTTAAGAGCCATGTGATTGTTATATATCATTTTTTCACTTTTACTTGATGGAACTCTTTTATCCGTTACTAATTCTTTTGCTACTTTTCTAGTTGAAAATGCCCCTTCTATAGTACTTGAATAAAAAGATTCATCTGCTAAACTATCTAAAAGCATTTCTTCTGAGCTTATATAATTTTTAAATAAACTTTTACTATATTTTAATAAATCATCTTTTGCTTTTATTTCTATATAATCTATAGCAGATTTAATTTTTTCAGTTTCTACAAACCATAGCTTATTTCCTTTTTCATTTTTTAGTTCTGTATAAGTGGCTATTTCTTTTCTTTTAGATAATATCTTATCCCATTCATAATCTAAATCTTTACCCTTTTCCATTTGATATTTATATTTTTCTTTTGTTATATATTGTTCAGTTTCAGTTTTAACTTCTGATATATTATTAAATATTTTATAATCAGTATTGTCCCAATAACGATATACTGTTCTTTTAGATAGTCTTAATAGTTCTGCTGTTTGTGCTACTGTGTACCCTTGATTTTTAAATGTTTGTATTGCTAATATATTATTTTGTTTCCTTTGTTCTCGTTTTGTAAGTTTATTTTGCATAATATCACCGACTTTTATATGTTTTCTTTTATTATATTTAACTTTTTTAAGTTTTGTCAATTATAATATTTTTTTTATTCTGTATTAATATATTGATTCTACTGTATTTTTGCAACTATTTTAGGAATCAAATTTAATTTCGTGTCACATATTAATTGTTAGAATTTATATTTTAACAGTTATAATAAAAAATTCGCTTCGCTCATGTCGCCAACGACTTCGTCCGTTGCTCAAAATCTTTTTTACGCTCAAAACCAATTTGTTGATATTACTTACATTCAGAATTTATCCACATTTTTTTAAGTATTATAATATCCTTAAGCGTAAAAAAGGATCAGATTTCTCTGATTCTAGCTTTTTGTTTTGTCTGAAATTTAATTTATGGAGTTAAATAAAGTAGTACTATATTCTTTTATATCCTCTATATTTACTAAATTATTTTTAAGAAAATAAAAAGAGAATCAGACTCATCTGATTCTCTTAAGTGTAGTCCGCAGACATCCACCGCTATTAACCAATATTATATATATTTTATAATATTTTGTAAACCTGTTTATGTTTTTATATACTATCTAAATAATCAATAGTCTCTTGAGATAATTGGATTTGGAATGAAAATCCTTTTACTCCATGCTCTTTTAATTTATTACTATTTACCTTATCTATTTTATTTAAATAATTTTTAACTGGTACAAGTCTTACATATCTAGGCTTTCTAGCTATATCTGTACTGTCTTCATTATCAAATAAAAACTCTTCATCATTTATAGTTTCATCGTAGTTAAGTATAGCTCTTACAGAACACTTTAAAAATATTGCACTATATGGAGCACCTGTATATATGTATACTTCATCCCCTACATTTAAATCAAACTTTGTTCCATAATCTACAAATCCATTTTTTAAAAAGCTCCCTAATATATCATATTTACTTAAATTACATGGAAACATACATGTTCTCATAAAATCACTCCCTACAATATCTTTTATTATTTATATAATATATTTTAATAACTATATTAATTAATTAATTAACTATAGACAAAGACTGTCTATATTGTTCTGCAATCATTGTTTTATTAAATTCAGCAGAAGGATCTATATCTTGAACTATTTTCTCTAATTCATCAATACTTATTTTAAAGAATTCTTTTCTTAAATTTATCTTATTTACTCTATTGTCATTTAATATCTCATGTATCTTTTGCTCTAATCCTACTGCATCATCTGAAAATATGAAACTATGAACATCAAATGTAAAAGGTACACTCGCTCCACTAAGTTCATTTATTCTATCAATTGGATTTAATCTTCTTGTCATACCGATTTTAAATACCCTATCTCCAAATGAGCCTAAATTACTTATAACATATACATAACCTGCTTTACCATTTTGTAGCTTAGTTATCTCTTCTTTTTTCTCATTAACTAATTTAAGCTGATTTTTTAGTTCTTCTATTTTTTCTTGTAATTTATTTAATTTTTCTTCATCTTCTGTAGAATTTATTATTTCTTCTACTTTTTCAATTTCAGTTTGATATTTTCCTTCTTCTTTCTCTATTTGCTTTTTTTGTTGTTCTAATAATTTTTTTTCTTCAGCTTCTTGTTTCATTTGTTCTCTAAGTTTTGCTTGTTCTTCTCTTTGTTTTTCTTTTTGCACATAGTATTCATACTCTATCTCAACAGATTTTATAAATAAATACTCTATCTCACCTATAAATTTTCTCATTGTACTTACTATACTTTGATTTCCATCCATTGCTATTTTCATATATTTGTCTGTAAGTTTTTTAACATCTTCTATAGATTTTTCTAATTTATCATATTTTAAATTATATAGTATATTTTGTTGTTCTGCTTTTAATGCTATTACCATTAATTTATATATGGTTGCATTTGTTTTGGTTGTATATCTACTCTCATATCTTTCTAATGTTTGCTTTATAGCTTTTTCATTTTCATTAAATGCTTTTCTTAATTCTTTTAAATCCATACTATTTAATTTTAGTTGAACTGTTGGATTTAATTCTGGATATTCACTATATTCACTTTCATTTACTTCAAATTCTTCTTTAGATATATATGTAATTTCTCTTTCTTCAAACTTTTCTAATATATATTGTATTCTATTATAAATAGATTTGGCTTTTGTAAGTTTTTTCTCTTGAGATGATACTTTCTTACTTATTTTTTCATACTCTGATTTTATTTCTTGTACTTCATTTATATATTTGCCTTTTTTAGATATTTCTTCTTCTATATTGGCAAGTTTTTGTCTTCCTTGATTTATTATTTCTTCTGACTTTATATTTGCTTCATTTTGTGCATTTTGTTTAATATTATTTATTATGTTTTCTCTATTATTTATATCTTTTTCTAACCTATTTAATTCCTTTGTCTTTTCTTCAATTGATTTTCTTAAATTCATTAGTTCTTTTATTAATTTAAACATATCTATCCCCCTAAATAAATCTCTACATTATAATTATAATGATTTTTGGTGAAAAATAAAAGCTAGTCATTCGACTAGCTTTTGTTTTTGATTAAAATTTAATTTATTGAGTTAAATAAAGTAGTACTATATTCTTTTATATCATCTATACTAATTAATTTATACTTATCTTTTACGTTTTTGAAATATGTATCAATAAATTCTTTTTCAATTATTCTATTACATCCAACATCCTTTTTTAATCCTCTTCTAGTTAAAATCCAAGGCATTTCTGAATGAGTCATTTCTTCAAGAATTTTTCCACTATAACACCCAAAGTACCTAACTACACAACCAACTATATAATCTTCAATCTCATCTAGTAAAATTTCATCACTATCGTTAATTTCTATTTGACCTCTTCCAAAGCATTTATATCTATCATAAATACATCTATAAACAGGTCCATGAATCCATGCTTCACAATCATTATCAAATAAATAATCTCCAGTAAACAACTTATAAAAAGCTTGTGAGTAGTATAAAAGCTTTTGAAGAGCTAATGGTGTTATTTCTCCACACTTTCTTATTATATTAATAGCTACATTATCAATTTTATGTTCATTTGATTCGTCTGCACTTATGGCAAGTTCTGATTTTTTTAACTCTTCAATTCTATTTCTACATTTTCTATAAGCAACTTCACTAATTTTAGATTTGTTATTTTCTAAAATTTCACTCATTTTATTAACATCTTCTAATATTAACTTTAGAGTATCTGAGTAACTTTTAGTAGGAATATCTCCATCTAAATATCTAGTTATAGTTAATTCACCCCATCCTAATAATGATGAAAGTGGTCTTTTTCCTATACTGTATTTTTCTAATATTTCTTTAATTTGTTCTATATTTATAATATTATCTACTTCTCTAATTTTAGAGTAGAGAACTTCTAAATTTTCATCATTAATTTTTCCTATATACATAGGATTATGACACTCTGTGCAGTATGCTTGCTTTTTTATATATTTTATTTCTTTTCCTCTTGCATACTCTATAGTCTCTTCTTCTTTAATTGTATATGCTCTATCATCTAAACAAACTTCACAAAAATCAATATTTTCGCTCATATTATGCTCCTTATTTATTAAATTATTAATCATATATCAAAATCCCCCTAAAGTAATTTATATATAGGAGCGATAATATAACGCTCCATATTAACTTTTTTTAAACCTATAATTTATAGGATAGTTAGCCTTATGAAAAGATATAAATAATATCATTTCTTCTGTATTTCTTTCTATTAATGTAAATTTTATATATGTTTCAACATTTTCTAAACCTCTATCTTTATGATTTAGTTCATATTCTCTGCCAAAAAAATATAATATTTGAATTTTATTTTTTCTATCTATATCAATTTTAGAAAAATCATATATATCAAGTTCTAAAATCATTCTTTTTTGTTGCTTTGTTGTCAATCTATAATCATTAATAAAACTTTGATTCTCTATTCTATTTGGATTTAGGGATATTCTAAATTTATCATTATGTACACATGCTTTTACTTTTTCTAGTATTTGTTTTACTTCTTCTTTTGTAATTTGCATATATTAATTTTTATCCTTTCTTAACTAAATTGTACCCCTTTTGATACATTTTATTCATATATAACAATTTTTATTAAAATATTAACATAAAAAAGGTATCATTTCAATAAAATGATACCTTTTAATAGTTAAACTTAGTAAAAAATTAATTTACTTTTATTTCCCCACTCATAAGTTTAGGTAATAAGCTATCTCTTAGCTCTAATAATTCCATAATTTCAACTTTATTTTCACATATTTTATTTATTAAATTATCTGCAATATCCCTATATTTGCTAATCAAATTATTAGGTGGATATACTATTTTAATATTGTCTATATCTTTTTTACCTAAATGTATAACAGTAGTTCCAACTTTTGAATTTTCTAAATATCTTAGTGGTTCTTTTATTGAAAAATAACTATATGCAATAGAATTATTATCTTTGGGTCTTATTCTAAGTACTCGTTGATTTAATAATGAATCTTTTCCACCCCAAATATGAGCCTTAAACTCACCATCCATTCCTACTAGTATATCATTTTTAGTTACAATATATAAATCATTATATTCTTCAGTTGTATAAGTTGGTGTATAGCTATTAGATATATCTCTTATTCTTATTATAGGTTTTCCTTCTTTATCATTAAACAATTTACTTTTAAATGCAAATCCATATTGAATATCTGATGTATTTATATAGTTCACAACTTCCCATCCATTAGGAATCATACCAAGCTCACTATCAACCATCTCTCCACCACTACTCTTATAGGGCTCTCCATTCTCATTAGGAAACTCAAAATCAACAAACCATCTCTTAAAAATACATTGAGCCATCTCTTCTAAAGTCTTATTCATTTCATTATTTAACTCAATCTTCTCATCTAAACAAGATAAAATATTAGCTATATTTTCTTGTTCTTCTAATGTTGGCACCGTTATTGTTAATAATGAAATCATATCATTATTTAAACTCGCTCTTGTTGTCATTGATGACATACTTGTTACTGCATTTCTAAATTTAAGTGATCTAAAATAATACCCAGCATATTCAGGTAATATTTCTACATTTCCTATAGGTCTAAGCCTTTTTGTAAAACCATTAAAGGTAGCATTAGGATAATCTTTAAGAGCCACACAACTTCTACCTAACTCATCTAATTTCTCACTAGTTCTAGTAAGAAATACATCTCCTCTCTTTATTGAACACTTTACTCTTTCCATTTCAGATGAATTAACTAAATTATCTAGTGTTTGTGGAACAAAATAATTATTAAATACATCTGTAAATGCTAAAAATTCATATCCAAATCCAAATTCTTCTCTTTTTTTTGATAACCCATTTGAAACTTCATATACTTCATCTAATTTATATTCTTTCCATTCTGTACAACTCATATTGTGACCTCCAAGTTGTTTGTCTAAGTTTTATGTATACATTGCAATTATAGATATCTTCTTACCAGGACCATCTATATAGATATCACCATCTTCACCTTCTATATGCCTTCTCATAGCTCTATTTATATTAAATAAATCTTTATATCTATCATATATTTTTATCTTATCGCTACTCTCATTTTTTTCTACTTTAGCTAAAATTGTAATTTCTTCACCTATATAATTTTCGAACTCTTCATAATCAATAGTTAAATTTTCTGATTTTATATTTGAATATAATTTAGATTCATTTAAATTAAAATATACCGGTATTTGTCTTCCGTCTTTAACCAAAGATCTAAAAAGTTCTTCTTCAGATGAATTATTATTTACTATATCTTTTATAAATTCACCTGATGTTGTAGGATTATTTAGAATAGATTTTATAAAATCTATCTCATCAAACTCATACGGTACTTCTATTCTTTGTTCAAACTTTATTATACTTCCTTTTAATATAGTATCTAAGTTTATATCAGTATCTGATAAATCGAAAAATATATTTTTATTTTCATCCAATATCTTTACTTCCAATAACTTCAATATATCTTCAGTATCATAAGTTCTATTTTTTTCAGTATGAAATTTACTTATATGATCTCCATTAGCTTTTATTATAGGTTTAATCCCGATATTACCATCAAATTTTACATTCTTTTCGACTATTTCTTTATCAATATCAGGTATAATTCCTCCTATTTGTTTATAATACTTATTTATCCTATCTTTATCTAAGTATAGATAATCTCTAAATTCCATATTTAGCCTCCTTATAAAATATTTTATTTACTGTAGTAATTTTATAATTTATATCCAATTCCTCCAAGTTGCTTTCTTATCTCTTCCTCAAGCTCCCTAGACTTCTTAAACTGATTAGCCAAAGTATTAGTTAACCTTTCCATCTTTTCCTCAAATGGCTCCCCATCATCTTCTACTTCCTCAATACCTACATATCTACCAGGAGTAAGTATATAATCATGTTCCTTTATCTCATCAATACTTGCCACCTTACAATAGCCTTGAACATCTTCATATCCATCTTCATTTTGCCAAGCTATATAAGTATTAGCTATCTTTTTAATATCTTCATCACTTAATTCTCTTAACCTTCTATTTACCATATCACCCATTTTACGAGCATCTATAAATAAAGTTTGTCCTTTGTGCTTTTTATCTCTATTAAAGAACCATATACATACAGGTATACCAGTAGTGTAGAATAGCTTATCAGGTAATGCTACTATACAATCTACTAAATCATCTTCTAATATTTTTCTTCTTATATCTCCTTCTCCAGAAGTATTAGAAGATAATGAACCATTAGCAAGTACTACTCCTGCCTTACCTTTTTGACTTAGCTTATCTAACATATGCTCTATCCATCCATAGTTAGCATTTCCTTGAGGTGGTGTTCCCCATTTCCATCTAGCATCATCTACTAATAACGGTTGTCCCCAGTCGCTTTGGTTAAATGGTGGGTTTGCTAGTATATAGTCTGCCTTTAAGTTTTTGTGTAAGTCTTCGTGGAATGTATCTGCATTTTTACTTCCTAAGTTATTTTCTATTCCCCTTATAGCTAAGTTCATTTTTGCTAATTTCCATGTTGTAGGGTTACTTTCTTGTCCATATACACTTATATCAAATGTACTTCCACTATGTTCTTCTACGAATTTAAGTGATTGAACAAACATACCTCCACTTCCACAAGCAGGGTCGTATACATATCCTTTGAAAGGCTGAATCATTTCTACCATAAGTGCAACTATAGATTTTGGTGTATAGAATTCTCCTCAACCTTTACCTTCGTTAGCTGCAAATTTACCTAAGAAGTATTCGTATACTCTACCTAATATATCTTTTTCTTTTCCTTCTTTACCACCTACATTTATATTAGTAAATAAGTCTATTATTTCTCCTAATATTCTTTTATCTAGTTCTGGTCTAGAGTAGTTTTTAGGTAATACTCCTCTTAGTGAATCATTTTCTTTTTCTATTGCATCTAAGGCACTATCTACTATTTGTCCTATTTCTACTTGTTTTGAGTGTTTTGCTATGTAATCCCAACGAGCTATTTCTGGTACCCAGAATACTCCTTCTGCTAAGTATGCATCCATATCTTCTGCAAAGTCTTCATCTTCTTCTAGTAGTTCTTTGTATTTTTCCATAAATGTATCTGAAACGTATTTTAAAAATATTAATCCTAATACTACGTGTTTATATTCTGCTGCATCCATATTATTTCTTAATTTATCAGCACTTGCCCATAATTCTTCTTCAAATCCGATTGTTGCCATTATTACACATCCTTTCTATTATCTTTTTACATTATATCATATTATCTAGCAATTAATAACAATGCTATAATAAATACATAAATGTTATAAAGTTAGAAATACACATAGTTTTACTATAATAATGAAAAAGCTATTCTCATTTGAAGAATGGGTTTTAAACCCAACGGTCAATCTACAAAAAGACGAACACTACTTAATCTAAGAAGACCATTTCTCAATCATAATGGTGTCAATAGCTTAAACTTTTCACCTGAAACTGGAAAACTTGTTTTAACAACTGGAGATGGGGGCTCAGGCTATGATCCATTTAACTTAAGTCAGAATAATATTGAAATCTGCGGTAAAATAATTGAAATAGATGTAACTAAGAATACATCAGTAAATAACCCACCTGTAGTCACACGCTTTGATGAACTTCCTATATCTATTCAAGAAACCCTTACAGTAATGGCCAAAGGAGTTCGTAATATACCTGGCATTTCATTTCAAAGGTTTCATAACCAATATATAAAATATGTGGGCAATGTTGGTCAAGATTTGGTAGAATCAATTTTTTCATTTGTTAATTATAGACCAATACCTGTTACTCAACTTGTTCAATCTTATTTAAAATCCCAACCTGAAAAAGAAAAGTTTATTAATTTTGGATGGCGAGGATGGGAAGGTGATTTTCCTACTTCCCTTATAGCAGAATGCTCTAATAGTTCAACTTTGAATGATATAACAACTGCTTATTACAACGAAGCAGTAAAAACTTCAACACAGCGTCTTTTACCTCTTGTTTGCTATTTTCATAAAGATTCACAACCAGATAAGTTGAGTGGTTCTGCACTTACAGGTGTTCAACCATATATGGGAAACAGAATACCAGATTTAACAGGAAGTGTTGTGTTTACTGATTTTGCCCAAAATGAAGAGTCGAAACCTCCAGTAAGAGGAGTTTTAGCTTATACAAGACCAACAAGAAGTTGTAAGCTAAATGATTTTAGTATTATTGAAACCGATTATAATTTTGGATCTGAATCATCTTATTATGTTTGTTTAGGTACAAATATGAATCAAACCAGACTTTATTTAGGTGTTTATGGCTCTTTTAAAGTAACTGATTTAAACAAAGGTACTATTTTTGAAATTCTTCCTTAACATTCATTAAATTCCTTAAATTAAATCTATAAACTAAAAAATACCCTGTCGGTATTTACGACAGGGTATTTTAATTTACATATTAAACTATATTAATTATCTACATAGATAATGCTTCTTTACTAATTTTACAATCTCTCTAGCCTCTTGTGCTTGTTTTTTAGGAACCTTAAATGATATAGGTGCATTGTAAGGTATACCATTTTGATTTATAGCTGAATTTCCATCAACACTTATTTTTATATCCACATCTAAATCAAAAGTAGATGCTAATTCAAATGATATACTTTATAATACTTTCTCCTAATAACTGTTTTTTCCAATTATAAGGGAATCATTCATTCTGTCATCTCCGATATTTTATAAAAAAAAGACTCACCAAGGTTCGCTTCATCAAGTAAACTTGAGATAGGCGTCGTGAGTACTGTTAATATTATTGTATGCATTTTATAATATTTTGTAAACATATTTTTAGTTTTTATATATTATTTAAATAATCAATAGTCTCCTGAGATAATTCAATTTGGAATGCAAATCCTTTTACTCCATACTCTTTTAATTTATTACTATTTACTTTATCTATTTTATTTAAATATTTTTTAACAGGTACAAGCCTTACATATCTAAGTTTTTTAGATATATCTCCACTACCTTCATTATCAAATGAAAACTCTTCATCATTTATGGTTTCTTCGTAGTTCAGTAATTATGTAAAATTTCACAATACCTATCTATGATCTTCTTACATTCCTAGATTTTTTTATTGTAGCTATTTTACTAGCAGGTTGCTTTTTTATAAACTTTAAGTATTTATGTATTTTTTCATCATTCTTTAATTTATCTATACTATCTAACCTTATAGCAAGTTCTTTATTAGTATATAAAGCATGTATTTGTCTATGGCAATCTGAACATATGTAAGATATATGTTCTTCATTTCCTCCCTCTTCTCTAGGTAGTAAATGATGTTTTGTTAGTTTATCTACTTTTCTATCGCATAGTTGACATATATTGTCCAATTTTTACAACTCCTTATTATCATTTAAATATATAATATTTTTTCCCACTTTTAATAAGGTTTATAAGTAATAGATAAACAACAAACCCCGTCGGTATTTTTGACAGGGTTTTTATCACTTATAATTAACAATATTTCTAACCTGAGCTGTACTAATCCCAAACCTCCTAGAAACCTTTCTATAATCCCCATCAAAGCTATCTCTAATCATTCTATTTCTAACACCCTTAACAAGACTTGCTTCATTAGGAATATACAAATTGCTCCCACCAGCAAACTTAACTAAACTCTTAAAAGCATCCATACCTATAACATCAACAACATCAATAACTCCCTCAGGCAAATCATCCTTAGTTAAATAATCTAACATAAAACACCTCCATATCTTATAATCCTACAATATATATTCGATAAACATATATCCACATCCTACTAAATTCTTTAAATTTTTTAATATTTAACTAAAAATAAAATGCCTTAAACTATTGGTAAAACTATATTAGGAGGTAAACATTATGAAATGGTATCTAGACTTTGGACATGGAGGAAAAGACTCTGGGGCAGTTTCTGCTAATAAAATAAAAGAAAGCGATACAGTCTTAAAAATAGGAATGTTAATAAAAAATAACCTAGAAAAAAATAATGAAAAAGTAATAACTACACGTGAAAAAGACCTATACTATTCGCTAGATTACAGATCATCTAAAGCAAATAAAGAAAACTGCGACTACTTTATAAGCCTACATATGAACTCATCAACTAATAAATCTGCCAAAGGAGTTGAGGTGTGGGTATATGATGAAAAAAGCAAGGTATATAACTTAGCAAAAAATATCTGCACTAATTTATCAAAAGATATAAACACACCTAATCGTGGTGTTAAAATCTCAAAAAACTTTTCAGTTCTTAGAAAAACTAAAATGCCATCACTTTTAATAGAAATAGATTTTATCTCAAATTCTACTGTAGAAACTTCCCTTCAGTCTGAAAAATATATAAAAGATATTGCTAACACTATTTCTTCTAGTCTACTCGCTTTTGTAAATAAATCTATTGTAGATGATGATGTATTTTATAGAGTGTGTATAGGTGCTTTTAAAGAAAAATCAAATGCTATACTTCTAAAAAATGAAGCTATATCAAAGGGGTTTAGCGATGCTTATATATATTAATTATCTAAAAATATTATAAACATAAAATAGATAGGTCTATTTAACCTGTCTATTTTATAATTTGGGACTGTAAGCAGGTTTTTATAAATACAAACTTACCTACAGTCTTTTTTATAATTTGCTGAACCAAATCTGATTAGATAGTCGCTTTTTTAATTTAAAATAAAAATCTCTAGTTTTTCCCTTTGAATATGACATACAAATTTATCTATAAATTGGCTTAACTCTAAAATCTCATCTATTAGGCTATTTATTTCATATTATTTACTTAAAATTTGCTTTAGTTCATCAAAAATTAACAATATCTTCTAAACAGAGTTGATTGCTATCTAATTTTGACTTTTTTTATCCTAAGAACAACAAGATCTATTTCATTTAAATAGGAAGAAGAAAAAGCCTCCCATAATTAAAGGACAGATAAATGGAGCTATAAATGATACAGCTAATGCCCCGGAAGCACTATATGCGCTAATTGCAGGAACTGCTGAAAGTAATAATAATGGAACTATGCAACATAGAGATAGTGGTAAAAATCTTTTTAAGTTTTTCTTAGTTTCTTTATTCATTTTAAAATTACCTCCATATATTTTATGAGATAATATTACTTAAAAAGTATGAAAAAATTATGAATTTAAATTTATTTATATTTCTAGAGTTTATTCATATTTTATTCATACTTTTTCAATATTATATTCTTAAAGAAAATAATATTGAAAAAAGGATGTGTTTATATGAAGAAGTCATTAATAGGAACATTAGCATTAGGTCTAATAATAGGTACAGGTGCATTAACTGTAAAATCATTTGCAAATGAAAGAACAGTAGATACTCAATTATTTGTTAATAAAACAAATCCAGTAGTATCAACAACAGATAACCAAAGTTCATATCAGCAAGATGCAGGGTTTAAAGTATTAAACCAAGAGACAAATCAATTTGAACAAATAGATGATAGTAATTATAGAAATTCTAATCCTAACTATGGACAATGCTGTCCTTATATGAATTATGGGAATTTTGGAAATTAAAATATAAATTAAATGGCTAAAAATAATAAAAATGGAGTTATAATCAGATAGATATAAACTCATTAAAAAATGCTAGGGTATTTCTAGCATTTTTTTATTACAATAAAAAGAGGTACGATAGAATTAGAAAAGAAAAGAGTGAGCATATAATTAATATAGTAAAAAGACCTTTAAATGTGGAAATATAGGTTAAAAATTTTAAAGTGTATTAAATTTTGATTTAAGGATAATCTAAGTATGAATTAAAAATATATTACTAGTTTACACATAATAAATAATTTATTAATATAACAAAATGTCTTATAAGTATATACTTATAAGACATTTTTATTTTATTATTCTACTCTTAGATTGCCTCTAATCATGCCCATCCAACAAGTAAATGATATATCTTGTCCATTAGGGTTTATCTCAGCAATTACATCACCTTTACTTAAATCTATATACTTATCATATTGAGGGAAGTACATAGCATTATTACAAGATGTCAATTCTTCAACTTTTATAGTAAGTCTAACGGGGATATCACCTTTTATAATAGGACTTGATGCTTGATATCCATATCGATTAGCTGTGATAGTAACCTCTTGATATCCATCTACAACAGGTGCAAGTTCTCCAGAAGACTGAGATATACCACCTAAAATAGGTATATTAATTCCTGTTAGCGCTAAACCTCTTTGTCCCATAGAAAGACCTAATATTATTATAAATACACCACTGTATTTAAATATATTATTGCTTAGCGACTTACTTAACCTAGATGAAATATATCCAAATCCTAGCATTAATGGAACAGTACCAATAGAAAAAGCAAACATTGATAAAGCGCCCATTACAAAGCTACCAGTTCCAAGTGCATAAAGTTGCATAGTTTGTAGTGGACCACAAGGCATAAATCCATTTAAAATCCCCACCACAAAAGGATTTTTGTTACTTTTACCACAATTTTTTTTCATAAAAGGAATACTTAAATTAATATTTTTAAACAATTTTATTCCAAACATATTAAGTCCAGCTATTACCATAAATAGTGCAGCAAATAGTTGGATAAATCCTTGCATTTTCATAGATATTGAAAATACAGAACCTAGAGCACCGATTATTCCTCCAAGTAATGTATACGAAATTACTCTACCAAGATTATATTTAAGTGCAGTATTAAAAGATGATTTTTTACTTACAAGTAAATTATCTTTATCTAGAGTCTGTGTAAGCATTATTCCACCACACATACCAACACAATGAAGAGATGATAATAATCCTACCACAAATAACATAAAAAGTGATGCATTTGAAAGTAGTGAATTCGTATCATATCCAACTAATGAATTACTACTTAGATATAGCATTATAATTACCATCAATCCTAAGCATAAAAACTGGCTTATAGAGTTTTTATAGGTTGAATAACCTGCCTTTTTTATAGCTTTTTTAATTTCATTTTCACTTAAAATTTCATTTTCATACACAGTTATAACATTTGATTTATTATGGCTTGCTTGTACATTGAAAATACCGTTTAAAGACTTTATTTCTTCTTCGATTGCAGTTTCACATGATTTACAGTGCATTCCATAAACATCAAATGATTTAGTAATTTTACTCAATAAATTCACCTCATTTAAGATATTTTTCAAGATATTATAACTTTAGATTATGAAAAAAAGATGAAGATAAATAATAAAATTCATAAGTTATTTACAATTATATGATATTTTTTGTTATATTAATAAATAATGAAGAGGAGGAAGGCAAATGTTTAACATTCTTATAGTAGATGATGAGATAAAAATTACTCAAGTTATAAAAGCTTATTTAGATAAAGAAGGATACAACACTATAGTAGCCAATAATGGAGAGCAAGCTTTAGAATGCTTTTCAAAAAATAGTATAGATTTAATGATTTTAGATAGGATGTTGCCGGATATAAGTGGTGAAGAGATTTGTGAAAAAGTAAGAAAAATATCTAAAGTACACATTATTATGTTAACAGCTAAAACAGAAGATAGTGATAAAATAGATGGTTTTAATATAGGTTGTGATGACTATGTTTGTAAACCTTTTAATGTTAAAGAGTTAGTTTTGAGAGTTAAAGCAGTTTTTAGAAAAATGGATGTAGAAAATAAAGATTTATTAAAGTTCTCGGATGAGCTTGAAATAGATATGAACTCTCATGAGGTTAAAGTAAGAGGCAAGAAAGTTGAATTAACCAATACGGAATATAAAATACTTTTACTATTTGCAAAGAATCAAAATAAAGTATTTACTAGAGAACAATTGTTAGAATTGACTATAGAGGAACATTATGAAAAGATAGACAGAGTTATTGATGCACATGTAAAAAATCTTAGACAAAAGATAGAATTAGATACAAAAAAAGCTACAATCATTAAAACCGTATATGGGGTAGGATATAAATTTGGATTATAAATTAAAAAAACTAAAACTTAATAAAAAGTTAATTCTATCTTTAGTATCTTTAATAATCATAGTTATATTATCTATAGCTTTATCTATAAATAGTGTTTTTAATAAAAAATTTGAACAATACATTATTAGAAATAATGAAAATGAAATTTCTAATATAATTGATTCGATAAGGTCTAAATACGTTAATGGAGAATGGGAGTTATCTAGTATCCAGCAAATAGGAGAAGATGCAATAAGTAATGGCATATTTGTGGATTTATATGATAAAGATAGTAATTTAGTGTGGGGGGACAATGACCTATAATAAAAATATGTGTCATATGGTTATGGGAAGTATAGAGAACAATATGAACTATATGATAAATAAGAATAAAAGTAATTATACAGAAAAATTGTTTGAAATAAAGAATTTAGATAATGAAATTATTGGAAATATAAAAATAGGTTCATACGGATTACTTTACTATATGGATAATGATGTAGATTTTTTAAAAGAAATAAATAAGGTAATTACAAGTATAGGTATTGTAATGGTTTTAATAACAATATTTATAGCAATATTAATATCTAATAATATATCTAAGCCTGTAGAAGTTGTGTCCAATATGGCTAATTTAATTGGAGATGGTGATTATGATAATAAGATAGATTATGATAGCAATATAGTTGAAATTGATGTGCTTATAAAATCGATAAATAATTTATCAGCTAAATTAGAAGAACAAGAAAATTTAAGAAAGAGGTTAACAACAGATATATCTCATGAACTTAGAACGCCACTTACAAGTATACAAACACATTTAGAAGCTATGATAGATGGAATATGGGAACCTGATACAGAAAGGCTAAATAGTGTAAACGAGGAGGTAATAAGGCTTACTAATTTAGTAAATCAATTACAAAACTTAGCTAAGTTTGATAGTGAAAAAAGTAAATTAAATTTAGCTAAAGTAAATGTAAAAAACTTAATTATGAATGTGGTTTATAATAATCAAGGGAAGGCACTAGAAAAAAATATAAATATAGAGTGTGATTTAGAAAGTATAGATAGTTACTTAGATAAAGATAAAATATCACAAGTAATAGTTAATTTACTGTCTAATGCTATAAGATATACAAATAATGGTGGGAAGATTTTTATAAGTTCATATAAAGAAAATAACAATCTAAAAATACAATTTAAAGATAATGGTATAGGAATTCCGAAAGAAAATATAAAATATATATTTGAAAGGTTTTATAGAGTGGATGAGTCAAGAAGTAAAAATACAGGTGGAATTGGTGTTGGTTTAACTATTGTTAAGTCTATAATTGATTTACATCAAGGTACAATTGAGGTTAGAAGTGAGCTTAATAAAGGTAGTGAGTTTATAGTTATACTACCGAATCTGTAAAATAAAGTGTGTATTCTTCCCAAAAGTGCGATAATTAAATTAGATTATCCGAAGGAAGGTGCACACTTTTTATGTTAAACAAAAGTGAAATTTTAAAGAAACTTATACAAACTAAATACATAACAATACTTTCTTTATTATTATCTTTATCTAATAAATCAAGTTTAGGAATTTTTTTAGAAATCTTATCTACTCTAAAGGCTTTTTTATCTAGTATTTCACTAAGCTTCTCTTCTAATATAAAACTTAAATCATCTTTTTTATTAATATCTATTTTTATAAAAAAGTTATTTTCATAGTAAAGTATATCATTGTAATCATTTTTAACTACTATTCCTATAGTCTTTTTATCCATAAGCTCCCCTATAAATGTTAGTTAAACTTTATGTAGTAATTATATACAATTATAGAC
>ERZ894199.228-NODE-228-length-30115-cov-9.099534_pt1 | contig 30115 bp, 18 predicted proteins | sample MGYA00380285_ERZ894199 | MGnify/ENA primary metagenome ERZ894199 (study PRJEB32331, sample SAMN06328447) | human gut metagenome | biome: human gut microbiome; feature: stool | host: Homo sapiens | collected 2012-01-17 ... | reverse complement strand
AAACGTAAGACATTATTATATAAATCCGATTTTTTTAACCTTTCCTTGATCTGGATCTTCCTCAACGATGTACAGGATTTGATAAAATCACGATCCTTTCCCTGCCTAGCCTCGTATTTCCTGAACTCCCGATCAATATCGACATCATCCATCTTAGGGGTTACGGAATGCTGATATATTAATCTGGTAAGGATCATGTTCTCAGTATTCGAGGATGAGATGTTGGACATAACTAGCTTCTTTATGTTATCCTTGATCACGTCAATATCGGATCGAGAAGCCCCGGCAGGAACCACGCCAGCCGGCAAGTACGAGGGCCGCTCTATCCCGATATCGGCCAACATCTCATAGGCCTGATCGGTGTCGGTTATCGGGGCTGTGTTGTGGTACGTATTCCTACCCATATACAACATGCTCCTATCATACATATCGGAAGGGGATGTATTCCCGGACCTTACATACACCATCCTACCACCGGTAGAATAAGTATCCTGAACCTCGTATATCGGATTCCCTTTTCCTGTTATCCTATCAAGATCGGAGATAAAGCTATCGTATACCGAATTGCCGGCCTGTATGGAAGATAACATGACATCCAGCGACGCCATAAGATCACGGATATCCTCCGGTCTGGATATAACCATCTCATCGCTGATCGCCTCGCTTATATCCACGCCCATGTCGGCAAGATCCATAGCTATGTCATACAGACGTCCGGAAACGTCCTTGATGTCCTTAAAATCATCCATGTCGATTATCTCCCCAACCTTATCCCTTAGACCCTTCATATCCTTAGGCATACTGATATACGGTGTGGTACTATTGAAGTACGAGTCGGTAATCGTATTTCCGTCCTGACTCCGAACCTCCATGCGGGTCATATTACGATACGTGTCATACATCCGATCTGCGTAATCCTGATCATCCTGATACCGGAGTGCCAAGGAAGGGTATGGGATGGAGGTGAAAACCCGGTCAAACTCCCGGCGGTCGCTGATACCGCCTACCGCCCTCATGATCGTATCCCTTACCTCCATTGGATTCAAGGCTCTTCTCTTCCCTAACGAGTCATATGTATCCTCATATATCATATAATCATCACCAAGGCCTGACTCGGAGGATAGGAAATACATATCCTTCTCATTAAGATCCCCGTCAGACATAAAATCGACAACCCTCCTCATCATATCCCTTACCCGCTCATACGCCGATCGGTTGGTCATGATATTATCAATCTCATCGGCGTCATACATCCCGGATCGCTCAAGATTGTACCTATTGAGAAATATATCACCACCGGAGAGGAAATTGGATATGATCATATCATTAAGATCGTTGATATTATCGACTCCCAAGGAAGTAAGGGTGTTATTGATATCCTTAACCTCATCGGCCATGAAATTGCCAGCGAAATAGTTCTTCCGCTTGATAAAGGACATGACATCATCATACCTAGGTTCCCCGTTACTATCTAGGTCATATTCCGATGGCATGGACATCCAATCGCCAAAGAAAAACACGAAGTCGGGGGAGTAGGCCGTACCCCAGACCGATAAGGCCTGCTTCTGGTCGCCCAGCACCTCCATCGCCCTTTGGTATAATCCGGATGGTTGGTTGTTAGGGGCAAGGACATTATCTACCCCACCCTCCTTATTTTTTATCACATAACAAGATCTTCCCATTGCTAAATCGTTTTGACACAAAGATATAAAAAATCCCGCCTACTCTCACGAGCGGACGGGAGCCAAATAACAATAATAACAAACCTTATGTTTCTCCGAAAAGTACAAATCTTTTTGCCGATCCTCACGGACAGGCAAAAACTCAATCCTAAATTATAAAAAATGGAGTTTATCGTTTAGCGAAAATATCCTTATCTGATCTACTGAGAACCCTGCCTTTTAATTCCAAGAACCTAGGCATCCATTCCCTAGATATCTTAGACACGATCCACTGGAATCCCTTAGGAGTTACATAAACAGTGTTAGTTCCATAAAACTCATCGTCATCACGATATCTGTAACGAGCATAACCACGATCTATCATCCTTTGGGAAAGCAACCACCTCTTACCGGTCTTAGCGAAGAACTTATTATCCTCAAGCAATATACGAAGATTCTTCTCCGCTATATCATAACCATGAGCCTCCAACTTCTCCCGAACCTCTCTGATCAACATATCTGTCTCTTGGGCTATTTCGGCTGTCTTAGCGAACTCAACCATAGGAGCCTGTTCTTTGATAATATTATCAGATATCCTTTTGGCTTCCTCTGCAGCTTTCTTCGCCTCAGCTAATGCCTTTTTCTCCTTTTCAGATTTAAGTAACGCCTCTAATGCCTCTATATAATCAGATGGAAGATCGTTTCTGCTTATATCAGAGTTATTCCTATTTATTGATGTATGCCCTTTCAATAGAAGTTCCTTTATCTTGTCTGCACACCATAACTTAAAATCTATACTAAGCCATTGAGCAAAATCTATAGCTATATCTTCATGCAGCCATACTCCACCTCCAAAAGCTGGCATTCCAGTCTTCTTTATAACTAACTGATTTTCAGATTTACCAGTTTTTCTGGTAATTGCACTAACCAGCTCATTTGCAGATGTTAGCGATAAATAATCATTTGGTCTTCTATTGAAGTGTTTAGCCATCTCTGTGGCATTAATATAAGTCGTTCCATTGATCGTCTTAAAAGTCACCTCATTTCCATCATAACTAAAAATCTCAGATAATTCACTCATAATATAAAAACAACGAGAGCCACCAGCGTCCGTTACCCCACTGATGACCCTCATCTATCGCCTACGCTTAGGCGAGTTAATATCTTCTTATGGTCTAGCAACGGATAGACACCGCAAATATAGAACCTTATTTTGAAACCACAAACAAACAGGAGATATTTTTACAAAAAACTTCATTATTCCATCGACAGATGAAAACAATGTTTTTATCAATTTTATCTCTCCATCGACATCTATGAACTTTTTCTTGCCCTCTCTTCTGGTGGCAATAAGAATGTCAAGTACGTTGAAAACCTTTGGGTCTCTATCCCAAAGTGCCTTCACAGCCGAGTACAAATCATCCTTACCTAACAAGAAATTCAGCATATTTAAGCTGATTTCGATGTTTTGCACATTACGACGTATTTTATTGAAATCTGTATAAAAATCAAGAGTTGCATTTGTCTCTTTCAATTGAGACATAAATTTATCGAAATCTTTAAGCATAAGCCTTTTGTTTTATAGCCACACGTTGTGACTTGTGGCTGTTAATATCGTTCAATTGCCAATCTTTCGTGTTGCGATAACTATGGACTAACAGTTCGGAAATCTTTCCTCGTTTCGCTCCGTTTGCATTCACATTACGAGAAGCCATAACTCTATCAATATAGTAATCAGCATATAGTACATCGAAGAAATTATCTGCTTCATTTTTTCCTTTGCAGTCAGAATTGCTCAACATAAAGCTATGTCCCTCAGATACCACTTTGTCACAGAACTCTTTCAGTCTAACTTGTGAATCATCATTGAACGCTTCTTTTGTATAGTCATTAAAACTTGAAGTGTCACTAAGCGGACGGTAAGGAGGATCAAGATAGAACAAAGTTTTGCCATTAGCACAAAGCAAAGTATTCTCAAAATCACCTTCCAATATTTCCACTCGTTTCAACAACTCACTATCTGCTCTAAGTGTATCTTCATCACAAATCTGTGGCTGCATGTACTTTCCGCAAGGAACATTGAACAGACCTTTTTTGTTTACACGATACAAACCATTGAAGCAGGTACGGTTTAGGAAGAAGAACTTTGCAGTATTCTCTATTGGGTCAAGATTCTTCTCATTGTAGCGTTGGCGTACAGCCATAAACATCTCACGTTTCGCCTCCATGTCTTGCAAAGCGTAATATTGAGCTTGAATATCCTGCAATGCAGGAATCAACTCTTCCACATTGTCACGTACAGTTCTATAACATGTAACCAAATCGCTGTTAATATCGTTGATAACAGCACGTTTGATATTTGGATGCTGTTGCAGCATGTAGAACAACATAGCCCCACCACCAACGAATGGCTCTATGTATGTCGCATCATCCCAATTATCAAAGTCAGCTGGGAGTTTTGCTTCCAGTTGTTCAATGAGTTGTCCTTTACCGCCAACCCATTTGATGAATGGTTTTACTTTTGTATTCATTATTAATCCTTTTTTGAACTAATGATTGTCAATCATCACTGTTAGTTCCTTTTGTTTTATTGATAAGCTGACGAACATCAACGTCCAATAGAGCAGCTACCTTGGTCAATGTTACTAAATCTGGTTGTGAGGTATTGGTACACCATTTTGAGATTGTTGCAGGATCTTTCCTTAATTGCTCGGACAACCATTTGCTTGTCCGCTTCTTCTCTACCAACACGACTTTTATGCGATTTATATCTTTCATCGTTTATCTTTATTATTGCGTTCAGCGCAAAGATAATGGAATATATTTGAAATCAGGTTATTTTTGTTGCACTTTTATTATTATTTAGCATATCAGTCGGAGGAAAATAAAAATTAAATTGTATCTTTGCATCGAGAAATAAAGAGTTGTTTGACAAGCATACTTATACACAATGCAGAATTTAGAACTATTGCCAAATCATTACCTTTATTGAGGTGAGAAACTCATAATTCGCTCATTTTAAGCCATTCTGTATAAATTAGCGGAATTTTTGCAAAAATTGTAATCAACAATCGCATTCCTCTGTCATATATAAAGCGTAATCATACCCATCCTCCATCATCGTCACCACCTTCTTGATATCAGATAAAGTTAATTTCTTTATCTCCATATTCCTGCTATCCATCCTGACGAAAGAGTCCTTGAACTCCCGCTCGGTTATGGCATCCAACCTAAATAGATTGTATTTTATAAGTAACTGGGTTACGTCAAATATCAGGATATTAAGATCAATATCATCCTTCAACTCATTAAGAAGATCACGCATCATTTCCTTAATGGCGTCAGTGTCAAGTTCCAGCTTCTCGGCCTCCTTCATCAGCTTCTTGATGATACCATTGTACTCGATTATGATATTAGCGTTATCGTCATCGGTAGGTAAAAGGATATCCATCGTACATTTTATACCAACCTTATCACTAAGCCTTTTATTGAACTCAGTCATATAATCAAAAGCCTGATCCCTGCTTAAGGCGTATGTATGATCAAGTAACTGCTTTTGTCTGACCTTGACAAAATAGTTACTAGTGTATAGCATCATCAAGACCTTTACTCGCTGGATGCGTAGGTCTTGCATGATCTTCCGATGTAAAAAGGCATCTAATTGCATAATATAAAGAGTCCCCACCGGGGCCATCACACACCCGACAGGGACCAGCTTTTAAATATCTTACTCGTCAGGTGATGGGCTGACGCCGCAAAGATAAGTCAAGATATTTTATTTAGCAAGGATTTTCCGCCTCATTTTCTCCGGATACTACGTTACCGTCGGAAACCAAAGACCTATCCTCGGCAGCCTTCGCAGGCGAGGCGAACTCCGATGGCAGATCCGGCAGGTTAGGGAACGAGACTTCCGTCTCCTCCTTGGATACCTTGTTCTCCTTGATACTCATCCTAAACTTAGGAGCTATGAAAGGATCGTTGTTAAGATCAATGTTGATCGTAACATCATTCATCAAAATATCCTCCTTAGTTCTGGAATCACCTATCCATCCTCTTACGTCAGCGGTCATAGGCATCCTGCTAGCCGCTTCCTTGACAGCTTTAAGCCGGTTCTTGATAACATCCACGTCTCCCGTCAACGGAATCATATATGTCTTATTATCCAACCCGGATCTGGCTATAGCGTTATTAAGATCCATTATATCATCAATACTTACGCCTCCGCCTAGACCTTCCATAATCCTATCAGCCATCGATCCGATCATGGATGAGAATGATGATATATCCTGATTTTTCAATCTTACGGGGTACAGGTAATTTCTTCCATTTCCTGTCTTTATAGCTACAACCGGGATACGCGAATTTTTATAATTACCATACTTGTCCCTAACGATAGCCGTACAGAACGGGAATATGTTATACCTAATATTATCCTTCATCGTAACCTCCCCGTTCTCTATATATCCTACGCTCTCGACCTTACCAACCGTCTCATTGGTAAAGTCATTTTCGGATACCATCAACGTACCATTATCATCACTTATGCTAAAATTAGGTCTTCCTGGCAAAACACTGGTGACTGCGCCTACGAACGGTATATCAATCTCGCCAGCGACAGATCCCACATTATCCCTATACAACTCAAAGGCCATACTCCTTAAATCAGCGTTACTCCCTTTTGAGTCTGGATCATTGGCTTTTAGCACCGAGACAAAATTACCATCACTATCCACGATCTTAATAACCATATTATCAACCAGCTCTCTGTAAGCCGACTTAGTCTCATCAGAATTAGGATCAACGGCGTTAAGGCTATTGTATTTATCATACAGTCCCTTGGTGTATGGATCTGACATATCCATCTTAAACCTTACCATATCACCCTTGCGAAGGCTAGCCGCTGCTTCCTGATTCACCGACTCGTTATTAGACCCAAACGTATCACCCGTATAATAAGGGACAATAGACCCATCCTGCCCCTTGCGATACACCATGAACCAATTGGAGGTCGATAAGGCGGTCTGCCGCCCCAGTATGACACCGGTAGCGTTCTCGAAAGCCTGAGTGTCATCCTCACTAATCATCCATCTTGAATGATTCTTGGACTCAATAACGCTGAACATGTTCGTCCCATCAGTAAAATCCATCACCATCTTATCATCCATAACATATTCACCGGGCGTGACGAGAGCCTTAAGCCCGGATCCCGCCATAAACCTGTCAAGCCTCATCCCTCCTACCTCATAATACATGACCCCACCGATCTCCCTCTTTTGAGCCATCAACACCACCGGATTCTGGGCGGCGTTGACCTCCGTCCTGCCGGTGGATGTCCCGGGTTCGCTCTCCGTGAGAACATCACCCATAGGTATAGACTTATCGTAATCCTTGACAACCATACTTCCATTATTATACAGCCTCATCCATTCCACGAATTGAAGAAGAGGATCATCAGAATAATTATTAATGATATCAATAGCCTCATTAAGTTTATCCTGATCAACTTCATTCCCGTTGTCAATATCATTCATAAGATCATTGTAAGTCTGTATAGCCCCCTTAACCTGATCCTTATCAAGACCATTAATGTTTATATCTATGATATCATCAATAGTATCTCTGATGTTATTTAAGACGTTATCGTTGGTATTTAACCTATCTATCATTGACCTAATCTTATTAAGCCTAGCTATAGGATTATCGCCAAACCCATTTACAAGATCATTGATACGATCCTTATTATTATCATATATCTGCCTCTCCCTAGGAGATAAGATATCCTCATTACCGTTCCATATCTTTATAGCTATATTATTGATTCTATCATCAGAAGGATTTATGATATCCTCATTATCAGGTACATTCTCAACGATACCGCCATCATCAGCCTTGATGTCATTCTCCATAGATCTGGCGATCATATGATTATAGGTCTTGAACATAAATGCCTCGTCCTCTCCTATAAGACCATCTTGATAAGCCTTATCTATGGCCTGATCATTGGCATAAAGGGAATTAGCATCAGGATCATCGGTATTCCTGAAATCATACTTGCTGTCATCCTCCTCATAAGTCTTCCCCCATGCGTTCGATAATATCTTCATGAACCCGCGCTCCTGCGCCCGGATGAATCTTCTGTCACGCATACGACGAAGTGACTCGTTTATATTCTTATAAGCCACAAGATTATGACGATACTCGCTAAGCAACGCCATAGCCTCCTTATGATTATCAACCCCACGGATAGATACGGCATTCTCAAAACCGACTATAGTCTCATAAGCTGCCATAAGATCGGCGGCGCTGATCCTTGATTCATCCCTGTTTAATAACAGCTTAGATATATCTGTCTCTGAGTTAACTAACGTAGCTAATCTCCTCTCCAAAGCAATCCTATCCTCCGTCAATTTAAGAAGTCTATCATTCTCCTTGGCTAACTTGACCTTATCAGACTCAAGAGCTTCCTTAGATGTGACACTCTGCTGAAGCTTCAAAACATTCTTCTCCATTTTCTGTATATCATCTGTAAGCTTCCTGAGTTTCTCAAGATCCCTACTCGAATCAGGATTAAGACGAGAATATATATCTAAAGCAGGTCCTATATCCGTATTGTATATCCTTCCTAACTGATTAGCGATATCATCCAAATTATCCTTAGCCTCAAGACCGTTATAAGCCATGTTAGAGATGTAGGTGTTAAATGATCTATTGGATATACCATCGGTAAGGGAGTCGGCAAATCTGCTGGCCATAGTAAAATTATCAACCTTCTTATTGAACTCGCTAACAAGGTTGGACTTATACTCATTTACCTGCTCATCTGTCATATTCATATCGGAGGCTATATCGCTATTAGGTATAGACTCGATGACTGTCTTGAAATTCTCCTTAGTATCATCTAACATCCCCATTTCCTGATCATAACGAAGACGATTGAATACAGCGTCACTAAAAGTCTTATCTACGATTCTAGAATTAGGTATATCGTCAGCGTTATTATCCGTTTTCAAGCCTGATAATTGAGCGTTCAGAGCCATGCTGCCACGAATAGCTTGGACGGCCGCCGAGGTCAAGGCGCCGGCATTAGTGTTGTAGGCCTCCACCATCCCCTTGTTACGGGACATGTCTTGGCTCCATTCCTTTATACCTCCAAGACTTTTTCCTCCCATAACCGATCCAATAATCATACCGATGCCGATCTCCTTCCAGCCCTCATTAGATCCGTAAGTCTCCTTGAATCCGTTCTTTATAGCTTCCATATAACCTATATTCTGACGGATGGCCATAGGATTATATCTTGATTCCACCCAATCCTCCGCAGACTTACTGGAAACACCTTGAAGACCTTCCTCGAACAAACCCTCAGATACCGGTCGCTTAATGATATTAAACGTATTACCAGCTATTTTCTGCCATTTCTTTGGTGTTATAGCCCTTAGTGCACCGTTGTCCATTCTCTCGGCTCCTACGCCAAATATATTGCGTTTTATAAACTTATCCACACCAAGATCCATACCAAACATATCACCGAACATAGCTATATTGGATAACGTAAGGATACCGATATTGGCAGCGAATATAGCGTTAGCGGCATCAGCATTATCAGCTCTGAACTTCATGAGTTCCTCATATGAGGCTTCTCTGCCGTAAGCGTTCCTGTAAGCTTGCTTGAAGTTTTCCTCAGACTCCATCAGCCCGCTCCTTGATTCCACGGAAGCTTCCCAAAGCGTAGAAGTACTCATAAAAGTCAGGTTATCCAACCCCTTGCCTATACCACGACCTATACGAGCAGCTCTTAGCATAGCATTAAACCCGGTCTTTGTAGCAGAAGCAGCCTTCCCCATACCGGCAATCGTAGCACCTATCCTAGCCCCCATACGAGCGGCATTCATAAGACCAGCTCCAGCGAAGGCGTAAGATGACAAAACGGCTCCAGCCGTAAATGCCGCACCTGATAGAAGATCATTCGTCCAGAAATTTGTAGTGAGCATGCTTTTAAGGAACCCGGCATCTCTCTCCTCCTTGCTGTAATAATGATTAAGCGTATAATCACCTCGCTTATCCATATCATCTAACCAATCGGCAAAGCCGTTATCAGATATGGCGGATAACGTCCCTTTTGTAACAAGTTCCTTTAATCCGTATATAGACTGACCTACGCCCCCTATACCATACAATGTGGACTTATAGATGAATTTACCCAATCCTCTATAAGTCTTCTCCCAACCGCTTTGGTTCTTTGACAGACGATCATCATTATCCACGTTATTGATATAACTCTCGTATTTTGGAATCCATTCACCTGTTGACAGCCTATACCTTGAATCACGAAGGTTGATCCTACTTCCAGTTATATCATAATTACCCTTAGGGATACCCGTCTCGTTTATCATCTGAAAAAGCGGATTCCTTGCTTTTACATCATCATGATAAGATGTCTCTACGGAATTTTTTATACCCTCTACTAATGATGGAATACTTCTGCTTCCCTCTCTAGACAAAACATCATTATCCATATCCGATGAACTGCGCATGCCAACAGGTATAGGGATAGAAGAAATATTATCCTTAGAAGGCATGGGAGATGGAATTGATGGAGTAGGGACATAGTATCCCTGACTCTTCATCACATTCCCTATATCGTTATTATTATTGCTCATTTTTTCCATCTATTTTATCCATAGTCTCTTTATCCAACACCGAAAGAAGATTGCTAAGGTCAGAATGCTGTTCATTAATATCCCTACCCTTTACAATAACATCCTTATTAATAGCCTCAACCACAGCTTGAGTAAGATACATCTGAGGACACATATTTATGATTTTCATGATATTATCAGCATAATCAGTATTATACTCTAATACCTTAAGCGGTGTCCCAGTCTTTGCTTGACCATGGAAATAAATACCAACTTCAACCCCTCCGGGGAATCCCTTAGCTTTGACATCATACAACTTGTAATTCCTCAAAACCGTATTAATTATCCTAATAGCCCTCTTATTAAGCTCAGATGTAGCTAGATCATTACTTTGAATATCATACTTATCAACCATCCTAGAAGCCTCCTCCGCCGCATTCTCGATAGTAGCGAAAGCGCCAAGTGAATTAGCTTGCGCCCATTTCTGATAAGGCCTATTGGTCGTGGCAGAAAAAGATACAGGAATGATCTTGGATTCATAATCTTCCGATCTCACATTTCTTTCCCTTTCATACAAACTATACCCCATACTATCTAATTCTTCTTTAGTAACTTGAACCGTAGCGATATTCTTTCCACCAGCCATAGCTACCAAATCAAATGTATTAGGATTATCTGTAGGACGAGCATACAATATATAATTATTAAGTCTACTATCTTTATCTTTATTCAAGAAACCGGCTCTCGCCAAAAGCAGACTCTCTAATTTAGCATGCATACGCCTATCCTCTTTAGAAGCGTCGGTAGAATTGGAAAATGACCATGATCTTGGAGCAAACTCATCATATCTTCTTTCATAGACTGTTTTAGAATCCTGAACAGCCTTAGCTATATTACGACCTACATTGGAAGAAGACCATTCCCTTCTAAGCGTAGGGCCATCAGCTCTAGACATATTCTTACCTATGATCTTGATCATTTTATCCCTATTAGTCATATTGGCATCATCACTATTCATTATTGGATTATCTACACGACTATAAGTTTTGGCTATATTATCTATATCATCCAAAGTGAAATTTTCTCCCGAATATCTATTTAACAGATTTATATAAGATCTCATCAACTCCATATTAGCTATAGACCTATCCGTGTAGTTGATGTTTTCGCTTATCAATCCAACTATAGAAGAAACTTTCAAAGCGTCTTCCGGAGAATACTCCCTTCCTCCAATAACCGCTCCATTCTTACCAACATCCCTTGCGTTAACCATACCATTATCGGTATATGTATCAATACCACCAGTAACATAGTCTTGATCTTTGATAGCATCATTAAGGATATTCTTCGTAGCGACATCAAAAGCATTCGTAAGATAATCAACTTCCTCGTCCATTATCTTACTATATTTCTTCCTGTTATCATTCGCCGCCATAAGAGCCTCATACCTACCTACCATTTCTGGTGATGATAACACAGAACTAGACCCGCCACCGTTATTGGTAATCCATGCCATAATATTCTCACTATTAACACCACCTGGATATATAGAGGGATTGTTTTGTATATCGTTCTCTATACCTCGTAAATCAACAGGGTTTAAAGACGATATTAAATCCTTCTCTCCTGTTGATATATTGTTTTCATTCTGAATATACTGATTGTCAAATATATTTTCAGGAGTGACATTAGGCTGAACTTTTTCTAGCTCAATCATAACACCTGAAGAAGCGCCGGGACTGTTACCACCTTCTTTAGTCATTATCTCCCTAAGCTTAAGATTCTGATCTATTTCCTTGGATTTTTGTCTCCATGAGAACTCCCGCTCCTTGAAATCAAGATCTCTTACTTTAAAATAATAATCATCCGCACTATAACTTTCTGATGAATTATTGTATGACCATCTAGCAGATACACCATCAAGAAACTCGTTACGGACAATAAACTCCCCTGCCCTAGCGGGATTCATGTTGTTGCCAATAAAGGATGTAGCTTCCTCCACTAACGCACGGCGCTGCTCCCGAACCTCCTGCAACGAAGCCTCGATAGCCGCCTTAGCGGAAGGACTGGCCTCCGCCCCTTTGAGCTTGGCTAAAAGAACGCTCTCTTCAGCGTCAAACCCAGAAACATATTTATTAACAAACTGTTCAGTAGTCATACCACTAAACATGCTAGGATTGGTCATGGCTAAATACTGTCCCTCTATCTGCATCTGAGCTTTAGCATTCTGAGATATAGACCTAGCCGCTATTGATCTAATTTGAGATCGACTCATCTCATCAACAGTAATATCCCTCATCCTCCCTGTAGGTTTACCATCCACTATTTCAGGAACAGAAAACTTCTTTCCTTTATTAAGACTAACGAAATCTTTCATCATCTTATTCATTTCCTCATTATAATCCGTATAAGGAGTATAATGAATAGGATTCATCCTTGTCCCAACCTGACCGTCATTAGCCCATTCATAAAATGGCAACAAAGCGACAGCCTCATTTATAGCGCTATATTGCTTTGGATTATTGAGTTTCATATCCTCGATCTTCTGCGAGAAAGATCTATATTCCCTAGTGCCGGCAATAGCGTTCAACACACGGGTATCCAGAGCTTCTCCAAGACGAGCCTGTATGCTTCTGGCTATACCGTCGGAAGCCAAATTAGATTTACGATACACGTTATTCACGTCCTGTATCAGCCCATTTAACCTATTCTGAAGATATTCCCTATCCTGAGGTTTTATAATGTCAGAATTGATAATATAATCAGCATACTCGTTTATAGCCTGCCGATTGGTATCTATCTTCTGCTGCATGTACCCCATCCCCTGCATCATGACATCCATGTTGTAGGGCGATACATACTTGCCGTAATTCCTTAATATACTATATTGTGAAGCCATCCTTTATCCTTTCTTGCCTTTAGTTACTTCCTGAGCAGGATATAATCTCCTATAACTCAATATATCTCCTTGAGGATCAGCGATTAATTGTCCATTGGGACCAATCTTTGCATCCCCGAATATAGACCTTAATGTATTCATGGTCGTAGCCGTATTCCACTTCTGCTGGATCTCGTCATTTACGCTATCGAAATACCTAGCCCAGTTCTCGTCATTTATAGCCAATCCCTGCAATATACGTTGCTGGTAAGCTTGACGTTGGGCTATATTCTTATCATACGTATCAGACCAAGTACGGGCGTTTACATTATCAGCCCAAGTCCTTTGAGCCACGTTCCCTTGTTCTACCTCATTAATGTATCTACCTATATTGGAACTCATGATAGCCTGTAAGTTGGATGATAAAGCCCCTCTCTGGGAATCCGGGACATTACCCATCTGATCCAATTGTGATTGGAAAGCACGATTGGTCTCAACCATATACTGATCAGCCGATCTCAACACCGGATCCACGGTAGGAGCGTAATGCCTTTCCAGACCTTCCGTTGTCACGGCTCCCGGGGTCATCCTAAATACCTCGGGGAAGTCAAGACCGCCACTCACTATATTCCTGCCTCCATTGCCGCTGTTCGACTTACCGGCATTTGTATTGGTCTTAGGGAGTGTATTGGGATCAATCAGCTCAGGCATATCCAACTTAACATCAGGATCCTCCACATCACCTATATCCATAGGACCGGGAGCCACCTTATGAGGGTCAAGTATAAAATCAAGACCTTCCATTCCTTTCATGGATCTCAATGCCTGCATCTTAAGCATATCCTCGCCAAGTATCTTATTAACGACATCCTTGTTCTTGTCAGAAAACAGTTGACTAAAATGGGTGATACCAGCATCGTTAAGAGCCTTATGCTGTTCCTCTGTAACAACGTCTAGACCGATCATAGGGCGAGATGTGGTAAACAAACCTAATTTATTGTCTCTCATCCTATCATGATATGCGGCTTTCTTGTCTTCCGGGTAATTACCTTGACTATCCTCACCGCCAAAAGAAACGAGCGTCGTGTAATCCCGAAGCGCCTCGGCGTTGGCGATGATCGGGTTCTCCGCCGTAGCCAAGCCCATCCAGCTACTTGTCTGACCGTAGATAGCGTCTTGCAATGCCCTAGCCCTAGCGCCCTCTGAAGCTCCCATATAAGCATCGTAAGCGACCGGATTGAATGTCTTATAATAATTCAACCTCTCATCCGTATTAATACCTCCATAAGAGCCATCAGTTCCTTGGCGTTGATAACCGAAATAGTTAGGATCATTGTTGAACCTATTCTCAATCGGGCGGAAAGTTAATTTACGACCGAACAAAGACGTGCCTCCTATCTCCATCTTCTGGCGAATACCAGCCACTTTCTTAAGCAGCTCTTTCTTAGCCTCAGCTATATCCTCCTCCGTAAGACCGTATTCTTTCATAGATCTGGATATGATGTTATCTATTTCACCACCCTTAGCGAAATACGTATCCTCATCCTTCTTCATCTTCCGGTCTTCCTGCTCCTTGTATATGACATTAGCGAAGTCCGTAAATCTTCCCTCTAATCCATTAACGGTATCGTTGCTATCATTTATAGCCTTAGATAATACGGAGGCGTTTAAACGCCTTGTATTCTCGTCATCTATCTTATCGTTTTTCTTCAGCTTCTCCAGCGCCTTTTTCTGATCATCGTAAGCCGATTTAAGACCGATCTTAGCCTTATACCTGTCCATTAACGTAGCATACGTATCCTTAGGCGTGGCTTTGATCCCATACGTATCTCTGATGTATTTAGCGAAATCCGGCTCTATGGTTGTGTCGTCGGTAATAACCTTCGTTCCCTGCTCCAAGGAAACGGGGGTTCCACCATCGGCGTGCTTCTGCCCCATAGCCTCCATCGGCGCCTCTCCGGGCTGCGTCACGTACTCACCCTTCTCGACCTCTACGTTGGCTTGATCTTCCATCGACTTAGGTAACGGATACAGGTACTCACCGGTAAGGCTTCCGCTATCGAACCTATTATTAGGTCCTAGATAAACACCCCCACCATCCTTGTACTGCATCTGGGATTGCCTTCTTTGTCTGGCCTCACGCTCCTGAGCCAACCTGATATTGGCACGAGTACCTTTCTCAGACGCTATCCCAGAAACCACGTTACGAGCCAATCCCATGATACCACTAATTCCTGAGGCTATGGTGGTTATCGTATTAGCTGTTTTAGCCCCAGTGGATAAATCACCATATCCCTCGCTTCTCATACGCCCTATACCACGACCCATCTGAGTGAATCTAGACCCTATATCATCAGCGCCATAGTAGGGGATGGTGGTAAAATCAAAAACATCCGTCTCGCCTGAACCGGTCTTAGACTTATCAACATCGTTAACAGTTATGTTATTAAGCGTAATACCATTGTCCTGATAATTCTCAGCTATACGCTGTAAACTACCCTTGAAGCTAGCCGGAAACACATTATCCTGATCAAAAGCATTAGCGTATTTAGTCCTCAACTGATCTGGAGTATCCAAAGAATATATCCCTAGCGGATTGACCGGCGCGGGTAATCCTTGGTTGGTATTCACCAAAGGTTCTATACCTAACCCTTGTATACCGTCCATATTACCAAGCATATACGACCCGACTTCCCCGGCCTCTTGATATTTAGGTATCTTCCTCTTGATTACGTATTTGCTCATGTCTAATTAATTTCGTTCTGACACAAAGATAATTTAAAAAAACAGAGACTCATCATTTCACAACGATGAGTCTCTCAGCAAATGCTATTATTATGTACAGAATTAAATTCTTTTTATGAATAATGATCCTATAGCCTTAACCAAATCATAGAAACCAGCAGAACTGAGACCTACAGCCACTCCATATAATAGAGCCTCCCACCATTCACTCCCTATAAGCAATGGAGACACCTTTAGTAGCCACGCTAATATACAAACCAGCATACCTATGACTACGGCGGATAGGACTTTAGCCCACTTATGGGTGTCAATATACGGCACTACCTTGGCTAGTTGGGTAGCTGACATCGTGACAAAAGCCATGATGCCGGTAAAGGTAGTTAGATCAATGGTGATAGTCCCTTCTGATGGGATTACCTCTTGCGCCATCAAAGCGAACGGCGTCAATAACATAGCAAATAAAAATAACAATCTTTTCATATCTAAAACGTTTAATTACTTCGCAAATATAACACTAAACTGATTAGATATATAAATATTTATTGGAATATAGATATACGACAATATCCAGAGCCTATATGTCCCTTTCCTAAATCATATAATCCACCCAAAGGATTAGGCATTTTTTCTAATTCCCCTTTCACATCTGTCCATACGAACCCGTTCCCATCTATCATTTTAGTGTTAGTAAATACATATTTATCATATTTCACGCATCCCGGATGACCGGATATATACGAGGATCCTCCACCACCAGCTTGAATAGCGTTCGACGATATCCCGCCGCTTGGTCCTCCATAAAAGCCTCCTCCTCCACCAGGGGAATACGAACCGCCATCAAAACCACATCCTCCTCCCACTCCTAATAGACCTCCATTTCCGTTAGTTAAATTATTGCCGGAGTTAGATCCTCCCGCTACTTGGGATGCAGGAGTTCCCTTGGCATAGCCCCCCAGATACGCCTTCAACCCTCCCGCTGATCCTCCGTGCCCAATAAAATAATACTCACATCCTCCACCACCTCCCCCGGCTACCATAATACGGGTCTTTAAAGAATCTACGTTTAGAGGATCGCTATTGTTGGACAACCTCAAATCTGTAGCTCCGCCCCCGGCTCCCTCATAGATATACCTTCCAGCGCTCTCATTAGTCATTGAATGCCCTGAACCTCCTCCATTATAATTATATTTTACAACATTACTCGTCTGCTTAAGTCCACCATTTCCACAATACACATAAATGATATCACCACCAACTAACTTGATAAATCCAGCCACATATCCACCATACCCAGGGTCATTAGATCTGGTAAACCTATCTTCGCTATCATTGTAACCATAATTACCTTGACCACCCCAGCACTCAACATAATAATACGCCGACTTTGGAGCTACAAATGTATGGTAATTATTACTATTATAAGTGTATGTATACAATACATCCAAGCTTTTGGGGCCTGTCATTACACGTCTTCTCATAACATACCTCCCCTTAGATATTTTACTAACAATGCTATAACCATCCTCCTATCATCAGCCATAGCATCTACCCATCTATTCTCCCATCCTAAACTACTAGGGGGGGGGGTAAAACAAGCCCCCTTAAATAACACATCAAATAAAAACAATAACTTATTCATAACAAATTATTTATCATTAAAATACTAACTATTATTTCTACTCATACCTTTTATGTTAAGGCTTAACCCCGGTATCATGTTAAGCACCAACTGCCTTTTCGCCTGTTCCTTACGCATGCGCTCGACCTCCGCTATCTGCGCCTCTGATTGGGGATCATTCTTGATATTATTAGCGATGTCCTCTATAGCTTTCTTATTGGCTCCGGATTGAGCTAGCATCTTATATAACAGGTCTTGGCCTTCCTTCTCCCACCAAATATCCATAGATGGGCGAGAAGCCAAAGAAGGATCGGCAGGGGCTACCGTCTCAGGTACGGGCTGCTGACCTCCGTCCCCCGTGCCCGAATCCCGCTGTCCGAACTCGTATCTCATTGGCTCGTTCTCCGGAACACCATACCTATTAGCGAACATATCAGCGAACTCAAATCTCTTCTCATTTCTCAAGGTCGATCCAAGAGGCCTACCGTATCCTTGATTCCATGCCACGGTAGCGTCCTTGTAGTTGACGGCGTTATCGAAATCGGATTTAGAATACATATAGTAATTATATACATTACCTTGATCGTCCTTGTCAAAAAACTTTCCTTGATTGATGTAATTCCAACCTAACCCCGGGACCTTGCCTTGATACTCATCCACGAGATAATCCAACTGCTGTGTCAATGTCGGTTTCTTCCCATACCTGCGCTGTAGCTCCTTCTTCCTCGGTCCAAGCCATTGTTGGATGCCAAAATCACCGGCGACTCCTAGGGCTTCGGTGTCCCCTCCGGACTCGGCGGCGATGTTCGACAGGATACCGATAGCTTGCGTTTGTGGTATTCCCTTCTTATCGGTCAGATAATCCCATATCTCATCATACACAACCATCTTATTATCCTCTGATCTGTCAGGATCAATTACATATTTACCATCTCCATAAGCCCTACCTGTGCTTACGGCCCCTCCCTTATCTTTCTTCTCCTTATCATCATCCATCAACATCTTACCAACTATAGCCGCCGGCAAAATAGCAGGAACATTTTTAATGGCTTTTTTTATTTTATCCGATGATTCTTTCAATACCTTTCCCGTAGCTCCAAACATGTTCTTGGAATAATCTTCAGCATAATTGCTACCTATACCACTCACAAGGTTGTACACATCAATCTCATCCATACTATCGATATACTTATCAAGGTCATCAATAGATGGAGTCCTTCCATATGTATTATAAAATTTATTCCACAAGCGAAATCTAGCTTGAGTATTAAAAGCTATTTTCTCTGATATCTCATTACTTGATGAGTTTGGGTCAGCCCTATAAGCGTCTTTTAATAATGACTTATCATTTTCGGATAAATAAATCTTATTATAATTATTACTTGAATCATATTTATGCCTAAACTCATGAGATAGGTTAGATAAACTCTCATCGCTCCTAGTAACAACCTTATTGTATTTACTAGTATAAAACCCTTTAGCATTACTATTATCCAAAGCGGAGGATACCTCATATCTAAAATCATCGAAATCAGAATCCGCCGATACCCTTAGATTGTAAGCTTCTTCCAACCGTTTCCCATTATCATCAAGCATAGAATCTATCTTATCCTTAATATGCTTGTTAGACACATCATTTATATTTTGGAGATCAACACCATTATCAATCATCAAATCCACAGCCGCCTTATAAGAATCAGGGAGATTGTTATAATTCCTTGAAATTCTATCATGAACATCCTTGTTAAAAAAATCCCTAACCAAAGGTTCATCATGAACATATTTATCCACAAGATCATTATCTACAAGAAAATCATACAATTTACGTTTATCTTCTGGCAGAGGAATCTTCTTTACTTTATTAGCGAAAGAAAAAAATTCACCTAATACCGGGAATAGCCCTAAAGCTGATAATGTCATTCCTAAACCATCCCCAGCCTTCGATGACTCCACAAAATCTCTCACATCCATAACATCCCCGATAATAGGGATACCTCCAGCTATAATATCGGTAATGTCAACTCCATCATTTATCTTCTTACCATATTCAGTATTAAGATTTATGCCACTAGATCCAATGGAGGTGTTATCCCTTGAAGCCACATATCCACCCCCTTGTTTCTTATCCATCTTCTCTCCCCATAGCCCATATTTCTCCATGGGCCATATACCGTCTATGGCATCCACATAACCAACGGGATACTCCCCGTCCAGACGCCGGTTTCGCCGCTCGTCCGCCGGGTACAGGGCGTTGGCCAACGGCTGCGTGATATGACCCAACCCCTTATCCTTGGAACTCGACATAGCATCCACCACAGTCCGATATACAGGTCTTAATTTCTCAGGTAGATATAATCCCGCCTCATCAACCAGCTCACCTATCTTCTTATTTATGCCCCTGAGGCTGAAATTATAATTACCCATGCCATTATTCAACGGGGACAACGTACCTCTTATCCCATTCATACCTTTAACTGCGGCTCCTCCGCTAAGGATATCAAACTCCGGGGACACGTTTCTCAAAGGACTATCATCCATACCCCTGAAATACATAGGACGCTCGCCTCTTACGACACGATCAAGATCCTCCTTATATAAATCCTTTATCCACGATGGGATTTCCTCCGGTTTATTCTTCTTAGACATATACTACATTTTTCACAAAGATAACTATAATCTCATAAGCCTAAAAACACGAAACGGGCACATAATAAATCATGTACCCGTTTATACGCTAATGCATGTGATAAGCAGCCAAGGCTCCTTTAGCTTTCTCCTTGGACTTGTACTTAGCTGGCCACAACTTACCTGTCTTGTTACTGACCACTCGCCAATTACTCCCTACTTTCTTAATGCATCCTGACTTCGGGCATTCGCCCTTCTTCTTACCGCTAGCTTTTCCTGTTGCCATAACATCAAATATTTAAATTACAATAGTACTTACCTCATAAGTATCATAATTAATTTTTATCTTACTCATTTTTGAAGAATTCGGATCAAAAAATACCAAATAAGCGGCATCATAAATATAACTTGCTATGATATATGAATTAAAAGCCTCCGTAAAACCGGAGCCAGATATCACTCGTGAAAGATACATATGATCATTATTTAGAATATAACTTTTTATATCATCATATCTTGATTTGGTTATAGATGATACTATATCAATAGTCCCAGGTTCTAATAGATAACTTGATATGTCTATACCTCTTATATCCTGATATAACCCATTAATGCTTTATTCCCAGTCCCTTTCAACTTAAGATGAAGCTGATTATCAAAATTTATATTATCTTCTGTATTCCCAAAAGACCTTACAATAACTATCTCCGTGTTATCTGATGATGCTATATTTAAAGAAGAATTAATATATTCAACATTCAAATTAGGGTAAACAGATATAGATATATCTGAAAATCCCATATTAAGGGAATTATTTGAAGCGCTGATATAAATAGTGATACAATCATTCCTTTGATCATTAAAAACCATCAAATCATTAATATTCACGCCACCTAACGCTTCTACAAAAGAATTGTTAGGTCTTATCATCCTGACATTGGACGTAGAACTACCATCAAACAACGACTTTATAGTATTATATTGAGATTGAGGCAAAGTAGTAGATTGATCTCCTACAAGCTGTAAGATGATAGCTAAAAAAGCATCCTCATCATCACTTTTAGCTACTGCGTCCTTCCACGTACCATCACCACAAAGGAACCTACCCTCATCCCCCTTAGCAGGAGCCGGCACCAATCCCGCAGCGCCAGCCCCGGACGCCGTGGCGCCAACCATATCCTTGACCTTATCAAGTCTACTGTCTATTTGATTACCATCGTACTTACCAATAAAATCTTCCATATCGTTTTAATATACAAGGGAGAGGCGGCAAAATACCCCCCCCTATATGTTAATAAATCAATAAACTTTCTCCTCATTGCTAAACCAACGAACTATCATCTTGAACCGACTCTCAATGTCATTCACGAACCTAGCCAAGAACCAATCGCCACGAAGACGATCACGCCACCTCCGATGATAATCGACAGCCCTTGGGTCGATCTCCCGGCCAATATCGTTCACGTCCTTAACCCATATCGGAAGATTGTTCGTATCGTCTTTGACCTCGTTAAAATAGTCATTTATATTTATCTTCTGATCAACCTCCGTCACCAGTATCTCACGGCTATCGTCATTGGTTACAGGATACCTTAACCGCTGGCTCATATCGTTCTTGTCGGCGATAACCATCCGAAGCTCACCGCTGTTGTTGGTATCATTATAAAACCATGCCTTATTAAATCCAGTAGTCCTAAGAATTTGGTAATTAACCTCATCCTGATATCTTCTGGCATCCATCCGATATTGGTAGTTGGTGAGGATCTTATTCACGTACTGCTCACGTACCGGAACCTCTATAACAAACGGATATAGCTTACCATAAAATACTTGATACGATTGGTTGGTCAAACCATGAGACCATAAACCTATCTCCTGACTTTCACTTGAGTAGTTCTTTCCGGACTGGAAATAATGCTGGTGCTCGATATAATAATCAGGGGTGTAGGATAAATATGATTTCCACTCACCCTTCAGGCAGTTATACCCAACGGTGAACGAGACGTCCGTGAAATGGCTGGTGTCCTGCAACTCCACCGCCTGCCCGTTCCTGTAGAACCGGCCGCCACGGAATTGGTACTCGCTCGGATTCCCTACCGGTATATAATCTTTCTTGGTTATCAGAACCCTCTTAAACCTATTATCCCAACCCATGGACAACCCTATACCAAAAAACTTGTTATCAATATCATAATAAGACAACTCAGCGTCCGTATCAGCGTTATATATCCGGCTACGGATGATCTTCATCTGAAGATGCTCCTTAAACCAGTTTCTAAGCCCCGGTGTGACCTCCGTAAGATTCCTACCATTAGAATCTACCTTAAACACCTGACCACGCCTTAAATCGACCCAAAAATGCCCAAACTCGCAACTGATCATATCCCGACTCTGGGTCCCGGAATATCCTAACGTCGTATTATTATACTCAATGCCACGAGAGGCGAAAAGCCCACCTGTCCCTAGCTCGCTATTCTCCGGGGATATTCTCTCCGCCAACACGTCTATGGCGTTATATAACCCTACCTGATTCTCGAAGCGAGCCAGTATCTGATCCGACTCTATCCCTTTCATGCTTATAAGTTTCCCGAAAGAGGTCTTGAACTCATGGTAATCCATAGGCTTGTACGACAGCCAAGGATCGGTCATGCCGTTCTCCGACACGTCGGCGGTGCTCCATATGACGCCGTTGGGTCTTTGGTAAGCGCAGTCCCAAAAATTGCTATCATACGTCTCTGGTAATGACCTTCCGCCTAGCGTAAAACGATTCTTATACACAGGACTTATCTTAAACACATTATCCCTTGATATAGGGACATTACGCTCCTGAGTCCATGATATATAATCCCCTACCTCCGGATAGAACCCCTCGTAAGGCTCAGGCCCGGCTATACGGAAATTGCAATTGATCTCAGACTCCACAAGAAACTGAGGTATGCCATAGAAGTATAGGAAGAAACGACCGCTAAGATACATATCTCCGGTCTTGCAAACCATCTCATAAGCGCTCTTCCGGCTAGGGAAAGAGTATAGCGATCCGGTATCCGTATCGGTCTTATTAAGATAATCCTCCCCGGTATCGTAATTGACGAAATAACGGGGATACCCGATGTTTCGATAATCGTAATAAGGGAATGGTATCATGTCTCCCTGACCAAACTGAGTCAAGTAAAACATAGGCATCTTCCTCTTAAGCGAGAACCTTGATATAAATACATCACCTCCAAAAACAGGTTTACGCTTATCCTCATCCATCAACCCGCAACCGCCTAACGATACCCACCTGATATCCTCTATCTGCCCGTATTGAGCCGGAGAATATTTCTTTATCCTCATATAGGGGCAGGATACGAAAGATTCACGTGTCATAAAATGAGGCGTCATACCAGCCACCTCATCGTTACGAATATTACACTCATCCTGAATACGGCTGGTATCGTAACTTGAAACCAACTCCGGATATTCAAGCATATACTTATCCATACCAAATGACATGAACAATGAATGCTCACGATCGAGGTTGTTTATGATAATAGGCTTACCGTCTACGGTCTCCCCTTGCGAAGAGATATCTGTTACCGGATATAACCCGCTCTTGATATATTTAGCCGTTGACAATCCACGTAACTCTGACTCCCCTATTTTTTGGTAAAATAAATTATAATGAGCGACAGAAGTATAGTAATAAGCATAGTTCCGTCTAGGTCCCCTATCTGTCAATGCCGTTAACCACTGATACCTATACTTGCCTATATCCACCACGGACTGGGCTGTGGCCTTGGCGATACCTGTAGCCAGACGGATAGCCGTCAGCGCTATGCCGACAGGGTTGGCTAAAAAGAACACGCCTCCACCGACATATTGCTGTGAAGCCGACTGATATGTATACTCAGCTATAGCGGATATTAAATTAGCCATAGCCTCCACCGTAGCCAATGATGTTGCCATACTGTAAGCCTTACTCCCTAATATCGTCCATTTAGGGTGATCCTCCACCTCCCTGAATATACCTGAGGATTTACCTAATTGATAACCATCAACAAGGCACTCGGTGGGAGCGTCAGGCTTGTTAAAGGCAATATCAGGACTTAAGAATGAATACCAGATATTACCCTTCCTGTTAAACGGATGCGTTATAAATTTCTCACGATTAATATCCTTATAGATATACATATCATCAGACAAATCGTTGTAAGGGTAATTAGGATAAAGGTTAGCCGATCCGTCGGGATCATCGTACTTAAACATATCATAAGCCAGACCGGTCCCGATAACGCTCTTATCCAACGTCCTATCGCCCCTATACAACTCATATCCTATTATAGAATCTCTTCTAGCCTTATCTATAAGACCGTTCTCTACCGCTATATCCAGAAACTCATTAACGATATCATCATCAAGCATCACCCCCATAGGATAAATATAGGAGTCAACTCCATATTGACCGGTCAGTTGAGACGGATTACCCATGAAAGGAGCGACAGAGTTATCCGGAAACTTGTAATGACGTATAGGTCTCTGACAAAACGTGGTTGACGTATTGGGGTACTCAGCGTTATCCCCATTACCGGTGAAATAAGACTTACCCCCAACGGATTTAGGAGACCCATAGTATTTCGTCAAAGAATCTATTATATCCTTCCTCTTTGATCCTCCCGATGATATCCCGATCTTGCTTGAATCATACAACTCAAAATTAGCCGGATACTTATTGGCAGACTCCCAATATCCGAAATCACCGTACTGATATGGTCTGGGAGCGCAATCAGCGGGTTTATCTCCACATGAGATACATTTCGCCTCATAGGTAACAAATCTTCTTAATTTCAATTCTTTCGTAAAGAAGAATACGTATTTCACCTCCAGTGGCCGAATGCCAAAACAGAACGGGGCGGGGAAGATGGCGGTGCCGGCCGTATAGAATCCGGCAAGCTCCTTCATGTCCTGCCTCATGGCGAAACCGGTGAAGAACACGCATACCGCAGGCTCGATGCAAACATATATCTTATGGAAAGTAGTCTTGTCATCATTCCAGAACAAGTACTTTGGCATCATAAATATCTTATGATCCACGTAATTCACTATAACACCTTTCTTGGCATCATTAGCCAAAGGATTAGGAGCCACGGTACCTTCCTTGTCCGAGAAAAACGTTATACGAACCTTATTGCATGATGATGAGTCGCCGATCGGATAATTATAGTTACCCATCATCTCTATATACATAATACCGTTATCAGGATCGGATAAACCACTTATGTATTTCTCGTAATCCAACTCCACCCATCTGGCGTATGAGGATACATGTGGATAGAACTTGAAATAAGTCAAGCTGCTTCTACCGAACCAATTGGTCTTGGCGTCAATATCATTCTGCACAGACACACGACTTTCCCAATCAGTAGATATGCTGGTATTGAACTTAGAATTATCACCATCGCCAAAAAGACACATGGCGTTCTCGATACCAAACTGACTCTCATATTGGGGGAAATAAGCCTCCATCGTATCCATTAACTGATCAAGCATCGTCTCCGTATGCTTCTTTCCTTCCCATCCGGGATATTGATACAAATATGTGCACTTACCCAATGACCTACCCCCTTGGAATGTAGGAAGTTGAACATCGTTAATAGTAGGATTCACATGAGGATCACCTACCGAGCACCCATTAGTACATATACCCTCATCATATAACTGCCGGACATTAGACATATCCTGACACAAGACCAAAGCGGAGGAGTCTATATCAGACGGGAATTTATCCTCATCCTGACCATCCAACCATTCCTGAACCAGATCTATGATATTCTTACCTCCACTGGAGTAATTATCGAAATCACACAATACAGAGAATTTCCTTTGTGACTCGGCGTTACTTTGTATTAATGTCGTAGGTTCGGTCTCCACGTAATCACTAGCCAGCTTATACGTAAAATCAATCCTAGAATCCACCAAAGAGTTTTTATCCAATATAGTCATGGTCTCTATCCTCTCGATATCATCACATCCACTAGGGAAATCGGGAGCCTTTATACCGTCTTGATCCTCCGGCAATGATATAGCAGCGCATAACTCGTCAGTAATACCTACATTAGATTCTATGATATCACACAGGTTCTCTATATTATCAGCGATATAATCAATAGCATCATCTACCGTAACATCTTCCCCCATCGTATTGATAACGAATTGGGTCTCTCCTACCGTGGCATATTCCTGCTCTACATATCTGAGCTGCTTGACATCTAACTGATTCTTACATTCTCCTCCAAAATCATCAAATCCCCAAGATGGGTCGTTTATGATCTTTGCCGTATTCTTAAACTGCCAAAGATGACGGCGGCTGTTCCCCGCGCACTGCGGGTTGTTCTCCAGCACCGACGCAGCCGACAGGTCGTCAGAGTTACCGTCCTCATCAACGATAACCTCCATCTCCTCCCTTGTGGCCGGACGAGGGATAAGCGGGAATCTAGCCGTCCTGTATCCTGTATTGGTAAAGAATCTTATACCCAACGGATATACCTCGTCACGCATGAAAGAGGCGTATTTAGAGCAAGCCACACCGTCTTTATATAGATTCTCCGTGGCTATAGATGTCTGCCATTTAACGAAATGACCCAAGAAGTTAACGACCGGTTGAAGATTCCATTCATTCTCCACGGTCAAGCCGTATTGAAGAAGACGATTCCCGACAGACGTCATGCCTCTGGCTGTCTTATATACCGGTATTTCCTTGGATAACTTCTCCATGGTCGTACGCTCGCTATACTGATCCGTAAGGTAATAGATGGTCCTTTCCGTTATCGGATGTATACCTTCTATGAAATACTCAAGAACCGGGCTTTGCTCACCATTAAACCCAACCGTGTTCTGTATAACACCTATCTTATAATGAGATACCTGCTTATCTATATTAGACACGGTAAGGCGGATACCCATGTTGGTTGACTTACCCCATAAACCATCGCGGATAACCATATCTTGACGATCGAATAACATGATTGGGTTGGTCAATGAGCAATATCCGGTCTTCTCAATCCCGAACTCATCGCACAACGCCACGCAGAACTGGTAGGTCCCGGCACGCAAGCTCCCCCCGAACTCCACGACCTCGGGCTCCACGCACGGGGCCGTCAGCAACGGGAACACCAGCAGCTTCTCGCAAGCCAGCCTACACCTCTCTATTGGCTTGTCATCCCCACATGTCTTATACCCATGGTAATGATACCAAAAATCACCATCATCATCCGGATTAAGAGCCTTATCGACCATAACATATCGCTGGGGATTATATCCATCGGTCCAGTATATCACCTTCCCGCATTTCTCGTCCTTGATCTCTATGTCGAATATCGGGTGATGGATGGAGAAGTTAAGACAAGGATCATCAACCCCGTCCTCTATCAGGACCTCCATCAAATCACATATCTCATCAAAACGACCATCCGACTCCTCAAGCCTCTCGCCAAGGATACGATGGATGTCCTTTCCCGATCCAGCCAATTGATCCTCCACGGTCTTGATATAATCCAATGACCGCATGAACGTGATCTTAGACGTATTATCATCCGGATTAGATAGAAAGAAATAAGTGTTATCACCAGCTATATCATTCTTATACCCAATAACCTTATAGCCATCAAATCGCTTACATAAAAGGGTACTAGGCTCGTTCTGGATCTTAAGCTGGCTTCCATCGTCACCCTCTATGGTAGCGTTCAAGGCGAAACTATATTCAGACGGGGATAGATCCTGTGGATGCTTATCCCTGTTCATCCCGGAGTCGGGAACCGCTATGTTAGAGTTATTTTGCACGACATTATCTTTTTCGCAAATATAATAAATCCACCAGATAATCACTTATGTGGCGGATTCTAATAAACAGTACGTATTATGCAAAACATTCAAATCGTACAAAAATAAAAAATCCTCCAGACTTTCACAAGTCAGGAGGAGAACTAAATACTTTTAAACGCTCGTGTAAAGTACAAAAACACAACAATTACAAATTTTTACCCATGTAGTTCGATTGCTTATCGGCATCCTCTACAGATATGTAAAAGAAACCGTTAGTCACGTATCTCTCATTGACATCCACAAAATCAGTAGATCCTTTATCCACTCCTTTCTTCGATCCTTCATCACACACAGCTACCAGACTATTAAAGTCATTGGAATAACCTACGACTACACCGTGTATATCCCGATTTCGAGGATCGAATACGTACCTCATCTTACACCTATCGTAAGCTAACTCTAAAGAGCTTTTGCTTAACCTCTCATCTAATCCAGCACCCGCTACCAAGGCCAAAACGCTCTTTGATATGTCACTCATGGTGGTATCCTTGGTCGGAGCCTTAGGCATAGAAACGCCTTCCATGACAAAATCCAACGCCTTATCTACAAGGCCATCGAAATCATCATCTCTTATATAATCCTTAAGCACCTCCAGTATATATAACCGGACATGGAGTTCGTTATTTACATCATTTAAAGTTATCATGATCCTAGTTTTCGGCAAAGCTAGATTATTCCCACGCAATAAAAGATCAAATATGTCATAAGCAAAGGACTAAAAAACAAAAAAAACTCCCCCATCCTCACGGACGAGAGAGCTGATAGATATTTGTATTATGAAAAAGAACAATCACTCACCTATTCTTACAATACAGTCACGAGATTCCTTGTTATAAATCATCGTGCCCACCTTAGAATACGAGGTTCTTATATCCTGCCAATTATCCTCTCCGTGGGCGGATACATTGGTCGGGGCATCACCGGTATAAACCTCCTCGCCTCCGATATTGACAAAATCATATCCACGTTTCTCCATAGAACCGCCCTTATATGCCGTGAATTTGATAGTGATATTACCTTTCTCACGACCACCATACCAGTTACCGTATATACTGCATCTGATCTCAAGAGGTAATTTATCATAATTATCACCATCCAACAACGGTCCCATCTGGATCAAAGCTGCCTCATTACCCGATTCCATGTTATCACCACCATGGATGAGATAATCACCTACCCGTTCCTGCGTGGTCTGGTACTGTTTACTCCAACCAACCAGCTTGCCGTCAACATCCGGGAGACCGGTGTTATCGAAACCGGTAGCCGTGTCAAAGTCAATGCCGTCCTCGTCAGCCCAGATATACCTAAGCACTAGGTAGTCGAACTCCGGGATAATAACCACCGGGACCGACTCCTGCCTGCACACGAACGTCTTCTCCTCCTTGGTGCCTTCTTTTATAACTTTGTACGTAGCCTGACGTATCTCTCCAGTCTCATTGATATCAGCGGTAACCCTAACCTCAGCAGGACCAGTACCACTTGTCTTATCTAAATGTATCCAATCAGCCATATCATCGTATTTTGTTAAATAAGTTTAATATACTTATCAAAAGCGTTGGGCCACATACGCTCATGAGACAGCATCCTCCTCCTATTATCCTCAGCCAGCTCCCGATAATCATTCAAGGTAATCATCGACATCTTAAGCTCTTTCATAGCCCTAGCGAACTTACCCGGCTCCTGCTGAGCATATAATTTATAAGCATCACCAGCGCCTTGTATCAAGCCATTCACAGCGGCATTCTCGAAGATCTTCATCTTGATATACGTCTCGACATAATCCTCAAGGTATCCTAACGCCGTTTCAGGTATATATGGGAGACCGTCATCATCCTTGGGTGTAGCACGATATATGATGTAAATAAATCCATCAAACCCGGTATACATAGTATTGCCGGATATAGTTATATCATAATTATCCCAATCGTACTTATCCCGATATTTGTCAGCGGCGCAATCACGCCTCAGTCCTCGACCTATAGACAGCCTTACGGGATGATGGTAATGAAATCGAACCTCGTGAGACCCGATATATATCCTCTCCGTGATCGTCTTCTCAAACTCCTCCTTACAGCACTCGGTGCAGGAG